>ERZ808037.157-NODE-157-length-73489-cov-11.965047_pt1 | contig 73489 bp, 62 predicted proteins | sample MGYA00380190_ERZ808037 | MGnify/ENA primary metagenome ERZ808037 (study PRJEB31490, sample SAMN06133399) | mouse gut metagenome | isolation source: J9 | host: mice | place: China: Chengdu | collected 2015-05 ... | reverse complement strand
GGCCACCCCCGGGAGGACATCATCGCCGGCGTGTGCAACGCGGTGGCGGCCAACTACCTGAACAACGTGGGCAAGGGGAAGAAGATCGTCTCCCCGGTGGTGTTCCAGGGGGGCGTAAGCAAAAACAAAGGGGTGGTGGCCGCCTTTGAGCGCACCCTGGGCTGTCCGGTGATCGTGGACCCCAACGGCCACCTGATGGGCGCCTTGGGGGCGGCCGTCCTGGCCCGGCGGGGCAGCGGGCGGCAGGAGTTTGACTTCTCCGTCGAGAACATGGAGTTCCGCACCCGGGAGGCCAGCTGCGGGGGCTGCTCCAACCACTGCGAGATCATCTGCGTCTACCGGGGGGATCAGCTCATCGACTCCTGGGGCAACCGCTGCGAGCGCGGGGCGGGGGTGCACTGAGCAGAGTCCGGCCGGGGGCCCTTCGGGGGTCCCCGGCCGCGTGCTTTCGGCATTCCTTAAAATTCCGCCGCCCCCTTGATTTTCCGCAAAATACAGGTAAAATAAAAGGTAACGCTGCGGCGGGCCTCCCCCGGTGGGGAGGGACCCGCCCCATTTCATTCAGACGAAGGAGTACGCCATGAAGATCACCGCCATTTTGTTCGACCTGGACGGCACCCTGCTCCCCATGGATCAGGACGCGTTCACCAAGGGCTATTTCAGCCTGCTCACCGCCAAGCTGGCCCCCCGGGGGTACGACCCGGGCAGGCTGGTGGAGGCCATCTGGACGGGCACCGCCGCCATGGTGAAAAACGACGGCTCCCGCCCCAACGAGGCCGCCTTCTGGGAGACCTTTGCTGGGCTCTTCGGGGAGAGGGCCCTGGAGGACAAGCCCCTGTTTGAGGAGTTCTACGCCAACGAGTTCCAGCAGGCCAGGCAGTTCTGCGGCTTCAACCCCCTGGCCGCCCAGGCGGTGCGGCAGATCAAGGAGTGGGGGTTCCGGACGGCGCTGGCCACCAACCCCATCTTCCCCGCCGTGGCCACCGAGAGCCGCGTGCGCTGGGTGGGGCTGGAGCCGTCGGAGTTTGAGTGGTATACCACCTATGAGAACGCCAGCTTCTGCAAGCCCAATCCCAGCTATTACGCAGAGCTGCTGGACAAGCTGGCCCTGCGCCCCCAGGAGTGCCTGATGGTGGGCAACGACGCGGCGGAGGACCTGGCCGCCCAGACCCTGGGGGTGAAGGTGTTCCTGCTCACCGACTGCCTGATCAACCGGGAGGGGCGGGACATCTCCGCCTGCCCCCAGGGCGGATTTGACCAGCTGCTGGAGTTTGTGGAACGGCGGCTGAGGGGAGGGGCGGCGGGTGAATAAGGAGTCGCTGAAAAAGCTGCTGATCCAGTCCCTGTCCGGTTTTTTCTCCCTGGCCCTGGCCATCCTGTTTTTCTTTGTCCTCCAGCGGTTTGAGGAGCTGCGCCAGTCCCTGCACTGGCTGCTGTGGGTGCTCACCCCCTTCCTCTACGGCGGCGCCATGGCCTATCTGCTGAAAACCCCCTGCGCCTTTCTGGAGCGGCAGTTCCAGGCCGCCCTGCCGGAAAAATACAAAAAGCGGGCCAATGTGCTGGGCGTGGTGGCGGTGCTCATCATCAGCGCCCTGGTGATCTATCTGCTGCTCAGCATGGTGCTGCCCGAAATGTGGGAGAGCATTGTGGCCCTGGCGGTGGCCGTCCCCCCCAAGGCGGAGGAGTTCACCCAATGGGTGCTGTCCCACCTGGAGGGCAACGAGATGCTGCAAAACTACGTAAACAACGCCTTTGCCAGCCTGGAGAGCTGGCTGAAGAATTGGGCCACCACCGACCTGCTGCCCACTGTGCAGAACATGATGGGCGGGGCGTTTACCGTGGCCAGCTCCGTGCTCACCGCAATGAAGAACATCGTGCTGGGGCTGATTATCTGCGTCTACCTGCTGCTGAGCCGGAAGAGGTTCGCCAAGCACGGCAGGGCGGTGATCTACGCCCTGTTCAAGCCCGCCCGGGCGGAGGCGCTGATGAAGGAGGTCTCCTTCATCGACACCACCTTTGTGGGCTTCTTTGGCGGAAAGATTCTGGACAGCGCCATTGTGGGGCTGATCTGCTACGTATTCTGCGTGATTATGACGGTGGTGGCGGGCTTCCAGAACGCGGTGCTCATCAGCGTGATCATCGGCGTAACCAACGTGATCCCCTATTTCGGCCCCTTCATCGGGGCGGTGCCCGCGGCCCTGCTCATCCTGATCTCCAGCCCCCGCAACTGCCTGATCTTCCTGATCTTCATCGTCATCCTCCAGCAGTTCGACGGCAACGTGCTGGGGCCCAAGCTGCTGGCGGGCAGCGTGGGGCTCACCGGGTTCTGGGTGCTGTTCGCCATCACCCTGTTCCAGGGGCTGTTCGGCTTTGTGGGCATCCTGGTGGGGGTGCCGGTGTTCGCCGTCATCTACGACCTGGTCCGCCGGGCCATCGTCAGCGGCCTGCGCCGGCACGGCAAGCTGGATGTGCTGGAGTAGAGCTGAGATGGAGAACATATGATGTTAGAGCTTTGTCAAAGGAGCCCTGGAATAGCCCGAATCCGACCTTTTCTGATTAGGAGGTAATACGCAATGCTGCCCATTTCCAACTGTAATCGAACTGCCGCCCCGGCCTATGGAACGGTGCGCCCGGGGACCGCATCCGCCGGCCCCAAAAATAACTTCCAGTCCCAGGTTCGGGAGCAGGCTGCCCGCCGGACCGACGAGTACCGGCCCCAGGTCCAGCAGGCCGCGGAGCGGCGGACGGCGGACCAGGCCGATTCCGCTCCCGCCCGAAGGACTCCGTCCCGGGAGGACCTGGCGGAGCTGGCGGCGAAATACAACCCCAGGCGGATGACGCAGGCGGAGTACGATTCCTTCCTGGAGAACCTGGTGGACAAGGGGATTTTGAGCAAGAGCGACCTGGACCACCTCGGTTATCGGGGCATGGTGGTCCTGGGCCCTGAGTCGGAGGGAGCCTATTCCTGGGGCGTGACCTCCCGCTGGGACGTCAGCGGAATGAGCCTCTCGCAGCTCAGGGGACTCGCTGGCGTCGCCAGTCTGGCCGACGCCGGCGGCGACGCCCTGACCATGGCAAAGCTGCTCTCCCTGCAAAAGCCCTGTGCCGCCACCTCGCCCGAGGCGCTGGCCTTCGCGCAGGAGAGCGCCGACGCATACCGGGCGCTGGCGGAGGCGCTGGAGGCCGTCCAGGCCCGGCGCGGGGGCTGAGCCTCGGCGGGGCGCCGGATTCCGCAGGACTGTTTCGAAAGGCCGGGCCGTGGGGGACCTCCCCACGGCCCGGCTTTTTTTGCGCGGCGCCCGTCCGCCACTAAGGTTGTGCGGCAAAACGGGAAGGTTGCGCGGCGGCCCTTCCCCCTCCCTCCGCCCTGGGTATAATGGGGTCAGGGCATGCCGGCGTCTTTCGGCGGCCCGCACAAGACAGGGGGAAACAGAGATGAAGGGAAAGCTGCTTTCAAAATGTGCTGCGTCGCTGCTGTGCGCCGCCTCGGTGCTGTCGCTGCTGGCCGGGTGCGGGGGAGAGATCCCCGGAGCGCCCAGCCCTGTGGCCTCCGCCGCGGCGGAGGCCGCGGTCCCGGACCGCGGCCAGCCCGACCGGTCGGACCTGCCGTACCTGGACGCCATCGCGGGATATCAAAAAGAGGACTGGACCGCCCATTGGATCTGGACCGAGGGCTGCTCGGAGGACAGCTACGCGGCCTTCCGGAAGACCTTCACCCTGGACCAGGACGTGCCCTCCGCCACCGCGTACATCTCCGCCGCGGACAAGTACGTCCTCTGGGTGAACGGCCGGCTGACGGTGCTGGACGGCTCGCTGAAGCGGGGGCCCACCCCCTATGACAGCTACTACGACACTGTGGAGATCACCGGCCTGAAGCAGGGGGAGAACACCATCGCCCTGCTGGTGGCCTTCAACGGCCGCTCGGGGGACGGCTCCATCGTCCCCGTGCTCACCGACGAGGAGGGGGACGAGTACACCCAGGCGGGGCTCATCTTCCAGATGGAGGCCGGGGGGACCATGGTCTGCTCGGACAGCTCCTGGAAGGCCGCCCGCCACACCGGCTACAGAAACCGGGTCACCGCCGGGGCGGACTACCCCGGCTACACCCAGTCGTCCATGCTGGCCGAGCGCAACGTCTACTTCGACGCCCGGGAGGACCTGGGGGACTTCACCGCGCCGGACTACGACGACAGCGGCTGGGAGAGCGCCACCCCCGTGGCCAAGGCGGGAGACCTGCCCTTCGGGGCCCTCTACTCCGCCATGATCCAGCCGGTGAAGTTTGACGAGGTCACCGATTTTGCCAACTCCGGGGACTATGTGGGCCGGGCCCTGACCCAGGACACCACCCTGGAGCTGGAGCTGCCGGGGAACATCCAGTTCACCCTCTGCTTTGAGCTGGAGGCCCCCGCGGGCAAAACGCTCACCTTCTACACCGACACCTACACGGACAAGCAGGGGCTGGCCAATTTCAAGGACACCTACATCACCGCCGAGGGGGCCCAGCGCTACGAGAACTGGCCCTGGCGCAGCGGCTCCCGGCTCATCATCGAGGCGGAGGCGGGGGTGACCTTCACCCGGCTGGGCTACCGCGCCAGCGGGTTCAACGGGGAGTGGGCGGGCTCCTTCACCTCCTCGGACCCCGGCCTGGACCAGCTCTGGCAGGAGTCGCTGAACACCATCGCCATCTGTATGCGGGACACCTACATGGACTGCCCCGAGCGGGAGCGGGGCCCCTACATGGGGGACGCCTCCAACCAGATTGACGCGGCGCTGTACAGCTACGACCAGGGCGGGCTTGACCTGACCCGAAAGGCCATTCTGGCCTGCGTGGCCTGGACCCGCGCCGACGGGGCCATCCCCAGCCGGGCCCCCAGCGTGAAGCCCCAGGAGATCCCCAACCAGAGCCTGATCTTCGTGTCCAGCGTCTACCACTACTACCTCCACTCCGGCGACCGGGAGACGGCGGAGGCCTATTGCAGGGCCTTCCTGCGCTATTTGCAGCTGGTGGAGATGGAGGACGGCCTGCCGGTGTACCGGGACGGCTCCTGGGCCTGGAACGACTGGGGGGAGCGGATTGACACCGGGCTGCTCCAGGCGGGCATCTACTACTACGCGCTGAACGTGACCCGGGAGCTGGCCGGGGCGCTGGGCATCACCGAGGGGACCGAGTTTTTGACCCAGCGGATGGACGGGATGAGAGAGAACTGGCGGGCCGCCTGGTACACCGAGGAGGGTTTTCGGAGCCCGGACAGCAAGTACGTGGACGACCGCGCCAACGCCCTGCTGGCCCTGTCCGGGCTGGCGGGGGAGGAGGACTACCCCCTCATCACCGACGTGATCATGCGCACCTATGAGGCCAGCCCCTTCCTGGAGAAGTACGTGCTGGAGGCGCTGTGCGCCATGGGCCGGACGGACCTGGCCCTCCAGCGGATGCGGGAGCGCTACGCGCCCATGCTCCAGGACGGGTACGACACCCTGTGGGAGACCTTCGACGGGGACACGGGCACCGTCAACCACGGCTGGACCGCCGCGCCGCTGTACATCCTGTCCAAGTACGCGGCGGGGGTGCGCCCGGTCCAGGCGGGCTTTGAGGAATATGAGATCGCCCCCAGCGCCGCACTGGACCGCTTCCGCTGCGTTGTCTGGACGCCCAAGGGGGAGCTGGCGGTGGAGCTGGACACCACCCCGGAGGGCCGGACCCTCACGGTGAACGCCATCGACGCCCCGGGCACAGTGGTCATCCCGGAGGCCATGGGCGGGGAGATCACCGTGTCCGGCGGGGACAGCCGGGTGGACGGGAACCGGGTGACCCTGACCGGCGCGGGGGAGTATGTCATCACCATCCAATGAGAGAAGGAGACCGGGGCCGCCCACTGGGCGGCCCCGGCTTTTTTCCCGCTCAATCGCAGCGGCGGGACTCCATAAAGCTGGTGAAGGCCTCCAGAAAGGCCCTGCGCCTGGGGTGGCTGACCTGAAGGGCCTCGCCGTCCACATAGACGTTCAGCCCCTCCACCCGGTCCACATGGGCCAGGTTGACCAGCAGAAAGTTGTTGCAGCGGACAAAGCCGTACTCCCCCAGGAGGGCCTGGGCGTTCTTCATGGTCTGGTACTGGCGGTATTCCCCGTCGGCGGTGTGGTAGACGCAGTGGTGCCCCTTCACCTCCACATAGCGGATGTCCCCGGGGGACAGGCGCACGAAGCTGGACTCGGAGCGGATGAACACGTCGGGGGCGGCGGTCCGGTCCAGCCGGCCCAGCACCCGGGTGAACTTCAGGGCGAACTCCGGGTAGGACACCGGCTTGACGATGAAGTCGGCGGCGGACACCTCATAGCCCTGGATGGCGTATTGGCGCATGGTGGTGACGAAGATCAGAATGACCTTGCCGTCCTTCTCCCGCAGGGCCTTGGCGGCGTCCATGCCGTTGAGCATGGGCATCATGATGTCCATGTAGACGATGTGGAAGGGGGAGTATTTGTCCAGAAAAGTGACCGCGTCGTAGAAGAGGGTGACGGAGATGGGGATTTTGTGCTGGGCGGCGTAGGTCTTGATGTGGGCCTCCAGCGCGGCGGCCTGCTCCCGGTTGTCCTCCACAACGGCGATGTCAATCATGCTCGTTCCCCCTCTCCCATTTTTATTCACTATAACAATTTATACGGGAGAAGTCAAGCCGGACAGGGGCTGCAAGCAGCAAAACAGGCGGCCCCGCATAAGCGGGGCCGCCCTTCTCGTCACGGCAGGGAGGGGAGGGTGATAAACTCCGGGTTGTGGAGGACGTTCAGATATTCCTCCGCCTGGACCGGATCGGCCAGCGCGGGGTCCAGGGGCAGGTCAAACACCACGCTGATCCCCGGATAGTCCGGGTTGGCGGCGATCTCTCCGGTCTCCGGGTCGAAGAGGAAGGTGTCGGCGCCGGGGATAAAGTCCTGGCACACCCCCAGGTACAGTCCCCGGTCGGCGAAGATGGCCAAGGTGTCGCACTCCAGCAGGCGGTAGAGCACGCCGTCCTCCACAAACTCTCCGTAATTGCCGTCCATGGGGCAGTGGGGGGCCAGCCGGCTGCGCCGGGCGTACCTCCGCTTCCAGCTCTTCCAGAGGGACGCGGCGGTGGAGAACAGCCGCCTCCGGGCGGCCTCCTCGTCCCGGAGCACCCCGGGCCGCTCCAGCGTCCGCAGGAAGGTCTCCTGGAACAGATCCTCCCCGTCCTCCTTGGACCGGGTCAGACTGCGGCAGAACCGGTACACCGCCGGGCCCCATTGGTCGATCAGCCGGTCGGCGGCCCGGGGATCAAATTCTTCGGGCACGGCATCCGTCACCTCCTTCTCATTGCTCCGCCTCCTGCGGCCCTGTACACTGGTTAATCGCCGCGAGGAGGCCGGCGGTTTCCTTTTTTGCAAAAATTTTTTACGGGATAGGAAGCTCTGGATTTTCGCCCCGGTTTGCGGTATGATGTAGTCAGCGCGCCGCTGTGGAGCAAGGTCTGCGTGCTGGGGCAGCCGGAAACGGATTTGCCCAGGACACAAAAGGAGGAGACGCCCGTGGAGCTGGACCTGAGAGAGCCCCTGCGCTATCTGGGCGTGCGGGGGGAGCCGGACCCGGACCTGCTGCGGGAGCTGTCCGCGGCGGCGGACAAGCTCACCCGCTCGGTGACGCCCCGGTGGGTGTGGCGGGTGTTTCATGTGAAACATTCGTTTGATGAAGAGACGCTGGAGGGGGCCGGCCTCACCCTGCCCGGCGGCCTGGCCCGGACCATGCTGGGGGACTGCGCCCAGGCCGTTGTGCTGGCGTGCACCCTGGGGGCGGGGTTTGAGGCCATGCTCCGGGGAGAGCAGGCCCGGGGCATGGCCCGGGCGGCTCTGCTGGACGCCTGCGGCTCCGCCTGGGTGGAGGCGGGGTGCGGCGCCGCCGAGGAGGAGATCGCCGCCCGCTTTCCGGGGCTGCATCTCACCGACCGGTTCAGCCCCGGCTACGGCGACCTGCCCCTGGCCCTGCAGCGGGACATCTGCGCCATCCTGGACACCCCCCGGCGGCTGGGGGTGCAGGTGGGGGAGAGCCTGCTGATGAACCCCGCCAAGTCGGTGACCGCCGTCATCGGCCTGTCGGAGCGGCCCCAGCCCGCCCGGGTCCGGGGCTGCGGGTACTGCGCCCTGCGAGAGACCTGCCAATACCATAAGGAGGGGAAAAGCTGTGGAGCTTGACTTTTTATATGACGGACTTGTGATGTTAGACGGGGCCATGGGCACCGTATTGCAGCAGCGGGGCCTGCCCCCCGGGGGCAAGCCGGAGCTGCTCAACTTCACCAGCCCGGAGCTGCTGCGCGCCATCTACCGAGAGTACATCGACGCGGGCAGCCAGATCATCTGCGCCAACACCTTCGGGGCCAACGCCCTGAAGCTGGCGGGGACGGGGTATACCGTGGACCAGGTGGTGTCCGCCGCCGTGGCGGTGGCAAAGGAGGCCGCCGCCGGGACGGGGGTAAAGGTGTCCCTGGACCTGGGTCCCCTGGGGGAGCTGCTGGAGCCCTTGGGCACCCTGTCCTTTGAGCGGGCCTACGGCTATTTCAAGGAGGCGGCCGTGGCGGGGGAGCGGGCCGGGGCGGAGCTGGTGTCCATCGAGACCATGACCGACCTGTACGAGGCCAAAGCGGCCCTTTTGGCGGTGAAGGAGAACACCTCTCTGCCGGTGCTGGCCACCATGTCCTTTGAGCAGAGCGGCCGCACCTTCACCGGCTGCACCATCCCCTCCATGGCCCGGACGCTGGAGGGGCTGGGGGCGGACGCCATCGGGCTGAACTGCTCCCTGGGCCCAGACCTGCTCCTGCCCCTGCTGCGGGAGCTGTGCGAAAACACCCGCCTGCCCGTCATCGCCAAGCCCAACGCCGGCCTGCCCGACCCGGTCACCGGGGCATACGGCATGGGGCCGGAGGACTTTGTCCAGGCCCTGCTCCCCTGCCTGGAGGCGGGGGTGACCATCTTCGGCGGCTGCTGCGGCACCTCGCCGGACTACATCCGCGCTCTGGCGGCAGCGCTGAAGGACAAAATGCCCGCCCCCCGGACCTACCGCTCCGCCGGGTTTGTGTGCTCGGCCATGACCCCCTGCTTCCTGGACGGGGTGCGGGTGATCGGCGAGCGGGTCAACCCCACAGGGAAGAAGCGGCTCCAGCAGGCCCTTTTGGAGGGTGACCTGGACTATGTCTTAGATCTGGCCGTCCAGCAGGAGGACGCCGGGGCGGACATTCTGGACGTGAATGTGGGCCATCCCGGGGTGGATGAGGCTGTACTGCTCCCCCAGGTGGTGAAAAAGCTCCAGAGCGCCGTGGCCCTGCCGCTGCAATTGGACTCCACCAGCCCCGGCGCCCTGGAAGCCGCCCTGCGGGTGTACAACGGCAAGGCGGCGGTGAACTCGGTGAACGGAGAGCGGGCGGTGCTGGAGCGCATCCTGCCCATTGTGAAGAAATACGGGGCCAGCGTGGTGGGCCTGTGCCTGGACGAGCACGGCATTCCCCCCACGGCGGAGGGCCGGGTGGCCATCGCCAGGCGCATCCTGGACGCGGCGCTGGAGCACGGCATCCCGGCGGAGGACGTGTGGATTGACTGCCTCACCCTCACCGTGTCCGCCCAGCAGGACCAGGGGTTGGAAACGCTGAAGGCCGTGCGGATGGTCCGGGAGGAGCTGGGGCTCCAGGTGGTTCTGGGGGTGTCCAACATCTCCTTCGGCCTGCCCAACCGTGCCGCCGTCACCCGCAGCTTTCTCACCCAGGCCCTGGGGGCGGGGCTCACCCTGCCCATACTCAACCCCAACCAGCGGGAGATGATGGACGCGGTGGCGGCCTTCAAGGTCCTGTCTGGGGAGGACGCGGGCAGCCGGGCCTACATCGCCCGGTTCGCGGACGCCCCGGCCCAGGCCGTACCCGCCCCGGCGGGAGAACTCACCCTGGAGGAGGCGGTGGCCCGGGGGCTGGAGGGGGACGCGGGCCGCCTGGCCCGGGAGGCCCTGAGGACCCAGGATGAGCTGTCCCTGGTGGAGCACCGGCTCATCCCCGCCCTGGACAAGGTGGGCGCGGACTACGAGGCGGGCCGGGCCTTCCTGCCCCAGCTGCTCTCCGCCGCCCAGGCGGCCCAGGCGGTGTTTGAGGCGGTGAAGGCCTCTGTGGCGGAAAAGGGAGGGACCCCGGTAAAAAAGGGCCGGTTCCTCATCGCCACCGTGAAAGGGGACATCCACGACATCGGAAAGAACATCGTGCGCACGGTGATGGAAAACTACGGCTATGAGGCGGTGGACCTGGGCCGGGACGTGCCGCCGGAGGCCGTTCTGGAGGCCGTGCGGGAGCAAAGCATCCGGCTGGTGGGGCTGTCCGCCCTGATGACCACCACCCTGCCCGCCATGGAGGAGACCGTCCGGCTGCTGCGCGCCCTGCCCCAGCCCCCGGTGGTCTGGGTGGGGGGCGCGGTGGTCACCCCGGAGTACGCCGCCCGGATCGGGGCGGACCACTACGCCCGGGACGCCCGCCAGTCGGTGGAGATCGCCAGAAAGGTGTTTGGAGCATGAGGATTCGGGAGGATTTGGCAGGGGGGAGGCCCCTGCTGTTTGACGGGGCCATGGGCACCTACTACGCCGCCCGGCCGGGCCGGGGGGCGGAGCGGTGCGAGCAGGCCAACCTGGACGCGCCGGAGGAGATCGCCGCCATCCACCGGGCCTATCTGGAGGCGGGGGCCCGGGCCATCCGCACCAACACCTTCGACGTGGGCGGGGACTGGGAGCGGGCCCGGCGGATCATCGAGGCGGGGTGCGCCATCGCCTTGGCGGCGGCGGAGCCCTTCGGCGCCCATGTGTTCGCCGACCTGGGCCCCGCCCCCCAGGAGGGGCCGCTGCCCCCCGGCGAGCACTACTGCCGCCAGGCGGAGGTCTTTCTGGCCCAGGGGCTCACCCACTTCATCCTGGAGACCCTGCCCGGCGACGAGGGGCTCCAGGAGCTGGCCCGGTATTTGAAGGCGCGCTGTCCGGAGGCGTTCCTGCTGGCCTCCTTTGCGGTGGACCCCGGCGGCGTCACCCGGGAGGGGGTGTCCGGGCGGGCCCTGCTGGCCCGGGCGGCGGCGCTGGATGAGGTGGATGGGGTGGGCTTCAACTGCGTGTCCGGCCCCCGCCACCTGCTGGAGCTGGTCCAGGGGCTGGACCTGTCCGCCCTGGGGGGAAAGCCCCTGTCCGTCATGCCCAACGCCGGCTACCCCACGGTGCTGGGCCGGCGGGTGGCCTACCGGGGCGGGCCGGACTACTTCGCCGCCCGGCTGGCGGACATCGCCCGGTGGGGCGCGGCCCTGGTGGGGGGCTGCTGCGGCACCACGCCGGAGCACATCGCCCGGGCGGCCCAGGCGCTGGAGGGGGCCTCGAGGGAATCGCCCGTTCTGCTGCCCGCCCAGCCCCGGCCCCGGCGGGAGCCCGTCCCCGGGCGCAACCGCCTGCGGGAGAAGCTGGAGGCGGGCCGGCGGGTCATCGCCGTGGAGCTGGACCCTCCCGCCGACGACCAGGCGGAGGCCTTCATGGAGGGGGTGCGGGCCCTGCGGGACGCGGGGGCGGACGCGGTCACCGTGGCGGACTGCCCGGTGGGCCGGCCCCGGGCGGACAGCTGCCTGCTCTCCTGCAAGATCCGCCGGGAGACCGGGGTGGACCCCCTGCCCCACATGACCTGCCGGGACCGGAACCTGAACGCCGCCAAGGCGCTGCTGCTGGGGCTGTCCATGGAGGGGGTGCACAATGTGCTGCTGGTCACCGGCGACCCCATCCCCACCCAGGACCGGGACGAGGTGAAGAGCGTGTTCAACTTCAACTCCCGGAAGCTGATGGGCTATGTGGGGGCGCTGGCCGGCCACGGGCTGTCCACCCCCTTTCAGATCTTCGGGGCGCTGAACGTGAACGCCCCCAACTTCGCCAGACAGCTGGAGCTGGCCCGGGAGAAGGAGGAGGCGGGGGCGGCGGGCTTCCTCACCCAGCCGGTCCACTCCCCCCGGGCGCTGGACAACCTGCGGCTGGCCCGGGAGAAGCTGCGGGGCTACATTCTGGGGGGCGTGTTCCCCATCGTCAGCCACCGCAACGCTCTGTTCCTCAACAACGAGGTGGCGGGGGTGTCCGTGCCGGAGGACGTGGTCAGGCGCTATGAGGGGCTGAGCCGGGAGGAGGCGGAGGAGCTGGCGGCGGAGCTGTCCGTCCAAGCCGCCCGGGACATGGAGGGGTGCACCGACGGCTGGTATCTCATGACCCCCTTCCGCCGGGTGGCCCTCATCACCCGGATTATGGGGGAGCTGCGGCGGTAAAAAGGTCCCCCCGGCATGACCGGGGGGACCACATCGCTGAATTGCTTCAGGGCCCGGACGCGCAGGCGTCCGGGCCCTGAGATGATTTTGTCTGCCGTCTCCTCAGCCCAGCCGGCGCTGGAGCTGCTCGGGGTGGGCCGCGCAGGACAGCGCCGTGTCACGGCTGATCCGGCCCTTCTGGTAGAGCTCAAAAATGGACTGGTCCATGGTGATCATGCCCTCTCCGCCGCCGGCGGCGATGGCGTTGTCGATCTGGTGGCTCTTGCTGTCCCGGATCAGGCTGCGGATGCCGCTGTTCACGTGCATCACCTCGAAGGCAGGCACCAGGCTGCCGTTGATCCCCGGAATCAGCTGCTGGGACACCACGGTGTTCAGCACCATGCTCAGCTGAATGCGCACCTGGGCCTGCTGGTCGCTGGGGAAGGAGTCCACAATGCGGTCGATGGTGTTCACCGCACCCTGGGTGTGGAGGGTGGCGATGAGCAGGTGGCCGGTCTCCGCCGCGGTCATGGCGGTGTGGATGGTCTCCTTGTCCCGCATCTCCCCCAGCAAAATCACGTCGGGGGCCTGGCGCAGGCAGGAGCGCAGGGCGGAGAGGTAGTCCTCCGTGTCGATGGAGATCTCCCGCTGGCTGACAATGCTGCTGTGGTTGCGGTGGAGGTATTCGATGGGGTTTTCCATGGTGATGATGTGGCACTCCCGGGTGTGGTTGATTCGGTCGATGATGCAGGCCTGGGTGGTGGATTTGCCGCTGCCCGCCGTGCCGGTGACCAGGATCATGCCGTGCTTGACCTGGGCCAGCTCCATCACCTGGGGCGGGATGCCCAGCTCCTGCCAGTCCGGGATGCCGAAGGCCACCACCCGGATCACCGCCGCCAGCGAGCCCCGCTGGCGGTAGGTGTTGGCCCGGAACCGGGCCAGACCAGCCAGGGCGAAGGAGAAGTCGTCGTCCCCCCGGGTGAGAAAGCCCTCCATGGAGCGGTCCGCCTTGGCGTACAGATCGGTGATGAGCCGCTGGCTGTCCTCAGGCATCAGCCGCTCGCCGCCGATGTGGCACAGACGGTTGTCCAGCTTTTCGCACACGGGACTGCCCGCGATGATGAACAGGTCCGACGCGCGGTCCTGCACCACCCGGCTCAGATATTCCAGCAAATCTGCCATGTCCTACCTCCTAGGCCTGGTTCGAAAAATGTCAAATGAAAGCGCATCGCATTTCCGCGGCGCTTGTCCGGTCTGGGCGTGGGCTCAGAAGAAGATCCCGTCCCACAGGTCCAGACTGTCGTCCTCCTCCCACGCGCCGGTGGGCACGGACTGCCAGCGCAGCACGGTGCACACGCCCTCCAGTCCGCCGTCAAAGCGCACCCGGACCTGGAGCTCCTGGGTGGCCGAGATAGAACAGCTGTACTCGGCGTACAGGGGGCCGCTGCCGTAGAGCTCCACCCCCTCGGGCTCCTCGCCGTTTTTCAGCCGGGCCAGAAGCTCCTGGGCCTGACAGTCGGCGGCGTAATAGCCGGAGACCGCCCGGGCGGAGGCCTGGCTGAGCCGGTCGTCCGCCCGCACGGTGGACAGGCTGAGCAGGGCGAACACCGTCAGGCACAGCACCCCGAACACCACCAGCAGGGACGCGCCCCCCACCGGGGGCGGGGACACCTGGACTTCCTTCCGGCTATCCATGGGCGCTCACCTCCTGCCAGGCCACATCCATACGCAGCAATTCCACGTCCTCCGCCTCGTCGCGGAGCCAGATTTCAGCCTTGCCCAGGCCGGCCACGCCGCTGTCCAGCCGGTACACGCCCAGGGTGTAGCGCATGGTGTCCTGGGCGGGGTTCCACTGGCTGTCGTAGTCCAGGGAAAGGCTGTCCTGGTCGTGGCGGTCCGCGCCCAGCAGGGCGGCGGCCGCCGCAAAATCACCGCCGCTGTGGCGCACAGCCTCCGCGGCGTTCTGGCACAGCACCACCGCCCGGTCCCGGGCCTCGCACGTCCGGGAGATGGCGTCCGACTTGACAAAGGCCTGTATGCACAGCGCCGCCGCCAGGGCGAACACCAGCAGCATCACCATCTGCTCCATGAGCAGCAGAGGGGCCTTGCTCTTCATGACCCCGCCCCCTCTCCGCTGCGCAGGGACAGCCGCAGCTCAATGGGCTCATCCCCCTCCTCCAGGGTGACGGCGAGGGTCAAAAGCCCGTCCTCCTCCCGGACCGACAGCCCATGGAGGGCCATGATCCGCTCCCCGTCCGAGGGGGAAAGGTCCGCGTCGGCGGCGCAGAACAGCTCCATCAGCCAGCCCTCGTGGGCGTACACCCAGGTGACGTACTCCTGGTCGCCGATCTGCTCGGTGATGGCCAGGGCCTCCCCGTCGCCGAAGCGGCCGGAGCCCACGCCGCCCTGGGCGTCGCTCTGGCGCACCCGGGTGGCCAGATACTGGGTGCAGGTCCGCCGGTCGGCGGCGGCCCGGTCCCGCTGGGTCAGGCTCTGGTAGCTGTTGGCCCCGGTGAGCAGCACGATGAGCAGGCACACGGCGAACACGCCGAACAGCAGCAGGGCCAGCAGCCCCTCCAGATGATCAGTTTGTTTTTTCATGGGTCCTCTCCTGACTTGGCCGCGCTACGACAGGGGCAGCACGGTGATATCCGGCATCAGGTTTTGGGCGATGGCCACATAGTGGATGATGCAGCGGCTCTCGTCCACCTGCAGGCCGTAGTGCTCCCGCAGGTAGTCCAGGTCGGGGGGATAGATCCCCTCGGAGGCGTAGCAGGTGGCGCAGCTGCGGCGCACCGCGTCCTCCACCTGGCGCAGCTGTTCCTCCCCCTGGTCCTGGTTGAGCTGGTCCACGGCGGCGGAAAAGCAGGTCACGGCGGCCACCGCCGCCAGCAGCAGGGCGGCGCCCTTCAAAAATCCTCTCCAGCGTCCCATAGGCTCACCCGATGGCGCTCATGATGTGCATCAGGGGCAGCATCACAGACAGCAGGATCAGCCCCACCAGCACCGAGCACACCAGCACCAGCGCGGGCTCCACCCGGCTGACCATCTCCTCCACAGCGGCCTCGCTGTCCTCGGACAGGTCCCGGGCAATCTTCTCCATGGCCATATCCCCCGCGCCGCTGCGCTGACCCAGCTCCAGCAGGCGGCAGGACGCGGCGGGCAGGAGGGCGGTTTCCCCCATGGCCTCGGACAGGGAGGCGCCCTGCTCCAGCCGCTCACAGCAGGCCCGGCAACGGGCCTGGGCGGGGGGATTGTCCGCCAGCAGGGAGGCGGACAGCTCCAGGGCCTTCTCCAGGGGCAGGCCGCTGGCCATGCCCATGGACAACGCCTGGGTGAGGCGGGCGTTGTTCATCCTGCGGGACAGCCCCCGGTCACCCCGGAGGTTTTGCAGCAGGTTCAGCACCCGCTCCCGGAAGCCGTCCAGCCCGGCGAAGGCGGCGCACAGCGCCACCACCAGGGCCAGCAGCACCCACAGCACGGGCATGGCGGAGTCCAGCGCCCGGCCCACGGCCAGCAGGCCCCCGGCCACGCCGGTGAGCCGGCTGCCCAGGGAGATGTACACGTCGTTGAAAATGGGCAGCACTCGCATCAGCAGAACCCCGATGACCACCAGCATCAGCACCAGCATCACCGCGGGGTAGAGCAGGGCGCTGCGCACCCGGCGGTCCAGCCGCATCCGCCGTTCGTAATATTCGGACAGGGCGCGCAGCGCCTCCTCCGTCCGTCCGGTCTCCTCACCCACCTGGATCAGGCCGCACAGGTAGGCGGGGAAGCGCCCGCTGTCCCGCAGGCACTGGGACAGGGGCGCGCCGGAGTCCGCCTGCTCGGCCATGCCGGCCAGCAGGTCCTTATAGGCCGGCTCCCCGCCCAGCAGGGAGAGGGCGTCGCCCACCCCCACCCCGGCGTGGAGCAGCAGGTACAGCTCCAGAGTCAGCCCGGACAGCTCTTGATTGCCAATTGTTTTTCCCATTGCAGAACGCCGCCTTTATGTTTTAGTAGAGATACATGGCGTTGTAGTTGCTGCCGTCGCCCACATACTTCTGGATGGCGGCGCTGTTGTTGGCGGAGGAGATGAAGGTGGGGTCCATCCGCTGCCAGGTGGCGCCGTCGAAGAATACGGCGCCCTCCACCCAGCCCGACTCCTCCGACCACACGCTGATCCAGGCGTGGTACTGGGTGCCGGCGTAGCCCACCACCAGCTTGCAGGGCACGCCCTGGCTGCGCAGCATTCCGGTCATCAGCGCGGCGTAGTCAAAGCAGATGCCTTTGCCGGTGGCCAGGGTGTCGTCCAGCACGGGCAGGTAGCCCGACTTCACCGAGTTGGCCTTCTTTTTGTCGTAGGTCAGGCTGTTCACCACGAAGTCGTAGATCTTCTCCACCTTTTTCAGGGGGTCTGTCTCTCCCTTGGTGAGCTCGGCGGCCTTGGCGATGGCGTTGTCCGCCTTCACCTCGTAGTTCACGTACTGGTTGGGGCGCAGGAAGGGGGCGAACTCGTCCGTCATGGTCACGTCAAAGGAGGCGGACAGCAGGGCGGTGTACTTCTTGTCCGTCACGTTCTCGTACACGGTGATCTTGTAGCTGCCGTTGCCGTCGGACAGGGGGAAGGTGGTCCACTCGTCGGGATTGAGGTTGTAGGTGTACTTGGTCTCGTTCACGGCGTAGGACGGGCCGAACACCTGCACCTTCAGGGCCTTGCCCGTGCCGGAGCACTTGACCATCACATAGCCGTCGGTGATGTTGGAGTAGTCGATGGTGACCCGGTCGTTCTGCTGGGTGCGCACGCCGGAGGCCACCGGCTTGAGGATGGTGGAGGCGGCGGGGGCGGGGGCGGCGGACAGGGCCGTCACCTCGTCGTCAATCTCGGCCAGCTGCATCAGGGGCGTCTGGTCGATATACGCCTGTCCGGGCTCTGTCTCCTGAGGGGGCTGGGACGGGACGGCCTGGGCGGAGCAGCCCGCCAGTGTGGCCAGCGCCAGAAGCAGAAGCAGCGATTTCTTGAGCGTTCTCATTGTGTTCCCTCCATAGATATTGTGCCAAAGGGCCTGCCCTGGGGAAGTGCTGGTCAATCAGCTCCTCCTTAAGAAGCTGTACCGATTCTAAGAACCTGCTTTTGCGGCGCTGAGGCAGCCGCAGGGGCGGGTTCCCGTCTGGGCAGGGGGAGGCCCATTGCCTCCCAACAAAAAATATACCACAGCCCTCTGGGAAATACAAGGCAAATTTTTTGCCCGGATAGAGGCCGGTGTTCAGGCGATTTTGCCAAAATCAGGCCGTTTTTTTCCGGCTCAGTGCCGGAGCCGGGCCAGCCGCCGGGCCTGCTGGTCCTTGACACGGACGGCGGGGTGTGCTATCATTCTCTTAGTGGCTACTATATTTTAAACAATAGTGAAATCTACAATAGTGAAGGAGAGATGCGCCGTGAAGAAAAACTATATGGCCCGGCTGGAGCACTGGGCCCGGTGGATGCTTTCGCTGGAGGAGGCGGAGGACGTGATCGCCGACTACCGGGACATCGTGGGCGACCCGCCCCGGCCCTACGCGGAGCTGCTCCGGGACGTGGGCAGGCCCCGGGACGCGGTGGCCCCCCTGGTCTCCCGCAAGACGTATCGCGTCTGGCTGGCGGTGTTCGCCGCGCTGGCCGCCTGCCTGCTCATCCCCGGGGTCAGCCCCCTGCCCGGCATGTGGATGTTCTGGGTATATTGTTTTGAGCTCCGCTTCTATGGCATCCAGCTGGGCGTGGTCCTGGCCCTTCTGGGGATGGCCGGGGCCCTGGTCTGGTTCCGCTGGAAGGGGCGCAGGGGGACAAGGCTGCCCCGGGCCGTCCCCATCCTGCTGGCGGTGCTGCTGGTCTGGACCGGGGCGGTGCTGCTGGTCAACTGGGCGTGTATGCAGGACCCCATCGCCTTTGCCGAGATGTGGGGGGAGACGCCTGTGTACGTGCTCTTCGGCCTGGTCCGCATCGGCCCCCCGGGCCACACGATGCCCCGGTCGGTCTCCATCCTGTATGACGCTGAGATGTGGGGCGGCTTCGCCGCCGCCCTGGCGGCGCTGCTGGGGCTGGTGAAGGCCCGGACGGAGGACCGGCGGTGGATCGCGGTGTACGCGCTGGGGATGGCGGCCATGGTGGTGCCCTGCTGCGCGCTGGCCTTTCTGAACAGCATGGAGCTGGCCGATCCCTCCGTCTCCGGCTGGTGGGAGCCCCACCTCCGGACCTGGGTGGTGTACGCCGGGATCGGCGCGGCGGGAGCGGGGGTCGCCCTATGCTGAAAAAGGAGCTCATCGAGGTGTGCCTGCTCCACCTCCTGGCCCAGGGGGATCAGTACGGCTATGAGATGCTGCGGCGGCTCCACCACACCTTCCCCGACATCCAGGAGAGCAACCTCTACGCCATCCTCCGGGGGCTGTGCCGGGAGGGGTGCTCGGAGCAGTACCTGGGCCAGACCTCCGGCGGCCCCGCCCGGAAGTACTACCGCCTAACCCCGGCGGGGCGGGACAGGCTGGCCGCCCTGCTGGCCCAGTGGCGGGCGCTCAGCGCCGCCCTGGCGGAGCTGGGGGTGAAATAAAGGTTGCCACCGGCGGTTTTTTGTGGTATGGTAAAAGAGTAGGTATGGGGAGATCCGTCCTCTGGGAGGGAACGCGATGAACATCCACGAATCCGCCGAAAACTATCTGGAGGCCATCCTCGCCCTGGGGGAGAAGGGGCCGGTGCGGTCCATCGACGTGGCCCAGCACCTGAACTTCTCCAAGCCCAGCGTGAGCCGGGCCATGAGCCTGCTGCGGGAGGGGGGCTTTGTGGTCATGGACCAGGGGGGCTTCCTCACCCTCACCGGCGAGGGGATGGAGATCGCCCAGCGCATCTATGAGCGCCACCTGCTGCTCACCCGGTGGCTGATCCACCTGGGGGTGGACGAGAAGGTGGCCGCGGAGGACGCCTGCCGCATCGAGCACGACCTCAGCGTGGAGTCCTTTGACGCCCTGCGGGCGCACATCAACAGGGAGCTGGGGATTGAATGAACAAAAAACCGCCGCGGCCCGCGGCGGTTTTTGCTGTCTGCCTGTTCAGGGCGCAAGGGCAGTCTGGGGCGCAGGCTTCAGACGCTTCGCTCCCCGGCCAGGCTCCGGGCGAAGAGGGCCCGCACCTCCTCCGGGTCCTCGGTCTGGCCCAGGGCCCACATCAGCTTGGTCACCGCCGCCTCGGTGGTCATGTCGTACCCCTGGATGACCCCCTGGGCCAGGGCCTTCTGCCCCGCCTGATAGAGGGCGAAGTTGCTGCTCTCGTACAGGCACTGGCTGCACACCACCACAGCCATGCCCGCCTGGGCGGCGGCGTGGAGCTTCTCGATGAGGTTGCGGCGGATGAAGTGGAGCCCGCCCGCCCCGAACGCCTCGATGACCACCCCCCGGTAGTGCATCCGCAGCAGCATGTCAAAGATCTCCGGGTCCAGCCCCGGGGTGAGCTTGATGAGGAACACCGCCTGGCACAGCTTGTCCCGCAGCGCGCAGGGGCCGTCCAGCGGGGGGATGGCCTCCTCCCGGAGGGTGAGGCCAGCGCCGTTCACCTGGGCCACCAGGGGCCAGTTCACGCTGTCAAAGGCGCCGAAGGCGGTGGTGTGGGTCTTCACCGCCCGGCAGCCCAGCATCACCCGGCGGTCGAAGGCCAGGAACACCCCCGGGCGGCCGCAGGCCGCCATGGCGAAGGCGGTGCGCAGGTTGTCCAGCCCGTCGGTGAGGGGGTGCTCGATGGGCAGCTGGGCCCCGGTGAGCACCACGGGGACGGGGATGTTGCGCACCATATAGCTGAGGACGGAGGCGGTGTAGGCCATGGTGTCGGTGCCGTGGGACACCACGATGCCGTCAAAGCCGTTCCGGGCCTCAAAGACGTGGCGGGCGATGAGCCGCCACTCCTCCGGCTGGATGTTGGACGAGTCCAGGTGGAGGATGTCCCGGACGGTGAGGTCGTAGCTGTCCGCCAGCCCCCCCAGGTAGTGGGACAGGGCGGCGCCGTCCAGGCCGGGGGCCAGCCCCTCGTCGGTGAGCCGGGAGGCGATGGTGCCCCCGGTGGTGAGCAGCAGGATTTTCTTCATAGCTTGTTGCCGTCCTCTCCGCCGCGGCGTGGGCGCCGGGGCTGCCGCTATGATAGCACAGGCGGGAGGAAAAAGCTATCCCCCTCTGGGCCGCTTTTTCCGGCGGCGGGGGCATAATCATAATGGCTTGAAATTGGCCGCGGGCCTGAGGCCGCGGCGGGGAGGAGGCGGAGCCATGGCGCTGACGCGGGATACCCCCCTGACGGACCTGCCGGGGGTGGGCCCTCAGCGGGCCAAAAAACTGGAAAAGCTGGGCCTGCGCACCCTGGGGGACACCCTGGGCCACCTGCCCCAGCGGTATGAGGACCGGCGGGAGTGCTGCGCCCTAGGGGACGCCCCCCAGGACCGGCCCTGCTGCGTGTCCGTAATGGTGGCGGAGACGCCCCGGGTGAGCTATGTCCGCCGGGGGCTGTCCCTGGTGAAGGTGAAGGCGGTGGACGGCACCGGCACGGTGCACATCACCTTTTTCAACCAGGACTATATTCGGGAGGTGCTCCGCCGGGGGGAGAGCTATGTGTTCTACGGCACGGTGGAGCGGCAGGGGAACCTGTGCGCCATGACCAACCCCGCTTTCGAGCGGGAGGGGGAGGGGCGGCACACGGGGCTGATCATGCCGGTGTACCCGCTGACGGCGGGCATCTCCAACAACCTGCTGGCGGGGCTCACCCGCCGGGCGGTGGACGAGTGCCTGGACGGCCTGCCCGAGGCCCTGCCGGAGCCGGTGCGGCTGGCCCACCGGCTGTGCCAGGCCCAGTTTGCCGGGAAAAACATCCACTACCCCGCCGACTTCGAGGCCCTGGCCGTCGCCCGGCGGAGGCTGGTGTTTGAGGAGCTGTTTGTCCTCACCTGCGGCCTGGCCCAGCTGAAGGACCGGCGGGGCCAGGGGGCGGGCCGGGTGCTGGCGGGGGAGCCGGGGGAGTTCGCCGCCCTGCTGCCCTTTGCCCCCACCGGGGCCCAGCGGCGGGCCATGGAGGACATGGCCGCCGACTTCCGCTCCGGCCGGGCCATGAACCGGCTGGTGCAGGGGGACGTGGGCTCGGGCAAGACGGCGGTGGCCGCCTTCGGGGCCTGGACGGCGGCGAGGAACGGGGTGCAGTGCGCCCTGATGGCCCCCACCGAGCTGCTGGCGGAGCAGCACGCCCGGACCATGGAGGCCCTGCTGGCCCCCGCCGGGGTGCGGGTGGCCTTGCTCACCGGCTCGGTGAAGGGGAAGGAGAAAAAGGCGCTGCTGTCCGCCCTGGGGGCGGGGGAGATCGACCTTCTGGTGGGCACCCACGCCCTGTTCTCCCAGGGGGTGGAGTACCGGGATCTGGGGCTGGTCATCGCCGACGAGCAGCACCGCTTCGGCGTGGCCCAGCGGTCCGCCCTGGCGGAGAAGGGGGGGGCGGTCCCGCCCCACATCCTGGTCATGTCCGCCACCCCCATCCCCCGGACCCTGGCCCTCATCATCTACGGCGACCTGGACGTGTCCGTCATGGACGAGCTGCCCCCCGGGCGCACCCCGGTGTCCACCTTCCTGGTGGGGGAGGCCAAGCGGGCGCGGATGTACGGTTTTGTCCGCAAGCAGGTGGAGGAGGGGCGGCAGGTGTATATTGTCTGCCCCGCGGTGGAGGAGAACGGCGGCTGGGAGGACGGCCCGGGGATGGACCTGAAGGCCGTCACCGCCTACGCCGGAGAGCTCCGGGAGCGGGTGTTCCCCGACCTGCGGGTGGGCTTTGTCCACGGCAGGCTGAGGGCAAAGGAGAAGGAGGACGTGATGGCCGCCTTCCACCGGGGGGAGCTGGACGTGCTGGTGTCCACCACCGTGGTGGAGGTGGGGGTGGACGTGCCCAACGCCTCGCTGATGATCGTGGAGAACGCGGAGCGGTTTGGGCTCAGCCAGCTCCACCAGCTCCGGGGCCGGGTGGGCCGGGGGAGGCACGAGAGCTTCTGCGTGCTCATGACCGCCAGCCGCAGCGAGGCCGCCCGGGAGCGCCTGCGGGCCCTGTGCGCCACCAACGACGGCTTTCAGATCGCGGAGGAGGACCTGCGCCTGCGGGGGCCGGGCGACTTCTTCGGCAAGCGCCAGCACGGCCTGCCCCAGCTGAAGGTGGCGGATTTCGCCGCGGATATGGAGCTTTTGAAGGAGGCCCGGGCGGCGGCGGAGGAGCTGGTGGCCGCCGACCCGGAATTGAAGCGGCCCGCCCACCGGCTGCTGCGGGAGCGGGTGCGGGAGCTGTTTGAGGAGAACGGGGAGCTGTTCAACTAAAAAAGCATGAAATGTTAAGAAATTGTAAAAATTCCCTTGACAACCGGCGGGGTATTCTGCTATAGTAGACACAACAAGGGCAAACCCGGTGAAAGCCGGCGGCGCAAAACTAAAGGGCCTTCCCCTGTGGGGTGGCAGCCAGTTGCGGACGGTCTGCGGACTATCTTACAGTTGGTTTCCTTTTAGAGTTGCGCCTAGGCGCAACTCTTTTCTTGTTTGCAACAAGAAAAGAATGACCCTTACCACAGGAAAGAAGGGATGCGGCGAGATCATTGGGCCAGTTTGCTCCAGCGATTTTCTGTAAAAGGCAAACCATCTGAAAGGGTGGGACGCAAAGACATGGGGGTTAATGCCGCCGCGCCCGGCGAAGGGCGCTTTGCGGCGGCGATACCAGCCCGTCCGCCAGGATTTCATTACCTTGAAAATTGAAAAAGGAGAATGAAATAATGGCAAAGAAGCTTTTCAAGCGGGCCACGGCGGTGGCCCTGTCCCTGGTGATGTGCCTGACCCTGCTGCCGGGGGCGGCGTTCGCGGAAAAAGTTGAGTGTGAGCATCAGTGGACATATAGCCATTGTTGGATGGCTACTGGTGCAAAAATCCCCAATTGTGCAACTGCGCATGATGATGTGTATAGGTGCGTGAAGTGTTCTGCGACTGAAAAACGTTTGGGGCAGACACACAGCCATGCGATGCAGTATAAGCAAAATAAGCTTGACAAAGACCACCATACTGCATACTGCACAATCTGTGTGTGGCAGGAGACTCTTCGCAGCCATAAGTATGCAAACGCGACTTGCAAAACTCCCGGCAAATGTGTGTGTGGCAAGGAAGATCCTAGTGGCATGAAGGACCCCGACAACCATGAGGGCACTCTGGGCGAGTGGGAGGCCCAAGGCGATGAACACGTCGGCACCTACAGCTGCTGCGGCACACCGAAGAGCCATACTCCCCAATGGAGCGGCTACGTGCTCGATGCGGGCGGCGAAACCGAGACCGCGACTTGCAGTGTCTGCAGCCTGAAGGATACCAGGAACGTGGATCCCGAGCCCACCAAGCCCGTGGATCCCGATCCCACTGATCCTGTGGATCCTGATCCCAGCACTGAGTGCACCGAGAAAGAGGACTGCCCCGCTGAGATCCACAAGCCCGGCTGTCCGAAGCACGAGCATTTCTGGGTGATTGGTGAGCCCATTACTGACACTACTCACAAGCTGGTTTGTGTGGATATGGAGGATGGGTGCACGGCAGCTGATGTTGAGGACTGTGAGTTCTCAATGTCCGACGGCAATGGTAAAAGTTATTGCAAGTGCGGGAACGTGAAGTCTGATTCCACTGACCCCGATCCCACCGATCCCACCGATCCTGTGGATCCCGATCCCACTGATCCCGTGAATCCCGATCCCACCGATCCCGTGAATCCCAACCCCGGTCCCACTGATCCCGTGGGCCCCGTAGGCCCCGGCGGCACTGAGATTGAGGACCCTGAGGTTCCCCTGGGCGGCGGCGACGACATTGAGATTGACGATCCCGACGTGCCCCTGGCCGGTCTGATGACCCGCGCGGAGTTTGTGAATTACCTCTACGTCCAGGAGGGCAGCCCCGAGGCGGCGGCGCCCACCTTTACCGACGTGGCCGGGGATCACGAGTATGCCGCGGCCATCGGCTGGGCCCAGGCCAACGGCGTCGCCGTGGGAATCGGCAATAACGAGTTTGCGCCCGACGATCTGGTGATCGTGGAGGAGGCCGAGCTGTTCCTGGAGCGCTACACCCGCCTTCAGGACCTTGAGGAGATCGAGCTGGCCGCCCTGGCGGACAAGGAGCCGGATGATATTCTGGACAACGCCGACGAGGTCCTGACCGAGTTCTTCGCCAAGCTGGAGGAGGCCCGGAACGAGGAGGACTGACCTCTCCCGGCCCGCGGCCAAACAGCGCAAAAGGCCCCGGACACTCTTGTGTCCGGGGCCTTTTTATGCTATGATGACAAAAATTACAGCGCGGAGGTGAGGAAATGGCGGAGAAAAGGCTGTGCGTAGGGATGCTGGCCCACGTGGACTCGGGCAAGACCACCCTGTCTGAGGCCATGCTGTACCGCGCCGGCGCGGTGCGCAGGCTGGGCCGGGTGGACCACGGGGACGCCTTTTTGGACACCGAGGAGCAGGAGCGGGAGCGGGGGATCACCATCTTCTCCAAGCAGGCCCGGCTCACCTGGAGGGACTGCCAGTTCACCCTGCTGGACACCCCCGGCCACGTGGACTTCTCCGCCGAGACGGAGCGGGCGGTGCAGGTGATGGACTGCGCCGTGCTGCTGGTCAGCGGGTCGGACGGGGTGCAGGGCCACACCCGGACGCTGTGGAAGCTGCTGGAGCGCCACCGGGTGCCCACCTTCCTGTTCGTCAACAAGATGGACCAGCCGGACACGGACCGGGCGGCGCTGCTGGCCCAGCTGCGGGAGCGGCTGAGCGACGGCTGCGCCGACCTTTCCGGCCCCCGGGAGGAGCTGCTGGAGCAGGCCGCTTTGTGCGATGAGGAGCTGATGGAGCGCTATCTGGAGACGGGGGAGCTGGACGACGCCGACCTGTCCGCCCTCATCGTGGAGCGGAAGCTGTTCCCCTGCCTGTTTGGCGCGGCGCTGAGGCTGGAGGGGGTGGACGAGCTGCTGGACGGGCTGGCCCGGTTTGCCCTGGAGCCGGACTGGTCGGAGCAGTTCGCCGCCCGGGTGTTCAAGATCTCCCGGGACGACAAAGGGGAGCGGCTCACCTGGCTGAAGGTCACCGGGGGGACGCTGCGGGTGCGGGACGCCGTCAGGGGCCCGGACTGGGAGGAGAAGGCCACCCAGCTGCGGCTCTACTCCGGGGCCAGGTTCACCCCCGCCGACGAGGTCCCCGCGGGGACGGTGTGCGCTGTCACCGGCCTCACCCGCACCCGGGCGGGCCAGGGCCTGGGCGGGGAGGAGGACTGGGCCGGGCCCCAGCTGGAGCCGGTGCTGGCCTACCAGGTGCTGCCCCCCGCCGGGGGGGATGTGCACACCCTGCTGGCCCAGCTGCGGATATTAGAGGAGGAGGACCCCCAGCTCCAGGTGGAGTGGAGCGAGGCGCTGGGGGAAATCCGGCTGCGGCTCATGGGGGAGGTGCAGCTGGAGGTGCTCTCCCGGCTGATGGAGCGGCGGTTTGGCGTGGAGGTGGCCTTCGGCCCGGGGCGCATCGTCTATCTGGAGACCATCGCCGCTCCGGCGGAGGGGGTGGGCCACTTCGAGCCCCTGCGGCACTACGCCGAGGTCCACCTGCTGCTGGAGCCCCTGGAGCGGGGGGCGGGGCTGGTGCTGGACACCGCCTGCCCGGAAAACGTGCTGGACCGGAACTGGCAGCGGCTCATTCTCACCCATCTGATGGAAAAGACCCACCGGGGGGTGCTCACCGGGGCCCCCATCACCGACATGAAAATCACCCTGCTCACCGGCCGGGCCCACCTGAAGCACACCGAGGGGGGCGACTTCCGCCAGGCCACCTACCGGGCGGTGCGCCAGGGGCTGATGGGCGCGGAGAGCGTGCTGCTGGAGCCCTGGTACGCCTTCCGGCTGGAGGCGCCCACGGGGAGCGTGGGCCGGGCCATGACCGACTTACAGCGGATGGGGGCGCAGTTCCAGTCCCCGGAGGGGGCGGGGGAGTGGGCGGTGCTCACCGGCAGCGTGCCCGTGTCCCAGGTGGGGGACTACTGGACCCAGGTGGCGGCCTACACCGGGGGGCGGGGGCGGCTGTCCTGCGAGGTGGAGGGCTACCGGCCCTGCCACAACGGGGACGAGGTCATCGCCGCGTCGGGCTACGACCCGGACCGGGATGTGGACAACCCCGCCGGCTCGGTGTTCTGCGCCCACGGGGCGGGGTTCAACGTACCCTGGGACCAGGTGCGGGAGCACATGCACCTGGACAGCGGCTGGCGTCCGCAGTCGGAGCGCCCCGCCCGGGAGGAGGCCGCCCCGCCCCGGGGCGGGGCCATGAGCTACGAGTCCCGGGCGGCGCTGGACAAGGAGCTGGAGGAAATCTTCCAGCGGGTCTACGGCCCCGTCAAGCCCCACGCCTTCCGGCCGGCGCAGAAGAGCGCTCCGCCCAAGCCCAGGCCCTGGAAGGGGCTCAAGACCCGGGATGGGGACGATTACCTGCTGGTGGACGGCTACAACATCATCTACGGGGTGGACGAGCTGCGGGCCCTGGGCCGGGAGGACCTGGACAGTGCCCGGGAGCGGCTGATCCACCGCCTGCGCAACTACCAGGGGTGGAAGCGGTGCAAGGTCATCGTGGTGTTTGACGCCTACAAGGTGAAGGGGAACCCGGGCAGTATGGAGCGGCTGGGGGACCTGTTTGTGGTGTACACCCGCGAGGCGGAGACGGCGGATATGTATATCGAAAAGACCACCTACGCCCTGGCGAAGGAACGCCGGGAGCACCGGGTGCGGGTGGCCACCTCCGACGGGCTGGAGCAGATGATTATTCTGGGCCACGGGGCGGTGCGGATGTCCGCGGCGGAGCTGGAGTTTGAGCTCCGGCAGGCGGAGGCGGACATACGCCGCCTGATCGGGGGGAAGTAGGGAGGCGCGGCCGCCTTGCGCTGCTCGGGGGAAACGGTGAAACCGGAATAAAATTTCGCCAATTTTTGCATAAAAATGACAAAAAGATACAGGTATTGCAGTGTAATACTGACAATTTTTTGAATTCAATAGAGCAATTTATACAAAAAATGAAATTTTATTTCTGTTTCTCTTGACGCCGGCGGGAGGGGCAGGGTATGATAAGGCATAGGGAACCTCTGGCACAATTGGCAGAGGAGGTTTGCGGGAGCTTTTCGCCCCGGCAAGGCGGGATTTCCCCAAAATCACCGTGTTTACTCCAGGAAACTGCGGCGAAGCCACGGGAAAAAGGAGGGCTTTGCCCCAGAGCGCAGCCCAGGGACCGGGCGGAAAGGAGGAGCTATGCCTTACGGAGATGTGTTTACCAGGATCAATCGGGAATACTACCAACTGACGGGAGCGGAACGGAAGATCGCGGACTTTATCCTTCAGCGGCAGCAGGACTGCCAGTATATGTCCATCTCGGAGATGGCCGGCGTGGCCGGGGTGGCGGAGGCCACCGTGTCCCGCTTCTGCCGGCGGCTGGGATACAAGGGCTACAGCGCCTTCAAGCTGGCGGTGGCCGGAGCGGGGAGCCGCGAGGTCAGCCAGCTGTACGGAGAGATTGTGATGGGGGACGATGTGGGCGAGATGTGCCGGAAGATCTGCGCGGCGGACGTGGACGCGGTCACCCAGACCCTGGCCCTGATCGACCCCGCCGCCATCACCGCCGCGGCGGACCTGCTGCTGGGGGCGGAGCGGGTGCTGTGCATGGGGCTGGGCGGGTCCATGCTGGTGGCCAGGGAGGCGGCCCATCTGTTTTCCACCGCCCTGCCCAACTTTTACGCCGTGGACGACTCCCACTTTCAGGTCACCCGGGCGGCGATGCTCACCCCCCGGGACGTGATTTTGTATTTCTCCTATTCCGGCTCCACCCGGGACCTGGTGGACGTGATGAAGCTGGCCCGGGGCAGGGGGGCGGGAACCATTCTGATGACCCGCTTTCCCAAGTCCCCCGGGGCGGCCTGGGCGGACGTGGTGCTGGAGTGCGGCGCTCAGGACGGGCCCTACCAGCTGGGCTCGGTGGCGGCCAGGATGGGCCAGCTCTACCTGACGGACGTGCTGTTCAACGAGGTGTGCCGCCGGGACATGGAGAACTGCCGGGAGCGGCGCAGGCTGGTGGCCAGCGCCCTGGTGGATAAGCATCTGTAGGGGCGCGCGGGGGGCCGGGCCCGATTGATGAAAAATTTCAATTGGGCAAGAAAGCTAAAAATCGGTTTCATTCTCGTATTGACAAAACCGGGCGGGGCCGATACAATCTTTACCAGAAGCCTTGCTTGAGCACCGCGTTCAATCGGCCGAAGGGCCAGGCTCCGTCCCGCCCCTGGGGGCAATGCCGCCGGCTCTGCCGTCGGACTACTATTTATAGAGGTGTACGGATTATGCGCATTTATCGGGAAAAGGACTACAACGCCATGAGCCGCAGGGCGGCCACCGTCATCGCCGCCCAGGTGGTGTCCAAGCCGGACTGCGTGCTGGGCCTGGCCACCGGCTCCACCCCCGTCGGGGCCTACAAGCAGCTGGTGGAGTGGTACAAGCAGGGGGATTTGAGCTTTGCCGAGGTGCGCTCGGTGAATCTGGATGAGTATGTGGGGCTGGCCCCCGACCACGACCAGAGCTATCGCTATTTCATGCAGACCAACCTGTTCGACCATGTGGACATCAGGCCGGAAAACACCAATGTGCCCAGCGGGCTGGCCCCGGACGCCCGGGAGGAGTGCGCCCGGTATGAGCAGACGGTGCAGGAGCTGGGCTACGCCGACCTCCAGCTGCTGGGCCTGGGCCGGAACGGCCACATCGGCTTCAACGAGCCCTGCGGTGAGTTTCCGGTGGCCACCCATCTGGTGGACCTGACCGAGAGCACCATCGAGGCCAACGCCCGCTTCTTTGCCAGCGCCGGCGACGTGCCCCGCCAGGCCCTGACCATGGGCATCGGCACCATCATGAAGGCCCGGAAGATCCTGGTGGTGGCCAGCGGCGCGGACAAGGCGGACGCGGTGGCCAAGGCCTTCTTCGGCCCCATCACCCCGGATATGCCCGCCTCCATTCTCCAGCTCCACCCCGATGTCACCCTGGTGGCGGACGAGAGCGCGCTGTCCCACGTGGTGGAGGCCGAGAAGAGATGAAAATTTCCGGCGGGAAGGTATTTGACCTGCAAAAGGGCTTTGTGGAGCGGGACGTGTGCTTTGACGGCGCCCTGCTCACCCCGGACAGCCGGGACGGCGGGAGCTTTGACGCCTCCGGCTGCTGGGTGATTCCCGGCCTCACCGACGTGCACTTCCACGGCTGCGTGGGGGCGGACCTGTCCGACGGAGACGGGGACGGCCTCCAGGCCATGGCGGAGTACCAGCTGTCCCGGGGGGTGACCCAGATTTGTCCCGCGGGGATGACCCTGCTGGAGGACCGGCTGACCAAGGTCTGCCAGGTGGCGGCGGAGCACAGGCGGGCGGGCCGCCCCGGCGCGGAGCTGGTGGGCATCAATCTGGAGGGCCCCTTCCTGTCCGAGGCGAAGAAGGGGGCCCAGAACGGGGCTTGGCTCCACGCCCCCGACGTGGCCATGCTCCGCCGGCTGATGGAGGCCGCCCAGGGGCTGGTGAAGCTGGTGTCCGTGGCCCCGGAGCTGCCGGGGGCCATGGAGTTCATCCGCGAGGTGAGCGAGGACGTGAACGTGGCGGTGGCCCACACCACCGCCGACTATGATACGGCGCTGGAGGCCTTCCGCCTGGGCGCCCGGGAGGTCACCCACCTGTTCAACGCCATGCCCGGCTTCACCCACCGTGCCCCCGGCGTGGTGGGGGCGGCGCTGGACAGCCCCTGGAGCCGGGTGGAGCTCATCTCCGACGGGGTGCACATCCACCCCAGCGTGGTGCGGGCCACCTTCAAAATGTTCGGCCCGGACCGGGTGGTGCTCATCTCGGACACCATGCGGGCCGCGGGCATGTCCGACGGCAAGTATGATCTGGGCGGCCAGGAGGTCACCGTCAAGGGCCCGCTGGCCACCCTGGCGGACGGCACCATCGCCGGCTCGGCCACCGACCTGATGGCCTGCCTGAAGGCCGCCGTCTCCTTTGGCATCCCTCTGGCGGACGCGGTGCGGGCTGCGGCGGTGAACCCCGCCCAGGCCATCGGCGTTTTCGACCGGGTGGGCAGCCTGGAGCCGGGCAAGCGGGCCAACGTGGTGGTGCTGAACGGCGATCTGGAGGTAAAGGCCGTATTTTTCCAGGGAAAACAGGTGGTTTGAGCGCCTGATCCCCAGTGATGAAACAGCAAGGGAGACGCCCGCGCGCCTCCCTTGTTTTGTTTGAGAAGCCGCGCCGCCGGCCTGTGGGGCGACCCGGCGCAGACGGCCCGCGGCGGTTCCCGGGGGCTCAGATGGTCTCCCCCGTGGGCTGGGCCGAGGGGGGAGGGGCGGTCTCCGGGGCGGCGCTCTGGCCGGAGGAGGGCAGGGTCAGCCCGTGGAGAAAGCTGCCGGAGGAGGACTGGATCTGCCCGCCCACCACTCGGTTTTTGTAGATGAGCAGGGCCAGCTGTACCGGCTCGGTCTGGCCGGGATAGTTGGTCACCTGATAGGTGTACCGCTTGACCCGCTTGCCCCGGTAGCGGGTGAGGTCGAAGCCCTGGTCTGACTGGAGGCGGAGATAGCCCTCGTAGCTCTCGTCGAACTCCTCGGGGATCAGCAGTTCCTCCGCGGCCAGGGGCTGGGGGGACACCTGCCAGCCCAGGCCGCTGAGATAGGCCAGACGGTCGTCGTTATCCCGGATGTTCTTCACCTCCGCCGAGGCGGTCACCGCCCGTCCGCCCAGGGTGAGGGCCAGGGCGAGGGCGGCGGCCGCCAGGCAAAGGGCGGCGGACCCAGCCGCCAGCAGCCGTCTCTTTGGTAGGCGCGCCGTGAAGATGATCATGCTACCACGACCTTTCATGAGTTCTCAGGGTAAAGAATATGAATCGGAGGCCCACAATATGATGGCCGTGTGGGCCTGCGAGAAGGGAGGAACGGCGGTGGAACGGCTGGACAAGCGGCTGGCATCCACGGGGAAGTGGAGCCGGAAGGAGGCCCGGGAGCTGATCCGGGCGGGCCGGGCGGCGGTGGACGGCGTCCCCTGCCGCGCGCCGGAGGCCAAGGTGGGGGAGGACGCCGCCGTCACCGTGGACGGCGCCCCCGTCGGGTCCGGCGGGCCGGTGTACCTCATGCTGAACAAGCCGGCGGGGGTGGTGTCCTCCACCGACGAGCCGGGGGAGCGGACGGTGCTGGACCTGCTGTGGGAGGAGTACCGGGGCCTGGGCTTGTTTCCCGCCGGGCGGCTGGACAAGGACGCGGAGGGGCTGGTGCTGCTCACCAACGACGGCCCCCTGGCCCACCGGCTGCTGGCCCCCAGGAGCCACGTGGACAAGGTGTATTACATCGAGGTGGACGGCGTGCTGGACGAGGGCGACGTGGAGGCCGTCCGGCGGGGGGTGACCCTGGGGGACGGCTACGAATGCCTGCCCGGGGAACTGGAGCCGCTGTCCCCCGGCAGCGCCCACATCACCCTGCACGAGGGGAAGTACCACCAGGTGAAGCGGATGATGGCCGCGCGGGGCAAGCCGGTGACCTATTTAAAGCGGGTGCGCTTCGGCCCCCTGACGCTGGACCAGGACCTGCCCCGGGGCGGGTGGAGGCCGCTGAACGAGGAGGAGCGGAAGGGGATTTTCAGTCATTAGAACGAAAATTTTGGCAGATTCAACAAAATAATTTCAAAAAACTATTGAAATCCCCTAAGAGAATCGGTATAATAAAAAAGCGAGTGTATGGAAAATCGACAAAGTGGCGGAGCGCCCCGTTGCCGGCCGCATAGAAAGGAGAAAACGCAATGTCCAGCAGGATCTTTCAAAGCGTCGTTCTTCAGATGAAGGACTGTTCCGACCGGGCTGTAGGGGTCATCGACGAGCAGGGCACTGTGGTGGCCTGCAATGAGCTGGCCTGCATTGGGGAGAAGTGGGGCGGCGCGGCGGCGCTGCTGACGGCGGAGCAGGACTCCACGGTGGTCAGCGGCGGCTTCACCTTCAAGGCGCTACCCGGCTGGAACAACCAGTTCGACTACGCCGCCTTTGTCCGGGGGGAGGATGAGCGGGCCGCGCTGATCTGCTCCATGGCGGTGATCGCCCTCAACGGCGCCAAGGCCTACTACGAGGAGAAAAACGACAAGGCCACCTTTGTCAAAAATATTCTGTGTGACAACATCCTGCTGGGGGATATCTACGTCCGGGCCAAGGAGCTGCACTTTGTGTCCGAGGCCCCCCGGGCGGTGATTCTGGTGCGCCAGCTGGGCGCCCCCGACGTGTCCGCGCTGGACGTGGTCTCCGGGCTGTACCCGGACAAGCAGACCGACTTTGTGCTGTCCGTCAGCGAGACGGACGTGGCCCTGGTGAAGCACCTGGGGGAGAATTCCGACGCCCGGGAGCTGCACAAGATCGCCCAGACCGTCCAGGAGGCCCTCACCCGGGACCTGGGGATCAAGACGGTGGTGGGCATCGGCACCATCGTGGGCCACATCCGGGACCTGGCCCGCACCTACAAGGAGGCCCAGGTGGCCATCGATGTGGGCAAGGTGTTTGAGACGGAGCGGTCCATCATCAACTATGAGAACCTGGGCATCGGGCGGCTCATCTACCAGCTGCCCACCACCCTGTGCGAGATGTTCCTGCGGGAGGTGTTCAAAAAGAACCCCATCGACGCGCTGGACCAGGAGACGCTGTTCACCATCAACAAGTTCTTCGAGAACAACCTCAACGTGTCCGAGACCGCCCGGAAGCTCTTCGTCCACCGCAATACCCTGGTCTACCGGCTGGAGAAGATCAAGAAGCTCACCGGCCTGGACCTGCGGGAGTTTGACGACGCCATCACCTTCAAGGTGGCGCTGATGGTAAAGAAGTATCTGGTGAGCCGGGGAATTGAATCCTGACTTGAGAAAGCCGTCCGGAAGGGGCGGCTTTCCGCTCAAGGCCCGCTTTTTTGGGCGGGCGGCAGCATAAGGGAGGACGGGAGAGATATGGGAAAATTGGGGTTTGGTCTGATGCGGCTGCCGAAAAAGGGCGAGCTCATCAACGACAGCCAGGTCAACGAGATGGTGGACCTGTTCCTGGCGTCCGGGGGGACCTATTTTGACACGGCCTACGTCTACCCGGGCTCGGAGGAGGCGGCGGGGAGGACGCTGGTGGCCCGCCACCCCCGGGAGTCCTACACCCTGGCCACCAAGGTGAACGCCATGGCGGCCGCCTCCGAGGAGGAGGCCAAGGATCAGCTCCGGATCAGCCTGGAGCGCACCGGGGCGGGGTATTTTGACTACTACCTCCTCCACGCCCTCCAGGAGGAGAACTTTGCCAAATACGAGCAGTTCCACCTGTGGGACTTCGCCAGGCAGCAGCGGGAGAAGGGCGTGATCCGCCGCCTGGGCTTCTCCTTCCACGGCGGGCCCGACCTGCTGGACCGGCTGCTCACCGACCACCCGGAGGCGGAGTTTGTCCAGCTCCAGATCAATTACGCCGACTGGGAGGACCCCAAGGTGGCCGCCCGGGCCAACTATGAGACGGCCCGGCGGCACAACAAGCCTGTGGTCATCATGGAGCCGGTGAAGGGCGGTCGGCTGGCCGACCCGCCCGCCGGGGTGAAGGAGCTGTTCCGGGAGCACGCCCCCGGGGCCTCCCCCGCCTCCTGGGCCATCCGCTTTGCCGCCTCCCTGGAGGGGGTGCTCACGGTGCTGTCCGGCATGTCGGACATGGCGCAGCTGCGAGACAATCTGGCCAGCACGGCGGACCTGCGCCCCCTGGACGAGGGGGAGCGGCAGATCATCCGGCAGGCCCAAGACATCCTGCGCCGCTCCGCCGCCATCCCCTGCACCGCCTGCCGCTACTGCACGGAGGGCTGTCCCAAGGGGATCCCCATTCCCGAGATTTTCGCGGCGATGAACAAGTCGCTGGGGGGCCAGGCGGCCCAGGCCGCAGACGACTACCGGGCGGCCACCGCTGCGGGAGGGCTGGCGTCGGAGTGCATCCGCTGCGGCCAGTGTGAGCGGGCCTGTCCCCAGCACCTGCCGGTGGCCGACCACCTGGAGCGGTGCGCCCGGGCCCTGGAGGGGCGCTGACCGGGGGAACGCCCGGGGCGGAGCGCGTTTTGAAGTTCTATGGAAGAGGCCCCGTCCGCCACGCGGCGGACGGGGCCTCAGCTTGTGGAAAAAGCCTCGCAGAGTTCGCGCCCCGGGCGCGAAAAAAGTCAAACTGGTTTTCCGGCGGGACATGTGCCTGCCGGAAAACACTTCCCGGTCCGCAAGTGTGCGAGCGCAGCGAGTGCGCGCTGCGGACCGCAAACCACCCGTCGGAAAAGGCGAAGCCTTTTCCGACGGTCTCGGCCCCGTCCGCCACATGGCGGACGGGGCCTCTTTTCACTCCTGATACGCCTCATACACCTGCCGCCGGGTGAGGCCCTCCGCCGGGGCAAAGCGGCCGGCGGGCAGGGCCTTGACCGGGCGGTCCGGTCCGGCCCCCTTGGGGATGAGCCCTTTTTCCACGCACCACTCCATCGCGCCGCAGTAGGCGTGCTCGTGCCTGCCCGTGCGCCGGATCTTCCCCCAGCGGCGGGCCATGGCCTCCTCCTTGGGGCACAGCAGCATGGCCAGCTCCCCCCAGGTCATGGGCTGGTCCAGCCGAAGGCGGTTGTCCGAGTAGGCCACCGCCCGGTCCTCTTGCAGCCGGCACAGCTTGCCAAACAGCGGGTCCCCCCGGTCCAGGTCGGCGAAGGGGCTCTCCTCCATCAGCTCCCCCACCGTCACCACCTGGTAGCCGTACTCCCGCAGAAGCGCCAGCTGCCGGGGCAGCCCGAAGGCCACCGGGGTCCGCTTGGCCATGTTGTAGCCGTCCTTCTGGAAGATGATCTGTCCGCAGAAGAAGTCCGGGTCCCGCTCCAGCGCGGCCCGCATGGGCCCCTCCATGGCGGCCGCCTCCGCCTCTAGCGCGGCGTCCGGGTCGGACAGGGTGGAGGGCAGCCAGCCCGCCCCGTCGAAGGAGGCGGCCATGTACTGGTAGCCCAGCCGGTCGTACACGTCGTAGCTGGTGAAGCCGTCCTGCATGACGTCCACGTAGTGGGGCGGGCGGGACAGGGTGATCTGGTAGCCGTACCGCTCCCGCAGCAGCTGGTCCAGCCGGTTCAGGTCCTCCACCGCCCGGTCCGCGGTGCCCAGATACTCCCGGGCCCCGTAGACAAAGGGCTTTTTGCCGAAGATGATGTGGCGGTAGCCGTGGTTGGTGATCTGGTGCCCCTCGTCCAGGATGCGGCGGATGAGCCGGTCGCTGTGGACGGCGCCCCCCCGGTCGTCCCGGCCCAGGTCGGGGTAGTGGTCAAATTTGATCCCCCCCCAGGCGGCGCTGCCCAGCCTGCCCGCCTGGTCGGGGTAGTTCTCGCTGGTGTCCCCGATGATGTCAAAGGTGCCCTTGGCCCCAAACTGGGCCAGCGTGTCCAGCAGCACGTCGGTGAGGGACCGGCCGCCGAACCGGTCCGGGGCGGCGGGCAGGTCCATGGGCCCGTCGTCAAAGGTCATGGCGCAGATCCGCCGGGCGGTTTTCACCCGCTCGATCCGCCGGGTGTAGCTCAGGCGGCGCTTCTCCTCCGGGAGCAGCTTTTTCACCAGCTGCTTCCCCTTTTTCCCGACTTTTACTATGAGCGACATGGCTTACTCCCCCCTCCAAAAAATGTCCTGGGCGCAGCATTTGGCGGCAAAGGCCGCCCATTTCGCATAGCTCAGGGGGCCCGCCCCGGTTTTGCGCCGCTTGGTCAGCTGGCTGCGGGCGGCGTACCAGGCCCGGCTGCGCACCCCCTGGGGCCGGGCGTCCCCCCGCAGCAGGGCGGCCCTGACGGACTCCGGGGTGAGGGCCTCCGCCTCCACCGCGGTGAAGCCGTTCCCCACCTCCTGGGGGCAGTGGGCGTCGCTGCCCCCGAAGGGCCGCAGGCCGCACACCCGGGCAAAGCTGCGGGCCAGGGCGTTGGCGTCGTGGAGCTTCCGGTCCGCCCGGCTGTTCCAAACCTCGATCCCGTCCAGCAGGGGCACGGCAGGGGCCAGGCGGGCCCCGTCCCGGCTGTGCTCAAAGGGGTGGGCCAGCACCGCCAGCCCCCCCTGGCCGTGGATGGCCTCCACCGCCTCAAAAAAATCCCGGGTGTCCACCGGCCCGGTGATGAACAGCCCCAGCAGGTGGCCCAGCTGGGTGGACACCTCCACGCCGGGTATGAGGAGGAAGCCGTCGAACTGGGGCGGGTGGGTGAGGGCCAGGTCGTGGTCGCACACCGCCGCGCCGTGCAGCCCCCTGGCGCGGGCCAGGGAGACGATCTCCTCGATGGTCATCACCCCGTCCGGGGAGCGCTCGGAATGGACGTGCAGATCCAATTTAATCTCCATAGTTACCTTCTCAGCAGTGTATTTCGCAGATAGCGGCGCCAGGGGGCGGGGTCGTCCCGGGCGGACAGGGCCTCCCGGGCCCGGAACCAGTCGGCCACCCCCTGGAAAAAGGGGCCGGGCCGGCCGTGGCGCAGGTAGTCCAGCATGGCCGCGCCGTCGTTGAGGGTGAAGCGCATCCGCACCCCGGTGCTGTAGTCCTGGGGCTGGTAGTCCAGCCGCTCCCCCCGGGCGGCCCGGGCGTAGCGCAGGGCAAAGGGGCTGTCCGCCCGCTCGGTCATGGGGAAGCTGCCCCACACCCGGGGGTTGACCTCCAGCACCCGGTTCCCCTTGAACTCCACCATGGCCATGCCCACAAATCCGAAGGAGGCCAGCAGGCGGTGGGCCTGGCGGATCATGCCCTCGTCATAAAAGCTCTCGCAGCAGGTGGACGGCCCGCCGGAGGCGGGGTACTCCCGGATCCGCCGGTGGCAGATGGCGGCGACGAGCCGGGATTCCCGGTCCAGCAGCAGGCTGGCCCCCGCGCCGTCCCCCTCCACCTTCTCCTGGACCACGGGGTGGGGGTCGTATTCCGACATGGCCGCCAGCTTGGCGGCGTACTCCCGGGGGTCCCGGGCCACGGCGTAGCGGTCCTTTGCCTTCAGGCCCAGCTTCTCCCCGCACCGGGGCTTGATGACGACAGGCCAGCGGTCCGGCGGGCCGTCAAATTCCCGGGGGACGGGTATGTCCAGCTCCCGGCAGCGGCGGTGGACCGCCTCCTTGTCGTTGAGGGCGTCCAGCACGGCGGGGGGGGCGATGAGAAAGTCGCACACCCGCTCAAACCGCTCCCGCTGTCCCGCCACGGCGTTGAGGGTGGCCGCTCCGGCGCAGAAGAGCACGGGGTGTCCGTACCCCTCCAGCAGGGCGTACAGCCGGTCCAGGTAGTCCGGGTCCGCCGCCCCGCCCTCCAGCCAGCGCCCTTCGGCCACATGCCGGGAGACGAACACCGGCGGCTCGAGGGGGCAGTCCCGCCGGGTCTGGACGGCGGCCACCCGCCAGCCCCCCCGGCCCAGCGCCCGGGCGGCGGCGACGGAGGAACGGTATTTTCCATCCGTGATGACAGCGGTGTCCACAGTCCCCGCCCCCTTTTCCCATGATTGGAAAATATTATATCAGAGCGGGGGGCAGATTGCAAGGGCCGGGGTGCCCTGGCCTTGACGGCTTGGCCGGTCCGTGGTATCATGCGGGTGAAAATCCAAAGAAAAGAGGCTGAGGCGGTATGATTTCCCTCCAGGCATATCTGGCCGACCCCTGCGGCGCCCTCTCCATCCCCTATTGGAAGGCCAAGGAGCTCTCCATCCCCGCCGGGATGGAGATTGTCCACCACAGCCGGTTTGACGAGGGCATGGCGGCGGGCCGCTCCCACAGCAGCTTTTTCCGGCTGCTCCACCGCCTGCGGGACATACCCCGGCCCATGTCCCCGCCCGGCGTCACCTTCGGCCCGGTCTCGCCGGACCGGGCCGGGGAGCTGGCCGGCGTCATCAACCGCTGCTACCGCCATTCCGGCATCCAGGTGACGGAGGAGGAGGTGCGGGGCTGGGCCGCCGCCCCGGTCTACCGCCCTGAGCTGTGGCTTGGAGCTTTCGCGGCGGGCGGGCTGGTGGGCTGCGTCATCGGGGCGTTCGACCCGGAGGCGGGGGAGGGGGTCATCGAATGGCTTCAGGTGCTGCCCGAGTACAGGGGGCGGGGGATCGCGGTCTCGCTGACCGCCCGGGCGCTGGAGGCGATGCGGGGCTTTGCGGAGTTTGCCACGGTGTCGGGGGAGTGCGAAAACCCCACCCGTCCCGAGGGGGTCTACCGCGCCTGCGGCTTTGAGGGGGAGGACGTGTGGCACATCCTGCGCTGACGGCATTTTTCTTTTTTCAAAAATAGAGTTGATAAATCCTCCCGACCGTGATAAAATAACTCCAGCTTGCCAGCGCTTCGGCGCGAAGCAAGGCCGCGCTAGTCGGGGAGATAGCGGTGCCCTGTACCTGCAACCCGCTACAGCAGGGATGAATCCCGGCCCCCGGAGGCAGACTGTGCCGTCTGCCCCATATAAGCAGCGATGATGGATCGGTCCTGCGCAACGCTCACCCGTGAACCGTGTCAGGCGGGGAACCGAGCAGCACTAAGCGGACCTGGACGTGTGCCGCGGGAGCGCCGATCCTGAGCCGGCTGTATGGGTAACGGGCATATCCTGTCCTTCAAAGGCCGGTGCGCGGCCTTGTTTTGCGTCGAAGCGCGAACGTGACAAAGCCGAAGCGCGAGCGCAGGCTGGCAGGCCCGCGCAGCGGGCCGGAGACCCGTTCGGGCCCCAATTGCAACGCGCGCGGAGCGCAGCGCACTGAACGCGCTGCGCATTTCTTTTTATTGTTGAGGTGAAGCCCATGTATCAAGCCCTGTACCGCAAGTGGCGCTCCAAGACCTTTGACCAGGTGGTGGGCCAGGGCCACGTCACCCAGACCCTGAAGCGCCAGGTCCAGTCGGACCGGCTGAGCCACGCCTACCTCTTCACCGGCACCCGGGGGACGGGCAAGACCTCCTGCGCCAAGCTGCTGGCCCGGGCGGTGAACTGCGAAAATCCCCAGGACGGCAACCCCTGCGGCGCCTGCCCCGCCTGCCTGGGCATCGAGAACGGCTCCATCCTGGACGTGCTGGAGCTGGACGCCGCCTCCAACAACCGGGTGGACGACATCCGCGCCATCCTGGACGAGGCGGTGTACACCCCCGCCTCGGTGAAGAAGCGGGTGTACATCATCGACGAGGTCCACATGCTCTCCACCCAGGCCTTCAACGCCCTGCTCCAGATCCTGGAGGAGCCGCCGGAGCACCTGATGTTCATCCTGGCCACCACCGAGGTAAACAAGGTGCCCGCCACCATCAAGAGCCGGTGCCAGCAGTTCGCCTTCAAGCGCATCCACGCCGAGGACATCGCGGACCACCTGCTCCACGTGGCCCGGGAGGAGGGCTTCTCCCTCAGCGGGGAGGCGGCCGCCCTCATCGCCCGGCTGGCCGACGGCGGAATGCGGGACGCGCTGTCCCTGCTGGACCAGTGCGCCGCCGGGGGAGAGGCGGTGGATGAGGAGGGGGTGCTCTCCGCCCTGGGGCTGGCGGGCAACCTGGAGGCCGCCGCCCTGCTGGAGCGCGCCGCCGACGGGGACGCCGCCGCCGCCCTGGAGCAGCTGGACAGGCTGTACGCCGGGGGCAGGGAGATGGCCGCCCTGGCGGGGGAGCTGTCCGCCCTGGTCCGGGACCTGCTGGTGCGCAAAACCGCCCCCCGGGGCGGGGCGGCCCTGATGACCGGCGGCTTTGACGGGGAGACGCTGAAGCGCCTGTCCGCCCGGTTCGACGTGCCCCGGCTGGTGCAGATGCTCACCGCGCTGCAGAGGACGTCGGCGGAGCTGGCCCGGTCGGCCAACCGCCGCACCGATATGGAGCTGTGCCTGGTGGCCCTGTGCGACCCGGCCCTGGACCCCTCCCCGGCGGGGCTGTCCGCCCGGATCGCCCGGCTGGAGCAGGGGGGCGTGCCCCCCGCCGCCCCCGGGCCCGCCGCGCCGGAGCGGGGGGCCCGCCCCGCCCCCAGGCGGGAGGCGCCCCCTCCGGAGGAGGTCCCCTGGGAGGAGCCGCCGCTGCCGGAGGAGGAGCCCCCGTCCGGCGGGGAGGACGCCCCCCCCTGGGACGTGGAGCCGAGGCCCGCGAAAAAGCCGCCGGCCCGCCCCCGGGCCGGGTTGGAGCCCCGGCCCGCGCCGCCGGTCCAGGCGCAGCCCGCCCCAGAGGCGGCGCCCCGCGCCCCGGGCGGAAGCGGCTGGCCGGGCTGGCCCGCCTTCCGGGACCAGCTGAAGAGCCTGCTGGCGGTGAGCGATTACAGCTTTCTCAGCAATTCCGCCATGGCGGAGGGCCGCTGGGAAAATGGGCAGCTCACCCTGTGGGTGGCCAACGATTTCCTGCGGGATATGCTGGACCGCCCCGCCATCACCCGGCCCATGGCCGAGCTGCTCCAGAGGCTCACCGGCGCCGCCGGCCGGGTGGCGCTCACCGTGGGGCAGGCCCCGGCGGAGACCGCCCCCGCCCTCCAAACGGGGGACGCGCTGGAGGCTTTTCTGGCCCAGGGGGGCAGCAACATCACCGTGGAATAGCGCCCGAGCCGCGGACAGCGGGCGGGCGAGGCATGGAAATATGACACAGGAGGTAACCGAACAATGGCGAAGGGATTCAACAGCCGCGGTATGGGCGGCATGGGGGGCGGCAACATGAACAACATGATCCGCCAGGCCCAGAAAATGCAGCAGGACATGCTCAAGGCCCAGGAGGAGCTGGAGGCCAAGACCTATGAGGCCGCCGCCGGGGGCGGAATGGTGACCGCCGTGGTGACCGGCAAGAAGGAGCTGACGTCCGTGGCCATCGACCCGGAGGCGGTGGACCCGGAGGACGTGGAGATGCTCCAGGACCTGATTGTGGCCGCCGTCAACGAGGCGCTGCGCAAGGCAAACGACGACGCGGCCAGCCAGATGTCCAAATTGACGGGCGGGTTGAACCTGCCCTTCTAGCGTCCGAGCCGTCAGCGGCTGCCCTAATGGGGCCCCCGCAAAGCCGCTCTTTGGCTTTGTGGGGAGAGGAGGCACAGCAGAGCGGACGAGCTTTTCCGGAGAAGGGAAAGCGAGTGAGCGCCGCTAGTGCCGACGAGGCGAGGCGTGATGACAGGGGGAAACAAACCATGTACAACAGCACCCTGTGCTACCTGGAAAACCCCCAGGGGGAGTACCTGATGCTCCACCGGGTGAAGAAAAAGGCGGACATCAACGAGGGCAAGTGGATCGGCGTGGGCGGCAAATTTGAGGCGGGGGAGAGCCCCGACGAGTGCCTGTGCCGGGAGGTGCGGGAGGAGACCGGCCTCACCCTCACCGAGTGGCGGTTCCGGGGGGTGGTCACCTTCCTGTGCGGCGACAGCGGCTCGGACCAGTACATGTACCTCTTTACCGCCACGGGCTGGACGGGGGAGCTGGCGGAGGACTGCGCCGAGGGCAGCCTGAAATGGGTACCCAAGGGGCAGGTCGCCCAGCTGCCCATCTGGGAGGGGGACAGGATCTTCCTGGAGCTGCTGGCCCAGGACGCCCCGCCCTTCCTGCTCACCCTGGACTACCGCGCGCCCGGCGGGGAGGACCGGCTGGTCCGGGCGGTGCTGAACGGGGAGAGGGTCCGTTGAAAAATGTTTCACGTGAAACACTAGTTCTAATTGACTGAAGGAGGAACCGTGATGAAATTTTCCCAGATGCCCTATGAGCGCCCCGGCCTGGAGGGGATGAAGCAGACCCTGTCCGGTCTGGTGGAGCGGCTGAAGGGCGCCGCCAGCTACGAGGAGGCCAAGGCCGTGTTCCTGGAGCGGGAGCGGGAGCTGAAGCACATCGACACCCAGGCCACCCTGGCCAGCGTCCGCCACTCCATCGACACCCGGGACCAGTTCTACGACGGGGAGGAGACCTTCTGGAACGGCGCCATGCCCCAGCTCCAGGAGTACATGCAGGCCTGGACCATGGCCATGCTGGCCTCCCCCTTCCGCAAGGAGTTCGAGGCGGAGTACGGCGATCTGCTGTTTGTCAATGCGGAGATCCAGCTCAAGACCTTCTCCCCGGAGATCATCCCCCAGCTCCAGCGGGAGAACGACCTGACCACCGAGTATGAGAAGCTGCTGGCCTCCGCCCAGATCCCCTTCGAGGGCAAGACCTACACCCTGTCCCAGCTCACCCCCTTCAAGACCGACGCGGACGACGCCCGCCGCCTGGCCGCCTGGAAGGCGGAGGGCCAGTGGTACAAGGACCACCAGGCGGACCTGGACCGCATCTACGACCAGCTCACCCACCTGCGGGACGAAATGGGCAGGACGCTGGGCTACGAGGGGTACACCACCCTGGGCTACTACCGCATGGGCCGCAACTGCTACACCAAGGAGGACGTGGAAAAGTTCCGCGCCGCCGTGGTGAAATACCTGGTGCCGGTGGCCGACCGCATCTATAAGGAGCAGGCCAAGCGGCTGGGCAAGCAGTACCCCATGAGCTTTGCCGACAACGCCCTGGAGTTCCGCTCCGGCAACCCCCGGCCTCAGGGCAGCCCCGACGACATCCTGGCCCAGGGAAAGAAGTTCTATGATGAGCTGTCCCCCGAGACATCCGAGTTCTTCCAGACCATGCTGGACAACGAGCTGCTGGATGTGCTGTCCACCGAGGGCAAGCGGTCCGGCGGCTACTGCACCTCCATCGCGGACTACCGGGTGCCCTTCATCTTCGCCAACTTCAACGGCACCCAGGGGGACGTGGAGGTGGTGACCCACGAGGCGGGCCACGCCTTCGCCGCCTGGATGAACCGGGACCGGGTGCCCATGGAGTACGTCTGGCCCGGCATGGAGGCCTGCGAGGTCCACTCCATGTCCATGGAGTTCATGGCCTGGCCCTGGGCGGAGGGCTTCTTCGGCAAGGACACCCGGAAGTTCCTGTACAGCCACCTGTCCGGCGCTCTCACCTTCATCCCCTACGGCACCATGGTGGACCACTTCCAGCACGAGGTGTACGCCAACCCGGACATGACCCCCGCCCAGCGCCACGCTGTCTGGAAGGAGCTGCTGGGGGTGTATATGCCCTGGATGAAGCTGGACGGGGACATCCCCTTCTACGCCGAGGGGGAGGGCTGGCAGCGCCAGCATCACATCTATTCCAGCCCCTTCTACTATATCGACTACTGCTTGGCCCAGACCGTGTCCCTCCAGTTCTGGGCCCTGCTCCAGAAGGACCGCAAGCTGGCCTGGGAGAAGTACATGGCCTACACCCGCCAGGGCGGCAGCCGCACCTTCACCGGCCTGCTGGAAAACGCCGGGCTGGAGAGCCCCTTTGGCGAGGCGTGCCTGCGGGGCGTGTGCCAGACCGCCAGCGACTGGCTGGACCAGTTTGATCTCAGCGGCATCGAGTAAGAACGATACGAAAAGCGCCCCTCCCCCAAGCGGGGGAGGGGTGCTTTTTATTCGTCCGGAGTGGTTTTGGCCGCATGCCGGGAGTAGAGCGCCCCGGCGATGCAGGCGGCCGTGAGGGCCAGCGCCGCCCACAGCCAGCACCACACGCCCTCCGCCAGCAGGGCGGCCAGGACGCAGACCGCCCCTGCCGCGGCCATGACCCAGCCGCCAAACCGCTGGCATCTGCGCCAGACCGCCGTGTTTTTTGTGCTCCAGGGGGTGCGCAGGCCCACGGGGCCGGGCTCCTTCAGCTTGGGGATCCAGTTGCCCAGGGCGATGAGGCCCAGGCCGCTGACACCGCACAGCAGCCGGTGGAGGTCCAGAGACAGCAGGGACAGGTTTTCCACTTTCTGAAAGCTGGTATACAAAAAGTACGCCGTTATGAGGTCGAACACGGCGAACTGGACAATGCCCCCGATGACCATGATGCGCTCCCCCGTCTCCCCGGAGGAAAGGCCCCGAACCATCCGGCAGGCGCCCAGCCACAGCGCCCCATAGGGGAGCAGGAGGCCCGGGAAGATCAGCATTTCAAATTTGCTCCCCCAGCGGTTCACCTCCCCGGCCGCGTTATAGTGGGCCGGGATGCGGTCCGGAAGAAAGAGCAGCGCCGTCAGCACCATGACCAGCACCAGGGCAATTGTCAGCGCCATGGCGGCGTACAGCCGCTTCAGCTTCATGGTCCGCGCCTCCTCTCAGCTCGTCCAGCCACAAAATGGCCTCGTCCAGCACCGTCAGGTCCAGCTCATAGAAGATGAAATTCTTCCGCCGGGTCTCATAGATCAGCTCCGCCTCTTTCAGCTTTTTCAGGTGGTAGGACAGGGCCTGGGGCGTCATGCCCACCGCCCAGGCCAGCTCGCCGGAGGAGATGCGCCCCTGCCTCAGCTTGGCCAGAATTCTGCGCCGGTTTTCGTCCGCCAGCGCCGACAGGATTTCCGATACCCCCATGGGAACTCCCTCCTAACTATTTCAAATTTTCTTTAACTACATTCTATCAGACCGCAGAGCAGTTGTCAAGGAGCTGTTTCAAAAATATTTGAAATAGCTTCTTTCCAGCTCCTACTTGACGGATTGCCCCATTTCCGATAAAATAAGTATGATTTTATTACCACTGAGGAGGACCGCCATGAAATCCACCGTCTACTTTACCCGAGACCTCACCCCCGGGGCCATGCTCCGGCTGTACGACGCCCTGGGCGTCCAGCTTCCCGGCCGGGTGGCCGTCAAGCTCCACTCCGGCGAGCCGGGCAACCAGAATTTCCTCCGCCCCGACTTCATGAAGCCCATGATCGACCGCGTGGAGGGCGCCATCGTGGAGTGCAACACCGCCTACGACGGCGGGCGCAACACCACAAAGGCCCACAAAATCACCATGGAGCGCCACGGCTGGCTCAGCGCCGCCCAGGTGGACATCCTGGACGAGACAGAGGACATGGAGCTGCCCATCCCCTGCGGCAAGGTCATCCAGAAGAATTTCGTGGGGGCCAATCTGCAAAATTATGACTCCCTGCTGGTGCTTTCCCACTTCAAGGGCCACCCCATGGGGGGCTTCGGCGGCGCACTGAAGAACATCTCCATCGGCATCGCCTCCTCCCGGGGCAAGCAGTATATCCACGGCGCCGGGGATATGGACAAGTTCTGGGACGCCGACCATGACGCCTTCCTGGAGTCCATGGCGGACGCCGCCTGGTCCATCCACCACCGCTTCCAGGGCAAGGTGGCCTACCTCAACGTGATGAAGAACATGTCGGTGGACTGCGACTGCTGCGCCGTGGCCGCCGACCCCAAGATCGGCGACATCGGCATCCTGGCGTCCCTGGACCCGGTGGCCCTGGACCAGGCCTGCCTGGACCTGGTGTACGCCTCCGACGACCCGGGCAAGGCCGACCTCATCCAGCGCATCGAGTCGCTGAACGGCGTACACACGGTGGAGGCCGCGGCGGAGCTGGGCATTGGCAGCCGGGAGTACCAGCTGGTGGAGCTGGACTGACAGCGGTCCCCGCCTCAAGCATCCCGGGAATCTGAAAAAAGAAACGGCGCTGTCTGATCCTTGGATCAGACAGCGCCGTTTTTTATGCCGTTACCTAAGCGTTAGGGCTGCTCCGCGTACTGGCAGAACCGCATGAGAATGGTGGCGACCTGGGCCCGGGTGGCAAAGCCGTCGGGCTGGAGGGTGCGGGCGTCCACGCCGTTGATGAGCCCGATGTGGCAGGCCCAGGCCATGGCGTCCACGGCGTAGGGACTGACCAGGCTGGCGTCCCAGTAGATGGACAGGTCGGCCCTGCCGCTCACGTTCATGCCCTTGTGCTGGGCGTAGCGGTAGAGAATGGTGGCCATCTGCTCCCGGGTGATGGCTAGCTCCGGCCCGAACAGCCCGGTCTCATAGCCGTTGACCACGCCGTTGGCGGCGGCCCAGGAGACCGCGTCGGAGTAGTACAGCCCCGGCGCCACGTCGGGGAAGCTGGAGGGGGCGGCCGCCGGACGCCCCGCGTACCGATGGAGGATGGTGACGATCATGCCCCGGGTGGTGGTCTCCTCGGGGGCGAAGACGGTGGGGCCGGTGCCGTTCATCAGCCCGGCGTGGTAGACGTAGGCCACGGCCTCCCGGAACCAGTCGGCCTGCCCCACGTCCAGGAAGGGGAGGGCGGCGGACTGGCTCAGGGTGAAGGAGGCGTTCACGGTGACGGCGGAGGCGGGCATGGTGAAGGACCAGCTCCCGCCGCCCAGACTGGTGAGGGAAATTCCGCGCCCCGCGCTGTCGGTGACGGTGACGGTGTTCAGGCTGTACCCGGGGTCGGCCACGGCGGTCACCGTGACAACCTCGCCCTGGGCGGCGTGGGTGGTGCTGATTCGGAGGGAGCCGCCCACAATGCCGGAGGCGGTTCCCACGGCATAGCGGGAGAGGGAGCCGGGATCGGTCCAGCCGGGGCCGGGGTCATAGCCGCCCCCCTGTCCGGAGCCGCTGCTCATGCTCACCCGGTCGTAGCTGAGGGTCTGGGTGTCGTCGGGGCCCACGCTGAGCAGCTTCAGCCCGGAGACGCCTACCACCGTGAAGCCCTTGTCCGCGGTGAGGGAGCCCAGAGAGAGGGTTCCGCCCTGATTCAGAAAGGACTTGGAGGTGACGTAGAGGGTGAGGTTGTTCCCGTCCAGGTGATAGGAGGAGAAGCCCTCGGGGGTAGAGGCGAACTGCTCAAAGGCGAGGCTGTCGGGGGCACTGTTCAGGGTGAGGGTGAGCTGCACGCCGGTGTAGCGCCCGGGCAGGCCCTGAAGGCTGACCGATTGGGCGGCTGTGCCCTTGCCCGCCACCTGGACCCAGGGCGCGGAGGAGGCCGCCGCCGGACAGACCAGCAGGGCGGCGGCCAGGACCGCGGCAAGGAATAACGAAAGGGTGCGTTTCATCGCTGAAATCCTCCTCATTGGGCGCCCGCGCCCGTCAGGACGATCTCGGGCAGGGTATCATAGTCGGGGAAGCTGATCCACAGGGTGTTGCTGACGGCCCGGCGGCTGCCGGTGTGGTCCAGCTCGTCATAGAGGTAGAGCACCGCCTGGAGCTCCATGGGGCCGCTGGTGACGCCGGACTTCTCGTTCAGGGCCTCCTCCGCCTCCAGGTCGGGGACGAAGAGCCAGAAGCCGTCGCTGGTGTCGCTGACCTTGCCGTTGGCGGGCACCTCGGCGAAGAGCAGGGAGTAGCCGTTCATGGCCCGCTCCACCAGCAGGTCCTCCCGGTCCTCCTCCTCCGCCTCAGCGGCGGTGGTGTAGCGGACCTGGATTTCCACGGTGTCATAGGCCGGATTGCCCCGGTAGGTGCCCAGCACCACCAGGGTGCCCGCGGGGATGACCTGGTCCTCGCCGTCGCCGTAGCGGTACTCGGACTTGAGCTTGCCCACGGTGGCGTCGGGGTAGAAGTCCACCCGGTCGCCGGGGTAGTCCAGAAGGGTGACCTGGGCGTCCTGGGGCAGCCCGGTGATGCGCACCTCCGCCGCGTCGTAGGTCCAGATGCGGGCGTCGTCGGGGCCGGCCCCCGGCTTGGTGAAGTAGCCCACCGTTTCGGCGCCGGACAGGGTGCCGGTTTTGGCTGTGGTCCAGCTGCCGGAGGCGCTGGACTTGACCTCCACGGTGTACGTCCCGCTGAGCTGCGCCCCGGTGATCTTCACGCCGGTGACGGGAACCGTCCTGGTCAGGGTGGCGACAACCGCGTCACCATTCCGGGCAACGGTGTACAGGCTGGGGTCGATGGGCGTATCCCAGGCGACGCGCACCTGGCCGGTTTTGGCCTCGGCGGCCGGGGTGCCCAGAAGGTCCACGGGGACCACGGAATAGGTGTAGGCCAGGTTGTTGGCGGGGCCCAGGTCGTCGGTGTAGGTCTGCTGGGTGGTGAAGGCAATGGGCTGGCCGTTCCGGCGGATCTCGTAGCCCAGCACGGTCTCATCTCCGCCGGTGATGGTCAGAACAACCTTGTTGTCCTGAACCGCGGCGGAGGCGGTGACGGCCCCGTCAAAGCCCTTGCCGCCCGCCAGACGGTGGGCGTAGGAGCTGTCGTTGAGGTACCAGATGGCCCGGGGCTCATCGGCATAGCCGCTGAGGGTTTGCTTAACCTGGTCGCTGAGGATCAGGCCCCAGCGGGTGAAGAACTCGGTCAGGTCCCGGCCGGCGATCTCAGAGGCGATGAGGGCCACCCGCTCGTCATAGGTGTGGCCGTCCTTGTGCGCGCCCTCCTTCCAGCGCTTGAAGAACTGGTTGAAGAAGGCCAGAGGCTGGTCCGCCTGGTCGTAGGCCAGGTGGAGCTGCCAGTACATGGCCAGCTGGACGAACACGTTTCCGGCGGAGCCGGGGCGGCCGGCGGAGGTCTTGTCGTAGACGCCCTTCCAGATGCCGCTGTTGGTCAGACGGGTGGGCAGGGCCATGGAGCCGCCGTCATAGGCCTGGATGGCCAGGGAGTAGATGTTGTTGGTGATCTCCGCCTTGCCCAGCTTATCCATGTTGTGGCCGATTTCGTGGGCGATGCCCCAGCCGAACAGGCTGTTGGCCTTGCCCACGCCGGTGGCGGACACGGGCTTGCCGCACACCAGGGCGGATGTGGAGCCGTAGCCCACGCCGACGTGATTCCCCGCGGCGTACATGAAGGCCCCGGCAAACATGCGCATATAGCGGATATTCTGGCGGGTGGTCATGGGATAGCGGTAGCTCTCCAGGGTCTGGCTGGCGGGAACGATGCCCTGGACCTTGTTGGCGGTGAACAGCACGTCCTCCCAGGCCAGCACGTTTTGGTACATGGCCTCGGCCATCTCCTCCGCGCTCCGGCCCACGCCCTTCAGGCCGGACAGGGCCTGGTTGGCGGGGATGGACAGCAGGACGCTGGGGGTGGAGATCTCGGTGACATTGCGCACGTCGGTCTGCAGGCTGGCGGAGCTCAGCCCCGCCACATAGGTCTCAAGCTGGGCCACATAGGCGCGGATGGCGTCCTTTCGGGCGGCCTCGGTCATGCCGTACCAGCCGGACAGCTCCAGCACGGGCACGGCGAAGGTGTCGGAGTCCCCACGGACCTGGAGCTTGATCTGCTCCGGGTTGGAGCCGGCATAGGTGAGGTACAGCGGGCCGCCCCGCTCATCGGTGAGGGAGCCGATCTGGGGCACGGTGATGTAGTTGCGCCCGTTCACCAGCCGGATGGAGGGGCCGCTCCAGATGCCGGACTCCCCGAAGAACTGGGTGGGGGTGACGTACACCGGTGCGTCGGAGGGCAGCTGGGCGTAGACGGCCACCGTGGCCCCCGCCCGGGCGGACACGCCCAGGGGCTGGAGGGCGCTGGCGCTCTGGCCGTACTGCCCATCCAGATTGCCGCTGCGGCTCTGGAAGTCCTGCTTGACCACGCCCAGGGCGGCGGAGTCGTTTTTCAGCAGGGCCTGGGCCAGGGCCAGCTCATCCCGCAGGCGCTCCAGGTCCAGGTAGAAGTCGGCCTTGGCCTCCAGCCGCTGGGAGAGGGCGGCCACCTGCTCCGAGGTGACGCCGGACCTGAGCTGGGTGAAGCTGCCGTCGGCGAAGAGGGCGGCGATGTCCTCCGCCAGGGAGTCGCTCTTGTAGAAGGCCATTTCGGAGATGCTCACCCGGCAGCCGTTGCCCTCCCGCTCGTTGAGGGAGATGGTCAGGGACTTGACCCCCTCCACCGGGGAGAAGGGCAGGACCAGGTAGTTCTTCTGGGCGTCCATGGCGGGGGCGTAGTACAGCGTCTCGCTGAGCAGAACGTTCCCCTCGCTGTCCTTGGCGGTCACGGTGTAGGAGCGCAGGGCGTACTTGTAGTTTCCGGCCAGATAGGGCACCAGGATGACATAGTTCATGTCCTGGGGCTGGCGGAAGGTGTAGGTAAAGTGGCTGTCCAGCGACCAGTCCTTGGCCACCCAGTAGGTGGCCGCGTCGCCGTCGATCACCTGTCCCGCGGCGAAGCTGGGGCAGAGGGCCTGGTCCACGTTTTTGGGATTGGTCATGACCACCGATTCAACCACGCTGTTGTCAATGCGGTCCTCCGTGGGCAGCTCGGGCATGGCCAGCTCCTCCCGCTGGGGGGTTCCGGCGGCGGTGGCGGAGTAGGGGCCGACCCCCTTGCCGTTGCCTGCCTTCACCGCCACCTGATAGGTCACGCCGTTGGTCAGGCCGGTGATGACGGCGGAGGTGCCGGACACGTCGCCGCCGTACCGGGTGAAGGCGCTCTGGCCGGAGGCGCGGTAGAAGACCTGATAGTAGACCGCGTCCTTGGTCTTGCCCCAGCTCAGGCGGAGGGACTGGTCAGCGGCGGTCACACGGATGTTGGAGGGCGCGCCGGGCACGCTGCCCGGCTCCGGCGCGGCGGAAACCAGGGTGGAGGGGGCGCCCCGCCAGTCGCCGTTGACGGCGGTGACCTGGAACTGGTAGGTTTTCAGGTTTTCCAGACCGGAGACGACGGTGCGCGTGGAGTTGGCCTGGACGGTCTGGTCCAGCTTGCCGCCGGTGCCGTAGGCCACGGAGTAGCCGGTGACGTTGCGCACGGCCGCCCACTCCAGGGTCACCTGGCCATTCCCCGGGGTGGCGGTCAGCCCCTGCACCTGGTCGTTCTTGGGGTTCTCCGGCACGATATCCTTCAGGAATTCAACCTTGCTCACAGTGGCGAAGCCCGCCCCGCCCTGGGTGGCGGTGACGGTGACGGTCACCTTCTTTACCGCCACCTTCCGGCCCAGGTCGATGGTGACCACCCGGCTGCCCGCCTCCCGGCCGATGGCGTGGACCCCGGCGGGGAGGGAGGTGTCAAAGGGCACGCTGAGGCTGGAGCCGTCCGTCAGCTCCACCAGGGCGGACCCCTTCTGGATGGCCCCGCTGCCGTCGGGGCAGGTGATCTGAATCTGGCTCAGCTCCACCCCCGCGCCGGAGTTGAGGAGGATGGGCAGCGCCAGAGGAGCGCCCTGCTGGGGGGTGATGGTGACGGCCTTGCCGCCCTGGAACAGGTCGGACGCGCTGCCCCCCGTCAGGGTGAGGCCGGTGTCCTCCAGCTGGGCGGGGACAATGGCGGCGGTGTCCAGCACCTGGGCGCTGCCGGAATTGCCCTTGCTGTGGTTGATGTAGGCCAGGTCGGCCACGTCCAGCCTGCCGTCTCCGTTGAGGTCAAAGGCGGCCAACTCCGGGGTGCTGGGGGTCTGGCCCAGCCGGCTGTCCATGGCGGACAGGTCCTTGTCGTCCACCACCCCGTCTCCGTTCACGTCGCCCAGGGAGAAGGTGCCGTCCCCGGTGCCCACAATGAGGTGCTTGGAGTAGTCGTCCAGGGTGACCGTGGTGCGGAAGGGCACATAGCCCGTTCCCGTGAGCTGGAGCTCATAGGTGACGGCCTTGGACAGGCCGGTGAGCTCCACCCGGTAATAGCCCACCCGGGACTCGTTGGTCAGCGGCGCGCCGTCCACATTCTCCACCTGGATGGAGGCGCCCTGCGCCGTCCCGCCGGGCAGGGAGAGGGTGGTGTTCCTGCCGCCGCCGCTGAGGCGGAGCTGGATGTTCCGCCCGGCGGCCTCTTCCGCCGTCTGGGGCAGGTCGAAGCGGATGGTGAGCCCGATGGTTCCGGTGAGCCCTGCGCCCCCCGGAGCGGAGGCCGCCGCGGTGGGCAGGCCCGTCAGGCACAGAGAGCACAGCATCAGCAGGCTGAGCACCCCAGAAATCAATCTCTTTGTTGGTTTCATATTTGCCACTCCTTAACTGTTCAATCCCATGTGATGTAATCGAGAAATGATATGGGACTTTAGGACCCTCTGAATCAATATGCCTGCGGCGCTTTTTGGAGCTTTTTGCCGCAATTTCGTTGGACTTTCTTGGAATAAACACAATGATTTCCACGAAGCCCGCCGCATTGGGGCGAAAAATCTCTCACAAACCGCGCCTGCCGATTTACCCAGAGGTTCCTTTATTGTAATATGCTGGGGCCATCCTGTCAATCGGAATCGAGCAGGGTTTTCAGGATTTTTCTCAGCGCCCGGTTCCGGCCCGCCGGCCTGGGCCCCGGGGCTGGGGAGGGACGGAAAAACCGCCGGAAAGGGAGGCCCTTTCCGGCGGAGGTTCGGGCCCGGCGCCGCGGGGGCGTCCGGGCAAAATGACTGCGCGGCAGGGAACGGGCGCCTTAAAAGGCGCGGCCGATGTCCCGGCGGAAGTGCATATCGGTGAAGGAGATGGGGGCGGCGGCGGCGTAGGCGGCGTCGATGGCCTGCTCCAGGGTGTCCCCCAGGGCGGTGACCCCCAGCACCCGGCCGCCGCTGGTGAGGTATTGGCCGTGTTCATCCAGTCTGGTGCCCGCGTGGAACACCACGGCGGAGCGGCCCGCCTCCTCCAGCCCGGAGATGGGGCAGCCCTTTTTGTAATCCAGGGGATAGCCCCCGGAGGCCAGCACCAGACAGCAGGCTGCGCTGTCCTTCCAGCGGAGGTCCAGCTTGTCCAGCGTGCCCTCCCGGCAGGCGGTGAAGACGTCCAGCAGGTCGCTGTCCAGCAGGGACAGAACCGCCTGGCACTCCGGGTCGCCGAAGCGGGCGTTGTACTCCACCACCTTGGGGCCGTCCGGGGTGAGCATCAGGCCAAAGTAGATGACCCCCTGGAAGGGCCGGCCCTCCGCCTTCAGCGCCCGGATGGTGGGCAGGAAGATCTCGTCCATGCAGCGCCGGGCGATGTCCGGCGTGTACTGGGGCGGGGGGGAGATGGCCCCCATGCCGCCGGTGTTGGGGCCCCGGTTGCCGTCATAGGCCCGCTTGTGGTCCTGGCTGGCGGGCATGGTGGACACGTGCTCCCCGTCGGCAAAGGCCAGCACCGTCACCTCGGGGCCGGTCATGCACTCCTCAATCACCACGGTGGAGCCGCTTTCGCCAAACTTCTTGTCCGCCATCATCTCCCGGGCGGCGGTTTTGGCCTCCTCCACCGTGGCGGCCACCACCACCCCCTTGCCCAGGGCCAGCCCGTCCGCCTTCACCACGATGGGCGCGCCCTGCTCCTGGATGTAGGCCAGGGCCTTGTCCAGGTCGGTGAAGGTCTCGTACTGCGCGGTGGGGATGTGGTATTTCTTCATCAGCTCTTTGGAGAACGCCTTGCTGGCCTCGATGACGGCGGCGCTGGCCCGGGGGCCGAAGGCGGGTATGCCCGCCTCCTCCAGGGCGTCCACCATGCCCAGGGCCAGGGGGTCGTCGGGGGCCACCACCACGAAGTCCATGGCGTTGTCACGGGCCCAGCGCACCATGCCCTCCACGTCGGTGGCCTTCACGTCCACGCACCGGGCAGTCTGGGCGATGCCGCCGTTGCCGGGGGCGCAGAACAGCTCGGTGACCTTGGGCGACCGCTTCAATTTCCAGCAGATGGCGTGCTCCCGGCCGCCGCTTCCTACCACTAAAACCCTCATGCCGTATTACCTCGTTTCTATTAAACCTTCGTCCCCTCGGAGAGTGGAGGGGGTATCGCGGCGAAGCCGCGTATCTAGGGGGAACTAGTTCCCCCTAGAAGGCGCATTTGGAGCGAAGCGACAGCCTTTCCGCAGAAAGGCGATGCGCCTAGGGCTTGTTTGAAAAATGTCAACATACCCGAACGGCGGGTCTTTTTCCGCCATGCGGCGTTGATTTGACTTGAAATACACAAAGTATTTCTGCGTCAAATCGCCTTGCCTGACGGAAAAATCCTTTGCCGCTGGGCACATTGCCATTTTTCAAACGGCGCCTAGTGATGGAACAGCCGGATCCCGGTGAAGGCCATCACCATGTCGTGCTTGTCGGCGGTGGAGATCACGTGGTCGTCCCGGATGGAGCCGCCGGGCTGGGCGATGTATTTCACGCCCGACTTGAAGGCCCGCTCCACGTTGTCCCCGAAGGGGAAGAAGGCGTCGGAGCCCACGGTGACCCCGGACTGCTTGGCGATCCACTCCTTTTTCTCCGCCTCGGTGAGCACCTCGGGCTTCACCTTGAAGGTGACCTGCCACACGCCGTCGGCCAGCACGTCGTCGTGCTCGTCGGAGATGTAGATGTCGATGGCGTTGTCCCGGTCGGGGCGGCGGATGCCGTCCACGAACTGGAGGCCCAGCACCTTGGGGTGCTGGCGCAGCCACCAGGTGTCCGCTTTGCTGCCCGCCAGGCGGGTGCAGTGGATGCGGCTCTGCTGGCCCGCGCCCACGCCGATGGTCATCCCGTCCTTCACATAGCACACGGAGTTGGACTGGGTGTATTTCAGGGTGATGAGGGAGAGGAGCATGTCGTGCTTTGCCTGGAGGGGCAGCTCCTTGTTGGCGGTGACGATGTTCTCCAGCATTTTTTCATCGATGCCCAGGTCGTTGTAGCCCTGCTCAAAGACGATGCCGAAGATGCTCCGCCGCTCCACGGGGGCGGGGGTGTAGCTGGGGTCGATCTTCACCACGTTGTAGCCGCCCTTGCGCTTGGCCCTCAGGATCTCCAGAGCCTCGTCGGTGTAATCCGGGGCGATGACGCCGTCGGACACCTCCAGGGCCAGATAGCGGGCGGTGTCGGCGTCGCAGGTGTCGCTCAGCGCCGCCCAGTCGCCGTAGGAGCACAGCCGGTCCGCCCCCCGGGCCCGGATGTAGGCGCAGGCGATGGGGGACAGGTCCCCGTCAGGGGCGAAGTAAATCTGCCGCTCCACCTGGGTGAGGGGCAGGCCCAGGGCCGCCCCGGCGGGGGAGACGTGCTTGAAGGAGGCGGCGGCGGGCAGGCCGGTGGCCGCCTTGAGGGCCTTCACCAGCTGCCAGGAGTTGAGCGCGTCCATGAAATTGATGTACCCCGGCCTGCCGCTGAGGACGGTGAGGGGCAGGTCGCCCTCCTCCATGAAGATGCGGGCGGGCTTCTGGTTGGGGTTGCAGCCGTATTTCAGTTCCAGTTCGGTCATGTTTACGCCTCCCAATGTTTATTGATGATGGAGGTCTCGTCCTCCCCGGTTTCCAGGTCGATGTACCGCACGAACAGGGACACCCTGTTGTCCTCGTTCAGCGCCAGCCACAGATCATTGGCCAGCGTCTCCGCGTCGGGGGCGGTGAGGGACACCATCCGGGGCTCCCCCTCAAAGGAGGGCAGGGGGTCGCCGTCCCGCTCGTAGGTGTGGATGAAGTGGCCCGTCCCCGGGCGGGGAGCGTCGTACTCGTAGAAGTACCGGCAGGCGCAGGCGGGGTCGCCCTCCAGGCTCTTGAGGATGGACAGGTTGTAGGACCCCTCCGGCTTCACCACGCCGGAGATCCGGGGGGTATAGTTGGGGCCGTCGGGCTCAAAGGTGCGGGTGTTCAGGGCGTGGCGGTAGCAGTGGCCCGCCAGGAGGCTGTCCCGGATGGTGTCGGTCTGGTCGCCGTTGGTGACGATGGTCAGGCCGCTTTCCATCCGGCGGACGGGGTGATAAATAATGAGGGACGGGTCGGTCATCTTGGACTCATCGAAGGCCTTCGTGCGGATGCCGTCCTCCGTCTCCTCAAAGACCCGGTTGCGGCTGTTCTCGCTGCGGCCCATGATGAAGTAGGCGATGACGGCGCTCTTGTTGTCAGCGGAGCGGCCCAGCATAATGCCCCGGCCGGGGTAGGGATTGCTCTGCAAATAGTCCAGCATATCAATCATTGCCGACACTCCTTTTCTTAATCCGACTGTTTCAAAATGCGGACGGTCCGGCCCTCCACCTGCAAACGCCCCTGGCAGAACAGGGACACCGCCTGGGGGAGGATCACCCACTCCGCCCGCTCCATGATCCGGCGCTGGAGGGTCTCCGGGGTGTCCCCCTCCTCCACCTCCACCGCCTTTTGCAGCACGATGGGCCCGCCGTCGCACGCCTCGCTGACAAAGTGGACGGTGGCGCCGGACAGCTTGACGCCGTATTCCAGCGCCTTCTCATGGACGTGGAGACCGTAGTACCCCTCCCCGCAGAAGGAGGGGATCAGGGCGGGGTGGACGTTGAGAATGGCGTTGGGATAGGCCCGCACTATCTCCTCCGTGAGGATGACCATGAAGCCCGCCAGCACCACCAGGTCGATGTCCAGCTCCTTCAGCTTGTCCACCAGGGCTACGGTCATGGCCCGGCTGTCCGGGTAGTCCCTCCGGGCCACCACATAGCCGGGTATGCCGGCCTGTGCCGCCCGCTCCAGGGCGTAGGCCCCGGGCTTGGAGGCGATGACGGCGGCGATCTCCCCGCCCGCGATGTCCCCGCGGCGCTGGGCGTCAATGAGGGCCTGCAAATTGGTGCCCCCGCCGGACACCAGCACGGCGATCCGCTTTGCGCTCATACCAGCTCCACGCCCCCGTCGCCGGGGACCACCTCGCCGATGCGGTACGCCTTCTCGCCGGCCTCCCGGAGGAGGTCCAGGGCCCGGTCCGCCTGGGAATCGGGGAGGGCCAGCACCATGCCCACGCCCATGTTGAAGGTGTTGTACATATCCCGCTCCGGGATGCTGCCCAGCCGCTGGATGAGCTTGAAGATGGGCGGGCAGGGGAAGGCGTCCAGCTCGATCCGGGCGGTGAGGCCCTCCGCCATCATCCGGGGCACGTTCTCATAGAAGCCGCCGCCGGTGATGTGGCTGACGGCGTGCAGGTCCACCCCGGCGGCCAGCAGGGCCTTCACGGCCTTGACGTAAATTTTGGTGGGGGTGAGCAGGGTCTCGCCCAGCCCCTTGCCCCCCAGCTCGTCCAGGGGGGTGCGCAGGTCGGCGTGCTCGATGTGCAGCACCTTGCGCACCAGGGAGAAGCCGTTGGAGTGGACCCCGGAGGAGGCCAGACCGATGAGGGCGTCCCCCTGGGACAGCTGTTTGCCGTCGATGATCTTCTCCTGGTCCACCAGCCCCACGGAGAAGCCCGCCAGATCGTACTCGTCGGCGGGGTAGAAGCCGGGCATCTCGGCGGTCTCGCCGCCCACCAAGGCGCACTGGGCCTGACGGCAGCCCTCGGTGATGCCTGCCACGATCTGGGCGATGCGACCGGGGTCGTTCTTGCCGCAGGCGATGTAGTCCAGGAAGAACAGGGGGGCGGCCCCGCCGCAGATGATGTCGTTGACGCACATGGCCACGCAGTCGATGCCCACGGTGTCGTGCTTGTCCATCAGGAAGGCCAGCTTCAGCTTGGTGCCCACCCCGTCGGTGCCGGACACCAGCACCGGCTTCTTCATGCCGGACAGGTCGGGGGCGAACATGCCGCCGAAGCCCCCCAGAGTGCCCATCACCCCGGGGATGTAGGTGGACTCCACCATGGGCTTGATGCGGCGCACCGCCTCATACCCGGCGGTGACGTCCACCCCGGCGGCGGCGTAGGATTCAGAGTGGGAGTTGTTCATTGCTCCGCTCCTTTCCAGAGTCTGCACTGCTCAATGCGCCTGCCGCCGTCGCCCTGCTTCTCGTCGTAGGCGAACTGGCTGAGCAGCTGGCAGGGGAACTCGGCGCACTGGCCGCAGTGGCTGTGGGGCTTGCCCTCGGTGCAGGATTTTACCGGGCAGCTGTCCCCCCAAAAGGGTTTTTCGATGTTGACGCAGCCGGCGCAGCCCATCTGCTCCCGGTACTCACACTGGCCGCACAGGATGCCGCATCTTGACTCGACCATGATAGCTGACTCCTTTTCAAAAATTATTCTCTGCCCGTCCAGCAGTAGGTGCAGATCTTGTCCCGGTCGATGCCGATGGCGTCCAGCAGGCCGTCCAGCGACTGATAGCCCAGGGAGTCGAAGCCCAGCTTCTCGCAGATGGATTTGAGCAGGCACTGGCCCCGGGTTGTGGACGCGTCGGCGTACTCCTCCAGGTGCTTCTGCCCCTCGTCCCCCTCCAGCTCCTGGACGGTCTTTCGGGCCAGCAGCTCCATGGAGGAGTTGCTCCGGGAGAAATTCAGGTATTTGCAGCCGTACATGATGGGGGGGCAGGCGGAGCGCATGTGGACCTCCTTGGCCCCCGCGCCGTAGAGAAAATCCACGGTCTCCCGCAGCTGGGTGCCCCGGACGATGGAGTCGTCCACAAAGAGCAGCTTTCTGCCCTGGATCAGCTCGGGAACGGGGATCTGCTTCATTTTGGCCACCTGGTTGCGCACCTCCTGGCTGGCGGGCATGAAGGACCGGGGCCAGGTGGGGGTGTACTTGACAAAGGGCCGGGCGAAGGGCTTTCCGCTGGCGTTGGCGTAGCCGATGGCGTGGGGCACGCCCGAGTCGGGCACCCCCGCCACCCAGTCCACGTCGGGCAGGGTGCCCTGCTCCCGTTCCGCCCGGGCCATGATCTCCCCGTTGCGGCAGCGCATGACCTCCACGTTCTGCCCCTCGTAGTTGGAGTTGGGGTAGCCGTAGTAGGTCCACAGGAAGGCGCAGATGCGCATTTGATCCCCGGCGGGGGCCAGGGTCTCCCAGCCGCCGGCGGTGATGCGCACGATCTCGCCGGGGCCCAGCTCGTAGGCGTTGTCATAGCCCAGCTTGGTGCAGGCGAAGGACTCGAAGGAGACGCAGCAGCCCTCTTCATTTTTGCCGATGAGCACCGGCAGGCGGCCCAGCCGGTCCCGGGCGGCCACAATGCCCTCGGGGGTGAGAATGAGGATGGTGGAGGAGCCGTCAATGACCTGCTGGGCGTACCGGATGCCCTCCACCAGGGTGTCCTTCTGGTTGATGAGGGCGGCGGTGAGCTCGGTGGAGTTGACCTTGCCCGAGCTCATGGCCATGAACTGCCGGGTGTGGCCGTTGAAATAGTCCTCCACCAGGGCCTCCGCGTTGTTGATGATGCCCACGGTGGAGATGGCGTACAGCCCCAGGTGAGAGCGCACCAGCAGGGGCTGGGGGTCGGTGTCGCTGATGCAGCCGATGCCCGCGGTGCCGTGGAACTTCTCCAGGTCCTTCTCAAACTTGGTGCGGAAGGGGGTGTTTTCGATGGAGTGAATCTGCCGCTGAAAGCCGTCGGTCTCGTCGTAGATGATCATGCCCCCCCGGCGGGTGCCCAGGTGGGAGTGGTAGTCCACGCCGAAGAAGATGTCAAGAGTGATGTCGCGCTGGGAAATCGCGCCAAAGAATCCGCCCATGAAAGAGCCTCCTTATTTGTTACGCTTGCGAAAGAAAAGCCAGACGGCTCCTCCGATCAGGGCCGCGGCCAGCAGCAGCGCGAGGACCAGCCCAGCGGGGTCTCCTCCAATGAGGATTGCGGTGGGGCCGTCCTGGCCGCCGATGATGCCCAGATCCATGGAGTCCGCCTCAGGCGAAGAACAGCTTGGACAGGGTCATGGGGTCGATATACTGTCCGTCCTTGTACACCCGCATGTTGCCCGAGGCGATCTCGTCGATGAGCATCACCCTGCCGTCGGCGTCGTAGCCGTACTCGAACTTGATGTCGTAGAGCACCAGGCCCTTGGCCTTCAGGTCGTCGGCCACGATCTGGGTGATCTTCTGGGTCATGTCCTTGATGTCGTCGTACTGGGCCTCGGTCATCACGCCCAGGGCCACCAGGGCGTCTTTGGTGACCAGGGGGTCGCCCTTCTCGTCGTTCTTGAAGGTGGTCTCCACGTAGGCGGGCAGGTCGGCGCCCTCCTCAATATACTCGCCGTACCGGCGCAGGAAGGAGCCGACGGCCTTGTGGCGGCAGATGACCTCCAGCCCCTTGCCGAACACCTTGGCGGGCAGCACCTCCATGGTGGTGTCCCCCAGGTCGGCGGAGACGTAGTGGGTGCGGATGCCGGCGGCGTTGATCTTCTCGAAGAAGTAGATGGACATGCGCAGGTTCACGTCGCCCACGCCCTCGATGGTCAGGCCCACGGAGTTCTCGCCGGGGTCGAACACGCCGTCTTTCCCGGTGCAGTCGTCCTTGAACTTCAGCAGGTAATTGCCGTTGTCCAGGGCGTAGACGTTCTTGGTCTTTCCGGTGTAAACGAGTTTGGTTTCCATGGTAAATTTCCTCCCAAAATAAAATTGTTGTTGGTTCTGACGGTCAGCCCCTGAGGGCCATATCCACGATCTCGTCCACGGTGGGCTCCCGGTCCTCCGGGAAGCCCTCGACGAGCTGGGGATAGTAGATCAGGTCGCTCCCGCCGGGATGGGGGATGCCTTTCGCGAATTTGACTACCAGCGCGGTGTGTTCCGCCTCGGTGAGCGTCCGCCCGGTTTTTGGCTCCCGGACGGTCTGGATGGCCTTCACCAGCTCGGTCAGCTCCTCTCGGGACAGTTCCTGGGACATCCGCGTTCCCTCCTCAGCAGCCCAGCTCCGCCTGGAGTCTGGCCTCCTTCTCGGCGATCTGGGCGGCCATCTTCTCCCGGGCTTGGTCCAGCTTGGCGGCCAGTTCCTCGTCGGACACCGCCAGGATCTGGGCGGCCAGCACCGCGGCGTTCTTGGTCCCGTTGATGGCTACGGTGGCCACGGGGATGCCGCTGGGCATCTGGACGGTGGCCAGCAGGGCGTCCAGCCCGTCCATGGCCCCGCCCCGCATGGGTATGCCGATGACGGGCAGGGTGGAGTTCCCGGCGAAGGCCCCCGCCAGGTGGGCGGCCATGCCCGCGGCGCAGATCAGCACGCCGAAGCCGTTGGCCCTCGCGTTTTTGGCGAAGTCCGCGGCGGCGGCGGGGGTGCGGTGGGCGCTGAGAATGTGGGCCTCGCAGGGGATGCCAAACTCCTTGAGCTGGGCGCAGGCCCCCTTGACCACCGGCCAGTCGGAGTCAGAGCCCATAATGACGGCAACTTTCTTCATGATCATCCTCCTTTGGACGTAAAACCAAAAAGGAGCAGGCCGCCGCGCACCTGCGGGCAGCCTGCTCCGGTTCAGCTGTGGAATTTGGACGCAAGGAGGCTGTGGAGACGGAAGCCCGGACGCAGACAGCGGGAACGCACCATGACAGCCACCTCATTTCCAATTAGTCGCCTTCATTTTAGCTAAGAAACCCCAAAAAATCAAGGGTGTTTCCCATTTTCGTAGGCTTTCACAATCCTCCGGGAGCGGGGAGGGCCGTCCATGGCGAAAAGCTCAAAACAGCCCGGCGGCCTCCAAAATTTCGGATACCTGGGCGGCCCGGTTGGTCCAGGAGCACCGGGCGGCCAGCTCCCGCCGGCGGCGGGGAAGGGAGGCCTCCTCCCCCAGGGCGGCCTTGCACTGCCGCAGGAAGCCCGGCCCATCGTAGGCGGTGCGCACCAGCTCCGGGATGGCGTCGGGCACAGCGGGGTCCACCACGGTGACGATGCTGCGGCCGGTGGCCAGATACTCGAATACCCGGCTGGGCACCACGTCGCTGGCCGGCCGGTCCAGGCGGACCAGGTCGAACAGAATGGAGCAGCGGTACAGGTGCTCGGGGAGGTCCAGGGGGTTCACCGTCCCGGTGAGCACAATGTTCTCCTGCTCCCGCAGCAGCTCGGCGGCGGGCCGGGTCACCCGGCCCATGAGCAGGAAGGTCCACCCCGGGCGGTGGCGGGCGGCGTAGAGCAGGGGGTCCAAATCCACCTGGCTGGTGACGGCCCCCACCCGGCCCAGCACCGTGGGGCCCGCCGGGGGGGCGGGGAGACTGGTCCCGGGCTGCTGGAACAGCAGGGGGTTGACCCCGTTGGGCATGGGGGCGATGTTGTCGTTGAAGGGGGCCAGCCGCCGGACCAGCCCGGGGGAGGCGGCAAACACCACCTCGGCGCAGCGGGTCAGGTCCCCCTCCCAGTGGGAGAATTCCTCGTCCCAGAAGCGGTGGCAGTCGTACACCACGCCGCGGTAGGCCAGCTTGTCCAGAAACTGGGCGTGGACGGGGGCGGTGCACCACAGCACCGGCTCCCGGACGTGGTGGTTCTCCATGACCCGCTGGACGAAATCCGCCGCCCGGTCCAGCTTTCTCCGGCGGAACAGCGGGTGCTCCTGGGGGCCGGGAAGGGGGCCGGGGAGGGTGTATACGGTGATGTGGGCCCGTGTGCGCCGGCCCTGGGCGGGGGCGGGCTCCCCGTCCCGGGGGGCGGGCTCAAAGAACAGAATCTGGGCCCCGGTGAGGCGGGTCAGCAGCTGCTGGGTCCGGTCCGGCCGGGCCCGCCAGGGGGCGTGGGAGAGGCATACGATCTGTCTCACGGCGCACCTCCCGGGTCCTGCGCCAGCAGCTGGGCGGCGGCGGTACTGTTGTTGCGCTCCAGCTGGATGAGGCGGGCGGTCTTGTCCTCCAGGGCGCCGCGGTCCTGCCGCCGCTGGGCGGCGGCGTCCAGCAGGGCGCGCAGCAGCTCCGGCGTCACCTGGTCCAGCTGGACGTACAGGTCCTGGCCCGCGTCGTCCAGGAAGGCGCTCACCTTGGGGTCGTACACCACCCCCACCAGGGGGACGCGGCACACGGCGGCGAAGATGAGGGCGTGCAGGCGCATGGACAGCGCCACGTCCATCCGGGCGGACAGGGCGATGGCCAGCTCCGAGCTGGGGCAGGAGGGGAGAAGGTGGGCGGGGGCGTGCTGGAGCTGGGCGGCCACCTTCTGGGCGGCGGCGGCGTCCGGCCTGCCCTCAATGGGGATGAATACGGGGATGAGGTCGTAGCGCTGGTAGGCGTAGTCCACGGCGGCGGCGAAGGCGGGGGCCTTCTCCTCGAAGCCCGGCCAGGGCCGGACGGTGACCCCCAGGTAGCGCTCCCCCTTCCGGGGGTGGAGGCCGATCTCCTCCAGCAGCGCCTCCGCCGCCTGGGGGGGGGCGGAGGGGAGGGTAACGGCGGGGTCGGCGGCCAGAATCACCTGGGGCCGGCTCACCCCCAGCGTCTTCAGCTCGTCGATGGAGGCGCTGTCCCGGGTGGTGATGACGTCCACCGAGCGGTCGATGACCCGCCCGGTTTTCCGGCGGTTGCGGGGCGCGCGGATGGGGCCGATGCCGCAGCCGTACATCATGACCTTGCACCCCAGCCGGCGTGCGGCGGACAGGGTGAAGAGGTAAAACCACAGGGAGCGGTGGCTGGTGACGTCCTGCACCAGGGAGCCGCCGCCGTTGATATACAGCGCGCTCCGGGCCATTTTGAGGCAGAAGGCGGGGGCGTGGAAGGTGTAGACCGCCCCCACCCGGTGGCGGAGCCTGGTGGCGCGGGGCTTGCGGGTCATCACCCACAGGGGCAGGTCGGGGTCGATGGAGCGCAGCTCGGTGACCAGGGCCTTCAGGATGGCCTCGTCTCCCGCGTTGCCCCGGCCATAGGCCCCGCAGATCACCACCCCGTCCCGGCGGCGCTCCCGCCTGCGCTTCTGCCGGCGGAGGATGGTCTCGTAAATACTCAGCTGGCGGCGGATGGTGCTCTCAATGGAGAACTCGGTGCGGCCCTTGTCCAGCAGCTGCTCCCCCAGGCGGCGGCGCAGCGCGGGGTCCCCGGCCAGGGCGGCCAGGTGCCGCCCCAGGGCCTGGTGGTCCCGGGGCTGGAACAGCAGGCCGGTGACGTGGTCCTGAATGAGGAAGGGTACCCCGCCCACGGCGCTGGCCACGGTGGGCAGGGCGAACCGGGCCCCCTCGGTGAGGGCGTAGGGGAAGGTCTCGGACAGGGAGGTGAGGGTGTTGATGTCCAGGGCGGCGTAAAAGCTGTCGGTGTCGGACAGCCACCCGGCGAAGCACACCTCGCCCGCAACCCCCAGCTCCTGGGCCAGCCCCTTCAGCATGGCCTCGTCCTGGCCCTCCCCGGCGATGATGAGGCGCAGCTGGGGCTGGACGGCGTGGGCGGCGGCGAAGCCCCGCAGCAGGGTGCCCATGTCCTTCACCGGGTTGAGCCGGGCGGCGATGCCGGCGATCACCGCGTCGTCCGGCCAGTCCAGGCCCAGGCTGCTCAGAAATTCCCGGCGGCTGAGCCTGGGGGCGCGGGGGGTGAAGTCGATACCGTTGTAGATGGCAAACATCTGCTGGGGGTCGAAGCCCCGGCTGATGAGCAGGTCCCCCATGGCGTGGGAGACGCCGATGTGGTAGGGGATGCGCCGCAGGGCCCAGGCGTTGAGGCTGCCATAGGTCAGGGCGGACAGGGGGCGGCCCATGTAGTCCAGCCTGGGGTCGGAGTGGACGGTGGTGACCACGGGCAGGCCGGTGGACCGCTTCAGCAGGGCCCCCATCAGATTGCCCCGGGCGCCGTGGCAGTGGATGATGTCGTAGCCCTCCCGGGCGATCCGCTCCCGCAGGGGCTTCAGCGCCGCCAGGGGGTTGCGGCCGGCCATCACCTCCACATGGATGCCCAGCGCCCGGGCCTCCTGGGTAAAGGGCCCGTCGGTGAAGCACACCATGTCCGCCTGGATGTGCTGATTTAAGCCCTGCAGCAGGGAGTGGACGTGAGTTTTGGCACCGCCGGTGTCGCCGCCGCTGATCAGATGGATGACTTTCATAGAGACCTCCCACAAAAAACTTGCTTTGGGGCAGGGAATGGGGTAAAATGACAGAGCATACCTATTATACATACCTTTGGCCCCCGGGTCAAGGATTGGAGGGACAAGGATGCCGGAGATCATTCAGCAGCTGGACGAGCAGGCCCTGGTGTGGATCGCGGAGCATGTCCGGAACGCGGTGCTGGACCCGTTTATGAAGCTCTACACCCAGCTGGGCAACACGGGGATGCTGTTCATTGTGCTGGGGCTGGCCATGCTTTTGTGGAGGCCCGCCCGCAGGGCCGGGTTCTCGGCGCTGTGCGCCATGCTCATCGGGCTTATTGTGGTGAACTTCACCATCAAGCCCCTGGTGGCAAGGGAGCGGCCCTGGCTGGTGATCGAGCATTTCGTCGATCTGGTGCCGGAGCACGACCCCAACTCCTTCCCGTCGGGGCACACCAACGCCGCCTTCGCCTTCGCCCTGGCGGTGTGGGCGTCCGCCCCCAAGCGGTGGATGAGGGTGACGGCGGTGTGCATGGCGGTGGTGATGGGCCTGTCCCGGCTGTACGTGGGGGTCCACTTCCCCAGCGACGTGCTGGCGGGGGCGGCCATCGGCTCGCTGTGCGGCCTGGCCGGGGCCTGGGTAGTGAAAAGGGCGGAGGAGCGGCTCAGACGCCGCACTCCCCAAGCTCCAGAATAACCGCCTGGGCCAGCAGCATCCCCGCCGCCGCGGGCACCCACATGGCGCTGGCGGGGACGGACCGCCGCCCCGGGGGCGGGGCCTCGTCCCCCGCCTCGGCGGAGCGGGCCGGCTCGGGGGAGAACACCACCTTGTGATGGGGGATGCCCCGCCTCCGCAGCTCCTTGCGCACCACCCGGGCCAGAGGGCAGCCCTGGGTCTGGGCGATGTCGGCGATGCGCAGCAGCTGTGCGTCCCGCTTGTTGCCGGTGCCCAGGGCGGAGATGATGGGGATGCCGCGCTGGTGGGCGGTCTCGATCAGGTCCAGCTTGCAGCTCACCAGGTCGATGGCGTCCACAATGTAGTCGTATTTGGCGGCGAAAAATTCCTCCCGGGTGTCCGCCCCGTACCGCAGGACCAGGGGGTGGAGGACGCAGCTGGGGTTGATGTCGGACAGGCGCCCCGCGGCGGCGGCGGCCTTGTCCATCCCCACGGTGGAGCGCAGGGCGGGGCCCTGGCGGTTCAGGTTGCTCACCGATACCGTGTCCTGGTCGGCCAGGGTGAGCTCCCCCACGCCGGAGCGGCACAGGGCCTCGGCGCACCAGCCGCCCACGCCCCCCAGGCCCAGCACCGCCACATGACTGCGCTCCAGCCGCTCCATGGCGGGGGCGCCCAGCAGCATTTGGGTGCGGATGAATTGCTCGTCCATGTTCATAACCTCCAAAAACAAGGGCCGGACGCTGTGTGACGTCCGGCCCTTGCCCATTGTGTTTACTTGCCCAGATAGTTGACGCCGCTGCCCTGGGTGATGGGGTAGCTCTCCCGCAGGCCCTCCGACCACTGATCGTGGGCGGCGTCGGCCAGGGCGTCCCGGGCGGAGCCCATCCAGACCGGCTCGTTCTCCCCCACATAGTAGAGGAGGTGGTAGCCGTAGTAGCCGCTGGTGGCGTCCTCCTCCTTGGCGTGCTGGACGATGCCCACGTCGCCGGGCTGACGGCTGGCGTCAAACACCCAGCTGTTGAACTCGGGGACAAAGTAGCCGTCGGGGCTGCGGTCGTACAGGCCGCCGTTGGAGGCGGAGCTGTCGGCGGAGTGCTTCTTGGCCAGCTCGGCGAAGGCGTCCTCGGTCTTCTCGCCGGCGTCGTACTCGGCCTTGATGGCGTCGATCTTCTCCTTGGCGGCGGCCCAGGCCTCGTCGGTGGGGGCCTCCTCATGGCTGCTGCCGTTCTCGTCGGTGTGGGTCTCGGTCTCGGGCCGGACCAGGATATGGCGCACGTCCCGGGTGAGGTCCTCAGACAGGGAGCGGCCATGGTAGGCGATGACATAATAGCCGTTGTCGCTCTCCACCAGCTCGGGCTGATTTTCAGCCAGGGCCAGCAGCTGCTCCCGGTAGGAGGAGCTGATGGAGGCGGAGCCTACCACCTTGGCGTGGTCCACGTTGTTGGCGGAGGTGGAGGTGCTCAGCTCGTACTTCTCCACCTGGGACTGGAAGGAGGCGCCGTCCTTGACGGCCTCCAGGGCCTCCTCCGCGTTCTTTTTGGCGGCCTCCTTGGCCTCGTCCTTCAGCTTCTGGACGTCCTCCTCAGGCAGGGCGTTGCCGTCGGCGTCCTTGGTGTCCACAGTGGCCACGGGGAAGTAGAGGCAGGAGAACTCAAAGGTATCCAGGGTGTCGGCGTTCTCCTGGTAGTAGCTGTCCAGCTCGTCCTGGCTGTAGCCGTCGAAGAGCTCGGAGTACTTCTCTACGGAGACCAGGTTGGCCATCAGATACCGGGTGGTGAGCTTCTCGTAGACGGCGGGGGTCATATAGGTGCCGTAGAGGTTTTTCAGATAGGCCGCGTAGCTCATGCCGTAGGAGGCGGCCTCGGACTTGCGGGCGGCGATGTTGGCGTCCAGATTCTCCTTGACCTCGGCCTCGGTGTGGCCGGCCTTCTCCGCCTCCCGGGCCAGCGTGAGGTGCTCCTGGGCGGCGTTCAGGGCGGTCTCCAGGAAGTGGTCGCGGTAGGTCACGTTGTCTGCGGCGTTGTAGAGCTGGTCCTCGTCGCTCTTGGTGGTGTCGAAGCCCAGGTAGGAGCCGTAGGCGGCGATGGAGTTGCGGGCGCTGTGGTAGTAGTAGCTCAGCTCGGCGGTGGTGATGGTCTCGCCGCCCAGGGTGGCGGCGGTGGCCCGGGCCTGGAAGAAGCCGGAGCGCCACACCAGCAGCGCGGCGACCAGCACGGCCACAACAGCGCCGATGACGGAATAGATGATGGTTTTGCGCTTGCGGGCGGCCTGCTCCTGCTGGGCCCTGAGGGCCTTTTCAGAGGGGCCGGAGCTCTGGCGCTGCTTTTTCTCTCTGGATGCGCTCATGGTATATCAATCCTCTCAGTATTCGTGTAATGGCGGCGGGCCTGGGGCGCGGCCCGGCCTGATGGGGCCGCGGGGCGCCGGAAGGCGGGTCCCCGCGGCGCTGCCAAACATTATAGCATGGCAAAACAGCCGTTGCAAGGCCAAATTCCCGCCCTGGATGAAAATTTACAAATGGGATGGGGGACGTGGGGAGCGGGACAATAGAAAGGCGGAAGGGACCGGCCCTTCCGCCTGGTGAACTCAAAACCCCCGCCGTGGCCGTGCCGCCCCATTAAAAACCTGCACAAGCATGCAGGTGGGTTGCCTCCGCTTGGTTTTACCGCTCCCAACGTCCAGGTACCTCCGAAGAGGGCCGGGAGGTCTGCGAACCACCGCGCGAGGGGGCGTCCCGTAGTAAAAATGTGGGTTTTAACAGGGCAAGGTCACGTAGTTAGAACCCGGCAGGGGTATCATATAAATGCGTCCGAGCCGCTGCGAGCAGCGGGCTACTCCTCTTCCTCGTCCTCGAACAGCTCCTCCAGGAACCGCTCATAGACGGCGTCCAGCTCCTGCTGGTCGTCGATGTCGGCCAGCAGCTGCTCGCCGTCCTGCTCGATCACCCGCAGGAGGACCAGGCCGAAATCCTCGTCGTCCTCATCCATGTCGGCGGGGACAAAGGCCATGTATGTGCGGCCCTCGTATTCCAGGGTGCCCAGATGCTCCAGTTCAAATTCATTGCCCTCGTCGTCGGTGACCGATACGAAATCGGGGCCGTACTCCTCGCTCATGGGACAGGACCTCCTTCTTCTGCGGCAGCGCCGCCTTACGCCCCTATTGTAACGGGTGGCAGGGAAAATTGCAAGAGGGAAGATGAAATTTTCCCGAAGCCTCCCCGGCCGCGGCAAAAAAATCCGTCGAATTGACCAGGGTGGACAAATCCCGGCCGCCATGGTATAATACCCCAAGGTGCGCCGCGCGCACGGGGCCGAAGGGCCTGGGAGAGAGGGACCCGCGTGCCCCTTGATTGGGGGACGGCTGAATACATCGGAGGGATCTCAACATGGCAGACACAAATCAAAATCACACCCCTGACCGCCGTGAGCCCCAGGCCGGCCCGCAGCATCAGGCGTCAAAGGGCAAGCGCCGCAGGAGGCGCCGTCCCATCGTGCTCACCATCTTCATCCGGCTGCTCCAGGCCATCGGCACGCTGCTGCTGGTGGGCATCATCACGGGCTGCCTCATGGTGTGCTTTGCCGCCGTCTACATCAAAACGTCGGTGATGCCCAAGGCCCATCTGGACCTGTCCGACTACTCCATGCAGGAAAACTCGGTCATCTACTACAAGGACAAAAACACCGGGGAGCTGGTGGAGCTCCAGACCCTGACGGGCCTGGAAAACCGGGAACTGGTGGAGTACAAGGACATCCCGGAGGACCTGATCAACGCCTTTATCGCCGTGGAGGACAAGCGCTTTCTCAGCCACCACGGGGTGGACTGGCGGCGGACCGCCGCGGGCCTGCTGCGCATGTTCACCGGCGGCAACATCCAGGGCGGCTCCACCATCACCCAGCAGCTCATCAAAAACGTGACGGAATATAACGACGTCACGGTGACCCGGAAGATCTGGGAGATCTTCACCGCCCTGGACCTGGAGAACAGCTATAAAAAAGAGGAAATCCTCTTTTACTATCTCAATTATATCTCAATGGGCAGCAACTGCCGGGGGGTGCAGGCGGCGGCCAAGTATTACTTCGGCAAGGACGTGTGGGACCTGAATCTGGCCGAGTGCGCCAGTCTGGCGGGCATCACCAACAACCCCTCCCTCTACGCCCCCTACGGCATGGTGGATGTGGTGCGCTACACCTGCAAGGACTGCAAGGATTACTATTTGAACACAAAGCCGGACGAGTGTGAGAACTGCGGCGGGAAGAATTTCGACGACGGCGTGGTGTGGACCAACCGGGAGTATAACAAGGCCCGGCAGGAGCTGATCCTGAAGCTGATGGCCGACCCGGAGATCTCCCCCGACGGGGCCTATATCACCGAGGCGGAGCGGGACGCGGCCATTGCCGAGCCCCTGGTGTTCGCCCGAGACCGGCGGGACGACCCCGAGGACCCGGAGGACAGCGGGGAGAAGACCGCCGCCCCCCGCTACTCCTGGTATGTGGAGGCGGTCATCGACGAGGCCATCACCCTGCTCCAGGAAAGCACCAAGCTCAGCTGGGAGATGTGCAAGGACCGGGTGTTCAGCGGCGGGCTGTCCATCGTCTGCGCCTATGACCCGGAGGTGCAGGCGGCGGTGGACACGGTGTTCAACAACCGGGAGAACCTGGACCAGGTTTCCAAGAACACGGGCCAGCGGCTGATGTCCGCCATCTCCGTGGTGGACAACTCCACCGGCCTGGTGGTGGCCATGGGCAGCACCGAGGAAAAGACGGTGGACCGGGGCTGGAACACCCCGGTGGACACCAAGCGCCAGCCCGGCTCGTCCATCAAGCCCCTGTCCGTCTACTCCCCCGCCCTGGAGATGGGGCTCATCACCCCCGCCACCGTCATCGACGACAGCCCCCAGGAGCTCAACGGCAAGCCCTGGCCCGTCAACGTCACGCCCACCTACGGGGGGCTGACCACGGTGCTCCATGGCGTGACCCAGTCGCTGAACACCGTGGCCGTGCGGGTGCTGGAGCGGGTCACCCCCCAGGCGTCCTACGACTTCATGGTCAACCGCTACGGCATCACCTCCATGGTGCCCTATTTTGAGAACAGCAATGGGCAGGTGAGCTCGGACATCGACCGCAGCCCCCTGGCCATGGGCGGCCTGACCAAGGGCGTGTCCACCTTTGAGATGGCGGCGGCCTTCGCCACCTTCCCCCGGGGGGGCGCCTTCACCAACGCGTCCACCGTGCTGGAGATCCGGGACGCCAACAGGAATGTGGTGGTGGACAACGACCCGGTGGAGAGGACCAACTACGTCATCAAGGACACCACCGCCTATTATATCAACTCCATGCTGTCCAACGCCGTCACCTCCGGCACCGGCACGGCCGCCCGCATCACCGGCCAGACCGTGGCGGGCAAGACGGGCACCACCCAGAACACCTTTGACTACTGGTTCTGCGGCTACACCTCCTATTACACCGGGGCGGTGTGGACAGGCTACCCCAACAGCGAGGTCATCAACTACAACTATCACAATCCCTCCATCCCCATGTGGCAGAAGGTGATGGCCATCCTCCACGAGGGGAAGGAGAACGTGGCCTTCAGCGTGCCGGGGACGCTGAATTCCTACTCCATCTGCCGGGACTGCGGCAAGCTGGCCATTCCCGACTGCGAGAACGATATCCGGGGCAGCCGGGTCCAGTCCTTCCGCCTGTTCCCCGCCGACGCCCCCAAGGACTACTGCGAGTGCCATGTGCCCATGGACGTCTGCGTGGACAGCCCCATCATCGGTAACAACGGCGCCGCCACCGGCTATTACCACCTGGCCGGGGAGTTCTGCCCGGCGGAGAGCGTCAGGACGGTGTATGTGGTGAACTTTGCCCGGGAAAAGGTGGGCAACACCCACGTGGGGGACACCATGGCGCTGCTCAGCTACTACGAGTCGCTGCCGGATGAGGTGCGGCTGTGCTATGTGCACACATCCGAGCCGGTGCCCACCGAGACGCCGGGGCCCATTGAGTCGGAGGACCCCTTTGGCCCGCCCACCGGCGAGCCCACCCCTGTGCCCACGGACGAACCGCCGGGTTGGCTGTTTCCCCCCAGCGCGGAGGTGACGGAGCCCCCTTATGTCCAGCCCAGCGCCCCCGTGCCTCCGTCGCCGGAGCCCACGGCGGAGCCGCCGGGATGGCTGTTCCCCCCCAGCGCGCAGCCCAGTGAGCCGGCCTATGTCCCCGCAGGTCCGTAGCCCAGACCGCCCGGCGGCCCTTGCCGCCGGGCGGCTTTTTGCCCGCTCCGGCGGTCCGGCGGATGGAAAAGTGCGGGCCGCGCCTGCTCAGACACCTTGACGATATGCCCAAGAACGGGGCGGCAGCGGGAAAAGGTTTGTTGAAAAAGCAGGTGGGTGGATGATTGCCATCTGTCCGCAGACGTGATACAATAGACCGCAGCACAAGGACAGAGGGGCGGGCCGCCCCGGGGTCCAAAAAGGAGGCGGCATGATGGAGCAGGCGAAGCCTCAGTATTTCATTGTGGAGGCCTCCGTACTGCCGGAGGTCTACCGAAAGGTGGCGGAGGCAAAGCGGCTGCTGGAGACGGGAGAGGAGCGGACGGTGAACGGGGCCGCCCGGCGCACCGGGATCAGCCGCAGCGCGTTTTACAAGTATAAGGACGCCGTGCGGCCCTTTCGGGACATGCTCCACGGGGGGGTCGTCACCGTCCAGATGCTTTTGCGCGACCAGCCGGGGGCGCTGTCCTCGGTGCTCAACCTGCTGGCGGACTGGGGAGGAAACGTGCTGACCATCAATCAGGCCATCCCCGGCGGGGGCGCGGCGGCGGTGACGGTGGGACTGGAGACCAGCGGGCTCTCCTCCGGGGTGGAGGAGCTGCTGGCCGTTCTGCGGGAGTGCCCCGAGGTGATCCGCTGCGAGGTGCTGGCGGGCTGAGGCGGCCCTGTGAATGTTGGAGCAGCAGGAAACGGTTTGAATAGGAAGGAATGACAGCGGCATGGTAAATGTGGCGATTTTGGGCTTCGGCACGGTGGGCTCGGGGGTGGCCGAGGTGCTCACCGGGCACGAGAGCAGCATCGAGCGCAAGGCGGGCGGGCTGATCCGGCTGAAATATATCCTGGATGTGCGGGACTTCCCGGACAGCCCCTTCGCGGACCGGTTTGTGAAGGACTTCGGGGTCATTGAGAGCGACCCGGAGGTGGACATCGTGGTGGAGACCATCGGCGGGGCCGGGGTGGCCCTGGACTTCACCAGGAGGGCCCTGGAGGCGGGTAAGAGCGTGGTCACCTCCAACAAGGAGCTGGTGGCCACCCGGGGGTGCGAGCTCACCCGGCTGGCCCGGGAAAAGGGGGTGTGCTACCTCTTTGAGGCCAGCGTGGGGGGGGGCATCCCCATCATCCGGCCCCTGTCCCAGTGTCTGGCGGCCAACGAGATCCTGGAGATCTACGGCATCCTCAACGGCACCACCAACTATATTCTCACCCGGATGATCCGGGCGGGGATTACCTTCGGCGAGGCGCTGGCGGAGGCCCAGGAGCGGGGCTACGCCGAGCGGGACCCCTCCGCCGACGTGGAGGGGCACGACGCCTGCCGCAAAATCTGCATCCTGGCGGACATCGCCTTTGGCCGGCACATCAGCCCCGAGCAGGTGCCCACCCAGGGCATCACCGGGGTGACCCTGGCGGACGTGGACTACGCGGAGAGCGCGGGCAAAAAGATCAAGCTGCTGGGCCGGGCCATCCGGGGGGAGGACGGCCGGGTATGCGCCTATGTGGCCCCCCATCTGGTGGACGAGTCCGACCCTCTGGCCGGGGTGGAGGACGTATTCAACGCCATCTCCGTCCGGGGGGACGCCATCGGCGACGTGATGTTCTACGGCCGGGGGGCAGGCAAGCTGCCCACCGCCTCCGCCGTGGTGGCGGACGTCATCGACGTGGCCCGGAACATGGGTCACCGCCGGGCCCTGTCCTGGGAGCCGGGGGGAGAGGACGCCGCCGGCGGCGCGGACGGGCTGAAGAGCCGCTGGTATGTCCGGGCGGCGGCCCCGGCGGAGGGGCTGCGCTCCGCGCTGGGGGGCGGCAAGCTGCTGGCCCGCCGGGAGAGCGGCGGCGGCGAGGCGGCCTGCCTCACGGATCAGGCCCTCACCCGGGGCCAGCTGGAGGAGCGGCTGGCTGGGGTGGAGGTGTGCTCCGCACTGCGGGTGCTGGGGTGAGAAGAAGCGCGGAGAAGCGGACAGCGAGGGCGCTTGGAGCGGAGCGAGACCGAGCGCAGGGCCGCAGAGCGGCCCGGAGACCAGGCCGAGTCGCAGCGAAAGCGCCCGAGCGCCCTGGCCGCTTCGCAGCGTGACAACGTCGGGGCAAACTTCATATCTCTCGCTTCCGGCTTTGCCGAAAG
>ERZ808037.155-NODE-155-length-73705-cov-13.937021_pt1 | contig 73705 bp, 65 predicted proteins | sample MGYA00380190_ERZ808037 | MGnify/ENA primary metagenome ERZ808037 (study PRJEB31490, sample SAMN06133399) | mouse gut metagenome | isolation source: J9 | host: mice | place: China: Chengdu | collected 2015-05 ... | reverse complement strand
CTTAAGTCTATATACTCCATACTCTCTATTTTAGCACATTTGATCCATCTTTCCTAGCTTTTTCCTCGAAAGTAATAAAAGGCGGAATTGAACATGTGATCCTCTTTCTGGTAACGCCCATTCCGGATGTCCATCAGCAGGTCGTGATCCACCGCCCGGTAGGTGTCAATCTCCTCCTTCTCCAGGATATCCAGGCACATCAAATAGAGCCGCACCAGGTGCATGGCGTGCTTGTTCAGGTGGGCGTCGTCCTTTTTCTTGTTCCGGTGGTGGATTTTGTCATAATTCCGGGTAATCTCCACCAGCTCGCTGACCATGCCGGTGAGGGTGCGCAGCGGGACTTGTTCCATGTGGATATCCGCCACCACCTGGGGTCCGCCCTCCACATCGGCCACAGACAGCTTGACCTGCTCCGGAGTAAAGTTGCGGTAGCGCTCCGGGAACGTGAAGATGGTGTTCTCACAGGAGCCCATAATGTGCCGCTCCTTTGCCTCAGCGGGGTATGCGTCGTGGGCCAGGGCGTTCTCCAGCCGGCGGAGTTGCTGGTTGGCGTAGCCGCCGAAAGAGATCGCCGCCCGGCGGGAGAGGAACATCTTGCGCTGGTCGATAAGCTGTTTCCCGATGGGGGACAGCACCAGATAGTGTTCTGGCTTACAGCCCAGCAGCTCGATGGTATTGGGATTGCAGCTGATGAGTAGCCCCAGCAGCTTGTTGAAGGCATACACCGTGGTATCCGTCTCTGTGTCCACCACCTGCTCAAAGTCACCCATACCCAGCAGGTCGGCCTTGCTGTTCAGAGCACAGCCCCGGATGTCAATGTCGGAGCCCTCTACATTGGTCCCGTAGGCGTAGCTGCCTCCGTAGGTGAGGAACATAATACGTTTCCCAAGACGAGGGTCAGTCTTTAAAAATAGGTATTCCGGTCTGTCAAGTAAATTCACTGTGGCCGCCTCCAATCTGTAAGAACACTTCTATAAATAGCTTATTGAATTTTGAGCATCAAGTCAAGACAAATATGCTGATCTGTAATGTTCCAAGACTTAGCATTCTTCACCGACAGACAGTGCAGCCATATGAGCAGACAGCATTTCTTCCAGACAGTCACAATATTCTTCCAACAGTTTCCCATCGATCGCGTGCTGAATAATCCAATAGGGCGGCAGCCTATGGCTGCATTCAGACATAACATAGATATAGGCCATTGTAGAAAGGTAATCTTTTCTCTGGAGTCCGTTGAGGATAGTATGCAAATACTGGATACCGTCCTTCTGCGCATAGATTACAAGAATTTCCGCACCCGCTTTTGCGTTGTACTCCACAGCCTCATGTTTCCAGTGTTGTTTTTCTACATCGATACCTCTGGCAAGAAGGGAATCCGTAAAGAACCACGGATTTGACCAAGTCATAAAGTGTTTTTAGCCCTCTCTATTTGGTTGCAAAAATTGAGCAGTTACGCTTTATTTTCAAATAGCTTGTCCCGTGTCCTTATGAAACCGCGCCCCACGTGGTGGAGCCCAAATATCCTGGGGCGGTGGAGCGGTATGTCAACATGGGGGACTGCTATGACAAGGCCGCCCTCTGGCCTTTGAAGCAGGACATTATGGACTGCATGTCCGGGTACAAGGGCTGCTACCAGCGGGCCTACCGCTGTCTGGGGGCGGCGGCAGAGATTATGGAGGACCAGCGTTCCGCACTACTCACCGACCCGCTGGCACAGAAGCTGGCCAAACGGGCCCGCAGCATTCTGACCCGGGAGATCCCCCGGCAGAAGGCCAGGCAACCCGGTCAGGTAAAGCAGCGTTTTCTGAGCGCGATCACCCACAAGGGCCCCGTGTGCCTCTACGGCACCGCTCTGGCCCGGTGCGGCCGGGTGTATGTCCTGACCGACAACTGCGGGCTGGCCCATGAGCTGCTCATCCACCTGCTGGCCGGCGCCACCGCTAACGGCTACGACACGGTGGCCTGTCCCGACCCCATGGCCCCCGACCGGCTGGCCCATCTGCTCATTCCCCAGCTGGGGCTGGCTTTCCTCACCGCCACCGCCGACCTGCCCTTCCCGGGCGAGCCCAGCCGCCGCATCCGGCTGGACACGGCCGCCGAGGGCGAGGTCCTGCGGCGCAGCCGCCCCCGGCTCCGCTTTGCCAAAAAGGTATCCGCCGCTCTGGTGGAGGAGGCGGTGTCCTCCCTGGCCCAGGCCAAGGCCATGCACGACGACCTGGAGGCCATCTACAACCCCCATGTGGACTTCGGCATGGTGGACCGGCTGGCCCAGGACGTCTGGCAGGAGATATGCACCCTTTAAACCGCACCCGATGAAAGCCGTGCCCGGAACGCTCATGTTCCGGGCACGGCTTTCATATAATGAAATATTGCCAAGCCCTTTCGGGGCTAAACTACTATGAATGGGAGTGCTGCCGCATGGCCAGAAAACGGGAACAAATCAAAATCTTTTTCATCCAACGAAAGTGGTGGACCGCGGCCGCCTGCCTCTGTCTGGCAGCGGTGATGTTCTACGTGGTCAACTACCCCGCCGCCGTAGGGGCCGCCGCCGCCACCCGGCAGCTGCCCATCTACTGCGTCCAGCGGGATCAGAAGCTGGTTTCTATCAGCTTCGACGCCGCCTGGGGCAACGAGGACACCCAGCAGCTCATTGACATTCTCAGCCAGTACAAAGTCCCGGCCACCTTCTTCGTGGTGGGGGAATGGGTGGATAAATACCCCGAATCGGTGAAGGCCCTCCACGACGCGGGCCACGAGGTGATGAACCACTCCAACACCCACGCCCACTACCCCCAGCTCTCCGCCGACCAGGTGGTGGCCGACCTGAACGCCTGCAACGACAAGATCGAGGCGGTCACCGGCGTGCGGCCCACCCTGGTCCGCCTGCCCTACGGCGACTATGACGACAGCTCGGTCAACGCCGTGCGCTCCATCGGCATGGAGCCCATCCAGTGGGATGTGGACAGCCTGGACTGGAAGGATCTGGCCGCCGGGGAGATTACCCAGCGAGTGACCTCAAAAGTACAGCCGGGGTCCATCGTTCTGTTCCACAACGCCGCCCTGCATACCCCCGAGGCCCTGCCCGCCATCATTCAGACCCTGCTCCAGGAGGGGTACACCTTTGTGCCCATCTCTCAGATCATCCTCACCGGGGAGTACACCATCGACCACACCGGGCGGCAATGTCCGGCGTAACGGGCCGGGGCGCTTTACCCCGCCGCCCTCCGGGCCAGCCAGAGCAGTCCGGCCAGCTGCACGATCAGCAGCAGGGGAAACCCGAAGCGGAAATACCAGTGCCTGGTCTTGTGGCGGAAGACCTGCATCCCCAGGACACCGCCCAACGCTCCGCCCAGAAGGACGGGGAGGAACAGGCTCCGCTCCGGAACCCGCCACACGCCCCGCCGGGCCCGGCCCTTGTCCGCCCCCATCAGCAAAAAGGCGGCCAGATTGACCGCCAGCAGGTACAGGCTCAGCAGCTGCCACAGCTCCTTCGGCATTTTCCGCCGCCCCCTTTTTCAAAATAAAATTCTCGCCTATTTTAATTATAGCGCGGTCAACCGCCTTTTTCAACAAAATTTTGTCCGCAATTTCTATGGAAAATTTTCTAAATGAACTTGCAATATCACCCAGCCATCTGTATAATATTATGCACGGTATTCCAGAAACGCGGACAATTTTTCTAGTCCAGACGCTCTCCCCACGGGGCGGCCCCACCGGGAGACGGACGTCCGGAGCGCCGTATACGCTAGAAAGGAATGATGTTTACCAATGGCCAACAAATTTTTGTACCTCTTTTCCGAGGGCAACGCTGACATGCGCAACCTGCTGGGCGGCAAGGGCGCCAACCTGGCTGAGATGACCAACATCGGTATGCCCGTCCCCCAGGGCTTTACCATTACCACCGAGGCCTGCACCCAGTATTATGAGGACGGCGAGCGGATCAACGACGATATCCAGGCCCAGATTATGGAGTATATCGACAAGCTGGAGAAGATCACCGGCAAGAAGTTCGGCGACCTGGAGAATCCGCTGCTGGTCTCCGTCCGCTCCGGTGCCCGGGCCTCCATGCCCGGCATGATGGACACCATCCTCAACCTGGGTCTGAACGAGCAGGTGGTGGAAGTGATTGCCAAGCAGTCCAACAATCCCCGCTGGGCATGGGACTGCTACCGCCGCTTCATCCAGATGTACTCCGACGTGGTCATGGAGGTGGGCAAGAAGTATTTTGAGCAGCTCATCGACGAGATGAAGGAGAAAAAGGGCGTCACCCAGGATGTGGAGCTGGACGCCGACGACCTGAAGACCCTGGCCAACCAGTTCAAGGCCGAGTATAAGGAGAAGATCGGCGCCGACTTCCCCGCCGACCCCAAGGAGCAGCTGATAGGGGCCATCAAGGCCGTCTTCCGATCCTGGAACAATCCCCGGGCCATTGTCTACCGCCGCATGAACGACATCCCCGGCTCCTGGGGCACCGCCGTCAACGTACAGTCCATGGCCTTCGGCAACATGGGCGACGACTGCGGCACCGGCGTGGCCTTCACCCGCAACCCCGCCACCGGCGAGAAGAAGCTGATGGGCGAGTTCCTCACCAACGCCCAGGGCGAGGATGTGGTGGCCGGCGTGCGCACCCCCATGCCCATCCAGGAGATGGCGGAAAAGTTCCCCGAGGCCTTCGCTCAGTTCACCGATGTGTGCAAGAAGCTGGAGGACCACTACCGGGACATGCAGGACATGGAGTTCACCGTGGAGCACGGCAAGCTCTACATGCTCCAGACCCGCAACGGCAAGCGCACCGCCGCCGCCGCTCTGAAGATCGCCTGCGACCTGGTGGACGAGGGCATGATCGACGAGAAGAAGGCCGTCGCTATGATCGACCCCCGCAACCTGGACACCCTGCTCCACCCCCAGTTTGACCCCGCCGCCCTGAAGAAGGCCACCCCCATCGCCACCGCTCTGCCCGCCTCTCCCGGCGCTGCCTGCGGCAAGATTGTCTTCACCGCCGACGACGCCAAGGAGTGGGCCGCCCGGGGTGAGAAGGTCTGTCTGGTCCGGCTGGAGACCTCCCCCGAGGATATCGAGGGCATGGTCGCCTCCCAGGGCATCCTCACCGTCCGGGGCGGCATGACCTCCCACGCCGCCGTGGTGGCCCGGGGCATGGGCACCTGCTGTGTGTCCGGCTGCGGCGCCATCAAGATGGACGAGGAGAACAAGAAGTTTGAGCTGGACGGCAAGACCTACCAGGAGGGCGACTGGATCTCCCTGGACGGCTCCACCGGCAACATCTATGGCGAGGCCATCCCCACTGTGGACGCCTCCATCTCCGGCGAGTTCGGGCGCATCATGGCCTGGGCGGACAAGTACCGCCAGATGGGCGTGCGCACCAACGCCGACAATCCCCGTGACACCGCCCAGGCCGTGAAATTCGGCGCTCAGGGCATCGGCCTGTGCCGCACCGAGCACATGTTCTTCGAGGCCGACCGCATCCCCGCCATCCGGGAGATGATCTGCTCCGACACCGTGGAGCAGCGGGAGAAGGCTCTGGCCAAGCTGGAGCCCATGCAGCAGGGCGACTTCGAGGCCATGTACGAGGCCCTGGAGGGCCGTCCCATGACCGTCCGCTTCCTGGACCCCCCGCTGCACGAGTTCGTGCCCACCGAGGAGGAGGACATTGAGCTGATGGCCAGGGATATGGGCAAGTCCGTGGCCGATATCAAGGCCATTATTGCCGGCCTCCACGAGTTCAACCCCATGATGGGCCACCGCGGCTGCCGCCTGTCCGTCACCTTCCCGGAGATCGCCCGGATGCAGACCCGCGCCGTCATCAAGGCCGCCCTGGCCGTTCAGGCCCGCCACCCCGAGTGGACCATGGTCCCCGAGATCATGATTCCTCTGGTGGGCGAGCTGAAGGAGTTTGACTATGTGAAGAACATCGTCACTAGCGTGGCCGACGAGCTGATCAAGGCGGCCGGCTCCGATATGAAGTATAAGGTGGGCAACATGATCGAGATTCCCCGGGCCGCCATGTGCGCCGACGACATTGCCCCCCACTCCGATTTCTTCTCCTTCGGCTCCAACGACCTGACCCAGCTGGTCTTCGGCTTCTCCCGCGACGACGCCGGCAAGTTCCTGGAGGCCTACTACGAGAAGAAGATCTACGAGCAGGACCCCTTCGCCCGTCTGGACCAGCACGGTGTGGGCCGCCTGATTGCCAACGCCTGCCGCTGGGGCCGCTCCACCAACCCCAATGTCCACCTGGGCATCTGCGGCGAGCACGGCGGCGACCCCTCCTCCGTGATGTTCTGCCACGACATCGGGCTGGACTACGTGTCCTGCTCCCCCTTCCGTGTGCCCATCGCCCGGCTGGCCGCTGCACAGGCCGCGATTGCCAATCCCCGGTGACCGGAAGCGCACAAAAGGTTATTAAAAGCACTTAAAAAGTTATAAAACCAGAGCATATCACCATATCCAGTAAGATTCAAAGGTGATATGCTCTGGTTATTTTTATGCATTCATATGATATTTAAGGGATGATGTAAAGTAGATAGTATGTTGGAAAGCCTTCCAGAAGGGCATGCTGGAAAGGGTTATAGGATACATCTTAAGGTTATTTAGGAAGTTGTGTCCCAACCTTGTTTAGGATGGGGATACTGTGGATTGAACAAACTGAAATTCTATGGTAAAATCGGGACAATGAGCAAAAAGGAGGCTTGAACCATGGGTGACAGTATGGAGTTTGCCAGCAGGGAGGCATTCAGGAGCTGGCTTTCGGAGCATGGGCAGTCCAGCGCCGGCGTTTGGCTTCTGTTCGGCAAGGCCGGCGGGCCGAAAACGCTTAAAGCGGGAGAGGCGCTGGAGGAGGCCCTCTGCTTTGGGTGGATTGACGGCCAGATGCAGCGCATCGACGAGAAATCCTATCGAAAATATTTTTCTCAGCGCCGGGACAGGAGCAAATGGTCGGAGAAAAACAAGGCCCTGGTTCAGGTGCTGGAGGAGCGGGGGCTTATGACCGACCTCGGCAGGGCGAAAGTGGAGGAGGCCAAGCGGAACGGTCAGTGGTATGCTCCCAACCCCATGGCGGTGACGGAGGAGCAGATTGCCGGGCTGTCTGCCCTGCTGGAGGGACACGAACCCGCCTTTACCAATTTTCAGGCCATGTCCCTGTCCGTGAGGAAAACCTACACCCGGGCCTACCTGGACGCCAAAACCGACGCCGGGCGGGAAAAGCGGCTGGCCTGGATGGTGGACCGGCTGGATCGAAACCTGAAGCCCATGTGACTGCGCCCCACCGGATACATTTGAAAAATGCTTGCAAGAATGGGCGTTCTGGTGTAAAATAGCCCCATTGACAAAGGAGGAGAGAAGCCCATGTCTGACGAAATCAAAACTGCCGGCCTGGAGGAGGCGGAGAGCCAGAACTTTATCCACCAGTTCATCCAGGAGGATATGTCTGAGGGAGGGCGCTGTGCCGGGATGCAGGTCCATACCCGTTTCCCACCCGAGCCCAACGGATACCTGCACATCGGCCACTGCAAGGCTCTGATTATCGACTTCGGCTCCGCTGAGAAGTTCGGCGGCATCTGCAACCTGCGCATGGACGACACCAACCCCGCCAAGGAGGACACCGAGTTTGTGGACGCCATTAAAGAGGACATCCATTGGCTGGGCTTCGACTGGGGGGACCGGTTCTTCTACGGCAGCGACTACTTTGAAAAGACCTACGAGCTGGCCATCGGCCTCATCAAGAAGGGGCTGGCCTACGTCTGCGAGCTTACCCCCGAGCAGTTCCGGGAGTACCGGGGGGACGTGAACACCCCCGCCCGCTCCCCCTGGCGGGACCGGCCTGTGGAGGAGAGCCTGGACCTGTTCCAGCGGATGAGAAACGGGGAGTTCCCCGAAGGCAAGTACACCCTCCGGGCCAAGATCGACCTCAGCAGCGGCAACTTCAACATGCGGGACCCGGTACTCTATCGCATCCGCTATATCGAGCACCACCGCCAGGGCACCAAGTGGTGCATCTTCCCCATGTACGACTTCGCGCACCCCATCCAGGACGCCCTGGAGGGCATCACCCACTCCCTGTGCTCCCTGGAGTATGAGGACCACCGGCCCCTCTACGACTGGGTCATCAACAACACCGACGTGCCCTCCAAGCCCCGGCAGATCGAGTTTGCCCGGCTGGGCATCAACTACACCGTCATGTCCAAACGGAAGCTGCGCAAGCTGGTGGAGGAGAACTATGTCTCCGGCTGGGACGACCCCCGCATGCCCACCCTGTGCGGCCTGCGCCGCCGGGGCTACACCCCTGCCGCCATCCGCAGCTTCTGCGACCGCATCGGCGTGGCCAAGAACACCTCCACCGTGGAGTACGGCTTTTTGGAGCACTGCCTGCGGGAGGACCTGAACGACCACGCCCGGCGGGTGATGGCCGTGCTGCGGCCGGTAAAGCTGGTGATCACCAACTACCCCGCCGGCCAGAGCGAGACCCTCACCGTGGAGAACAACCCCCTGGACCCCTCCGCCGGGACGCGGGAGGTTACCTTCTCCCGAGAGCTGTGGGTGGAGGCGGAGGACTTCCTGCCCGAGCCCGTGCCCAAGTACAAGCGGCTCTACCCCGGCGGGCCCGAGTGCCGGCTGAAGGGAGCCTACCTCATTAAGTGCGTGGGCTATGAGACCGACGAGGCGGGCAATGTCATCCAGATCGCTGCCGAGTACGACCCGGACAGCCGTGGTGGCGACCCCGCCGACGGCCGGAAGGTGAAGGGGGCCACCATCCACTGGGTGGATGCCGCCACCGCCGTGGACGCCCAGGTGCGGCTGTATGACAACCTCTTTGCCGACGAGAACCCCGACGGCGGCGACAGGGATTTTCTGGAGTGCCTCAACCCTGGCTCCCTGGAGGTGCTCACCGGCTGCAAGCTGGAGGCCTCCCTGGCCGCCGCCCAGCCGGCCGACCGGTTCCAGTTCCTCCGCCTGGGCTACTTCTGTGCCGACAGTAAGGACTCCAAGCCGGGCGCACTGGTGTTTAACCGGGCGGTCAGCTTGAAGGACGGGTTTAAGACGGGGAAATAAGGGCTGCTGCCCCGTCGCGCCGCTTCCATACCGAAAGGCGCTCTACAGCCTGCGGCGTGCCCAGTGGTCACGCCCTGCAGACCAAACTGCAAAAAGACCCGGGCGGGATATCCCGTCCGGGTCTCTGCACAGTTCAGTGGAAGCGGCTGGTGCCGTTGTTGGTGAGGGCCTCCAGGATGTCGTAGCGCTCCATCTGGAACTCCTTGGTCTCAGCCAGGGCCTCCTCCATATCCAGGTCCAGGATTCGGCCGTCCTTGGACACCACAATGCGGTTGCCCTTGTCGTTCACCAGGGCCTGGACCGCCACATAGCCCATGCGGCTGGCAGTCTCCCGGTCCCGGGCGGAGGGAGAGCCGCCCCGCTGGATGTGGCCCAGCACCGTAACCCGGGGGTCGATGCCGATGGCCTCATGAATCTGTTCGCCGATATAGAAGGCCTTGCCGGCGCCCTCGGCCACCACGATCATATAGTGCGTGGTGCCGGCCAGGCGGGCCCGCCGGATATTTTCAATCACATCCCGCTCAAAGTCCACCGGCCGCTCGGGGATCAGCACTGCGGTGGCGCCCACGGCCAGACCCACATACAGGGCCAGGTTTCCGGCGTGACGGCCCATTACCTCCACCACGGAGCAGCGCTCGTGGGACTGCATGGTGTCCCGCAGCTTGTCGATGCACTCGATGCAGGTGTTGCAGGCGGTGTCGAAGCCGATGGTGTAGTGGGAGCAGCCGATGTCGTTGTCAATGGTGGCGGGAATGCCCACCACAGACAGCTTGTTTCCGTGCTCCGCCACCTGGCGGGACAGGGCCAGCGCCCCCCGGAAGGTGCCGTCGCCACCGATGGCCACAATGCCGTCCAGCCCCAGCAGCTTGCAGGTGGCGATGGCCTTCTCCCGGCCGGCGTGGTCCATGAACTCCTCGCTGCGGGCGGTATACAGCATGGTGCCGCCCTTGTTGATGATCCGGCTGACGCTGTTGCCGTCCAGCTGGACAAAATCGCTGCTGATCAGGCCGCTCCAGCCCCGGCGGATGCCGATGCACTCGATCCCCTGCCCTACCGCCGTGCGCACCACGGCCCGGACCGCTGAGTTCATGCCCGGCGCGTCGCCGCCGCTGGTCAGCACACCAATCCGCCTGATTTTAGCACTCATAATGCAAGCCTCCTTCTATTTTACGGCCCTCTCCCCGCCTGGGGCGCCGCTTTTCTGATTCGTACCCATTATGTCATTGATTTTCTGGAATGTCAAGAAGCTGGGGGGCGGCAGGCCTGGAAAACACCGCCAATTTTTTCCGCCGGAGGCCTGAAAAATTTCTCGCCAAAAAATCTCAATTTCCTGTTGACAAGTCGGGCTCAGTCGAGTATAATAATCAAGCCGTCGCAAATCAGACGGCTGACCGGGGAGCATAGCTCAGCTGGTAGAGCACATGCCTTACAAGCATGGGGTCACAGGTTCGAGCCCTGTTGTTCCCACCATTTTGACCCATATCCCCCGGAACTGCCTGGCGCGGTAGTTCAGTTGGTTAGAACGCCGGCCTGTCACGCCGGAGGTCGAGGGTTCAAGTCCCTTCCGCGTCGCCATTTTTCTTCGCTCCCTTCGGGGACGAAGAAAAATATCCGCCTCTGTAGCTCAGTTGGTAGAGCAGAGGACTGAAAATCCTCGTGTCGTTGGTTCGATTCCGACCGGAGGCACCATCCCCCGCAGTTTTCCCTGCGGGGGACCCAAAATGCGAGTGTAGCTCATCTGGTAGAGCGCCACCTTGCCAAGGTGGAGGTAGCGAGTTCGAGCCTCGTCACTCGCTCCAAAACGGGGCAAAGAAGTTTTGCCCCGTTTTTTCCCTAAGTAATATTCTCCCGCGAAGGCGCATACCCTGTACAAAATGGTGCCATAGCCAAGTGGTAAGGCAGAGCTCTGCAAAAGCTCCACTCCCCAGTTCAAATCTGGGTGGCACCTCCAACTTGCATTGATAAGAAGATGCAAGCGAAAAACACCGCATAAGAATGCGGTGTTTTTCATATTTTAAGAAAAATAAGGCTGAACTATTTCTGCGGCGTGCCGGATAAGGACGACATCCAGCCTTTGCGAGATACTCACTAGCCGGTTTTTTCGCGTTATTAGGAGGATCACAGCAACGCCACGGTACACTGCCAGAAATGTGATTACAGCTCCAATTAGAAACAGCCGCTTAAAATTTTATAGCAACTTGATTTTTTTCATAATATAGAGTATTTTATTTTCACCATATGTAAGCGGCTTCCCGTGGAGGGAAGGGCGGCTTAAAAAGGGAGGAAATCCAGACATGAGAATTGCGGTACCTTATGAAAACGGTCAGGTGTTCCAGTACTTCGGGCACACCGGCCAGGTGAAAATCTATGATGATGTCCACTGCGGCCACCATGACCATCACGGCCATTGCGGCGAGGATAAGCACGGCTGTGCCGGAAATGGGGGCAAATGCGGCGGATAATGGAGTTTCAAAGCTGCTTTCCTGTATGGGATAGATTGTCAGCGGACCAGCAGAGCCGCATTCTGAGCAATCTAGTTTTTCGTGAAATCAAAAAGGGGACGGTAATCCACAACGGCAGCGCGGACTGCACCGGGCTGCTGCTGGTGAAGTCCGGGCAGCTCCGGGCCTACATCCTTTCCGACGAAGGGCGCGAAATCACCATTTACCGCCTGTTTGACCGGGATATCTGCCTGTTTTCCGCCTCCTGCATGCTGCGGAGCGCACAGTTTGACATCACCATTGAGGCGGAGAAGGACACCGGCCTATGGGTTATCCCCGCAGAGGTGTACCGGAGTATTATGGAGCAGTCCGCTCCGCTGTCCAACTACACCAACGAGGTCATGGCCGCCCGGTTTTCCGAGGTCATGTGGCTGGTGGAACAGGTTATGTGGAAAAGTATGGATAAGCGGGTGGCCGCTTTTCTTCTGGAGGAAGCAGCGATTGAAAAGACGGACCGGCTGTCTATCACCCACGAGACCATCGCCAACCACCTAGGGACCCACCGGGAGGTGGTCACCCGGATGCTCCGCTATTTGCAGGGAGAGGGTATGGTCAGGCTGTCCCGGGGCACGGTGGAGCTTCTGAATGAAAAAAAGCTGACAGCCCTGCGGGATACATGAAAATACCCCTCCTCAGCTCCGCTGGAGCTTGAGGAGGGGTATTCATCATTTACTGGTCCATCCCGCAGGCTGTGGCCGACTGGATCAGCCGGCGGTCGTTGGTTACCGCGTCATAGAAGCGGAAGCCTCCGGCGAAGTTATACGTCTCATAGCCGTACCCGGCCAGAATCCGGCAGGCGATGTAGCTGCGCAGGCCGCTCTGGCAGATCACATAGACCGGCTTGCCGGGTTCAATCTCCCCCAGCCGTTCCCGCAGTTCATCCACAGGGATGTTTTGGAAGCCCTCGATATGGCCCCCGGCGTACTCCCACGCCGTCCGGGCGTCCAGCAGGGTCACGCTGCCGTCGTGGGGCAGGGCGCCCACATCCTCCGTATGGAACTGTTTCACAATTCCGTTGGCCAGATTTTCCACCATAAAGCCCGCCATATTCACCGGGTCCTTGGCGGAGGAGTAGGGCGGCGCATAGGCCAGGTCCAGGTCCTTCAGCTGGATGGCCGTCATGCCGGCGCGGATGGCGGTTGCCAGCACGTCAATCCGCTTATCCACCCCTTCATAGCCCACGATCTGGGCCCCCAGGAGGCGGCAGGTCTCCCGCTCAAAGACCACCTTCATGGTCATCAGCTTGCCGCCGGGGTAGTAGCCCGCGTGGCTCATGGGGGACAGGACCACCGTATCCACATCCAGGCCGGTCTTTTTGGCGTTGGTCTCGTTGACGCCGGTGGCTGCGGCCGTCAGGTCGAAGACCTTAATCACGGAGCTGCCCTGGCTGCCCTGATACCGGCTGTCCCCGCCGCAGATGTTGTCCGCCGCGATACGCCCCTGCTTGTTGGCGGGGCCTGCCAGGGAGATTACCGCGTCCTGTCCGGTGACAAAGTGCTTCACCTGGACCGCATCCCCCACGGCGTAGATATCCGGGACAGAGGTCTCCATCCGGGCATTGACCACGATGCTGCCCTTGAGCCCCAGTTCCAGCCCCGCCTCCTTGGCCAGGGCGGTGTCCGGGGTGACGCCGATGGCCAGCACCACCATGTCGGCGTGGAGCGGGGCCGCGTCCTGTAGCAGCACATCCACGCCGCCGTCCTGCTCCGTGAAGCCCTCCACGGTGTGGCCCAGGGCCAGATGGATACCGTGCCGCCGGACCTCACCGTGGATGAAGGCGGCCATGTCCGGGTCGAAGGGGTTCATCAGCTGGCGGGGCCGCTGGACGATGGTGACCTCCAGCCCCAGCTCCCGCAGGTTCTCTGCCAGCTCCAGGCTGATGAAGCCGCCGCCGGCCAAAACGGCGGATTTGGGATGATGGGCATTGATGTAGTCTTTAATGCGGAAGGTGTCCTCTACCGTCCGCAGGGTGAACAGCTTTTCCAGTCCCACACCGGGGAGCCGGGGCTGGGTGGGCTTGGCACCGGGGGAGAGGAGGAGCTTGTCATAGCCCTCCTCAAACTCCTCCCCGGTCTCCAGGTTCTTGACGGAGACAGTTTTCCTGTCCGGATGGAGGGCGGTGACCTCATGGCGCACCCGCATATCCACCCGGAAACGATTGAAAAAGCTCTCAGGTGTCTGGAGGGTCAGGGCCTCGGGGTCCTCAATCACCCCGCCGATGTAGTAGGGCAGGCCGCAGTTGGCGTAGGAGACGTATCCCGACCGCTCAAAGACCACGATCTCCGCCTGTTCGTCCAGCCGGCGCAGCCGGGCCGCTGCCGTGGCCCCTCCCGCTACGCCGCCGATGATGACAACTTTCATTTCAACGTTCCACCTTTCCCTTGTAGGCGGCAATGCCGCCGATATTTTTTGTGTTGGTATAGCCCATTCCAGCCAGCAGACGATTCGCCTGACTGCTCCTGGCTCCGCTGTGGCAGTAGACAAAAAGTGGGGCGTCCTTCCCGGCGGGAATCTGATCCGCTGTGCTCAGGGATTGCAGAGGAATGTTGATGCTGCCAGGGATGTGCCCCTCCCGGTACTCCTGGGGCGTGCGGACATCCAGCAGGACCGCGCCCTCCAGTCTACCATATTCTTCAACGCCCTGGTTGATATCAGGGCCGTGCAGAAAATCAAAAAATCCCATCCTTTATCCTCCTCATTCTTATGTAAAACTGCGATAAAATTACTGTCCGCCGCTTTTGGCTTTACAGATCAGCTGGGTCATGGTGCCCATGGGACAGTAGACACACCAGCTGCGGGGCTTAAACAGGACCATGGTAATCATGCCGAGCGTGGTGGAGGTCAGCATGACGCTGTAAAATCCGAAGGCAAACTGGGCAACGCCGGGGGAGAAGAAGGTGCCGTGATAGGCCCAGTGCCAGGGCAGCTTGAAGGTCCACAGCAGAGTTACCGCCTGCCTGAGATTTTGTACGCTGGCGAAGACCAGATAGGTATTCCACAGCATCTGGAAGAACATGATGAAGAAGAAAATCAAAAATCCATAGCGGAACCACTTGCTTTTCATCCACTTGGGAATGTCCTTTTTCCGGGACAGGCCGAAGCGTCCGCCCAGCAGGCCGAACAGCTGCCCACGGCCGCAGTAGCGGTTGCAGTAGCCCTTTGTGCCCCAGACCAGGGAGATAATCAGCGGAACGCAAAAGAAGACCATGCCCAGCCAGGCAAACAGGATATTGAAAAATCCCAGGGCCATGTAGGTCAGTTCCATGATCCACAGGTAGTCATACCAGCGCTTTTTCATCCTTGCACCTCCTGAATTTCAATCACGGACGCGGGGCACTCCTTCGCGCATTTGCCGCAGCCTACGCACCGTTCCGGATCAACCTTTGCATAAACCCCGCGCCAGACTTGAACGGCGGACAGAGGACACACTCTCGCGCAGCACCCGCAGGCGACGCAGTCATCCGTACGAATGAAAGCTCTCCGCTTCATTCTTGTTTTGGTTTCCATATCATGACCTCCCAGAAATTATATATTTTATTATATCGCCAATGCCGGTGATCTTCTGTGATAAGATTACATAAAGGGGGCGGCAAGCTGGGCAGGAGATTGCCTGAACAATGCCCAAGTCCACATCATGACAGCAAAAAACCGGCCCCGCCTTTCCATCAGAGGCGGGGCCGGTATGTTCCGTGGAGGAAGGATTAGAACTCCAGATTCTTGCCGTCCTTGGCAAAGACGTGGCAGACGTTGCCGCTGAAGGTCAGGTTCAGCTTGTCGCCGGAGTGGAAGGAGTCGATGCGCTCGCCGTTGGCGTCCATGGTGGGCACGATCACCACCACGTCCTTGCCGTCGGCATTGGCGTGGAAGTGGACCTCGCTGCCCATCAGCTCGGAGACCTCGATCACGGCGGACAGGGTGTTGGCCGGCTCCTTGGACAGGATCATGTGGCTGGGACGGACACCCAGGGTGATGTCCTGAGCAGCCACATTGTGGGCAGCCAGATTCTTCTGCTTCTCGTCCGAGAGCACCACCTTGCAGCCGCCTACGGACACGGCGTACTTGCCGCCCTCGTTCACCAGCTTGGCATTGAAGAAGTTCATCTGCGGCATGCCGATGAAGCCGGCCACGAACAGATTGGCGGGGTGGTCAAAAACCTCCTGGGGGGTGCCGATCTGCTGGAGGTAGCCGTCCTTCATGATGACAATGCGGTCGCCCAGGGTCATGGCCTCGGTCTGGTCATGGGTGACGTAGATGAAGGTGGTGTTGATCTTCTGGCGCAGCTTGATGATCTCGGCGCGCATCTGGTTGCGGAGTTTGGCGTCCAGGTTGGACAGAGGCTCGTCCATCAGCAGCACCTTGGGCTCACGGACGATGGCGCGGCCGATGGCCACACGCTGCCGCTGGCCGCCGGACAGGGCCTTGGGCTTGCGGTCCAGGTACTGGGTGATGTCCAGAATCTCGGCCGCCTCCTTGACCCGGCGGTCGATCTCGTCCTTGTCCATCTTGCGCAGCTTCAGGGGGAAGGCCATGTTCTCATACACCGTCATGTGGGGGTACAGAGCGTAGCTCTGGAACACCATGGCGATGTCGCGGTTCTTGGGCTCCACATCGTTGACAAGCTTGCCATCGATGTACAGCTCGCCGCCGGAGATTTCTTCCAGGCCGGCCACCATGCGCAGGGTGGTGGACTTGCCGCAGCCGGAAGGGCCAACCAGCACGATGAATTCCTTGTCAGCGATGTCCAGGTTGAAGGACTGGACAGCGATAACACCCTGCTCCGTGACCTGCAGGTTGGTCTTCTTCTCGGGCTCGCCCTTCTTTTTCTTGGCTTTCTTCTGGTCGTTGCTGTGGGGGTAGATCTTCTGGATGTTCTTCAGGTTCAGAGTTGCCATAACATTCGGCTTTGATGGAGCGGCCTCCGCCAGTCCACCTCGCCCTGGAGCAGCATAGTCCCCAGGGGCTTTGCAACAGGTCTCCACACTGCTGCACCGCAAGCCGCAGCGGTTGTTTTCCTCCTTTTGTTTGGTGCCGGGCACTATGGTGATGGAGTAGTGTCCCGACCCTTGGATTATATTTGGAAAGGCGGGCGGACCCGCCCGTTCCAACGGGGGAAGGCTCCCTCAGAGAGGGAGCTGTCAGCCCGTAGGGCTGACTGAGGGAGTTTTCCGTCGATGGACTCCCTCCGTCACGGCTTCGCCGTGCCACCTCCCTCTGAGAGGGAGGCTTTTATACCCTCTGCCCCTTAAAGACAATCGCCTTAATAGACAGGTCCTTTTCGTCCAGCAGGACGATGCTGGCCTCCTTGCCCACGTCCAGGGTGCCGGCCCGGCCGTCGATGCCGATGGACTGGGCGGGGTTGTAGGTGCAGGCCCGCACCGCGTCGGCGGTAGGGATGCCGAAGGCGACGGCCTGACGCAGGCAGCCCATCAGGCTGGTGATGGAGCCGGCCAGGGTCTCCGGATGGCCCAGGATGGTGGCCCGGTTGCCGTGGACCTCGATCATCTGTCCGCCGAAGGGGTATTCCCCGTCGGGCATGCCGGTGGCCCGGAGGGAGTCGGAAATGAGAATCATCCGCTCCTTGCCAAAGAGCCGGAAGGCGGCCCGCACCGCGGAGCCGTGGACGTGGACGCCGTCGCAGATAAGCTCGGGCTGGACGTGGGGGACATCGAAGGCCGCGCCGATGACGCCGGGGTCCCGGTGGGCCAGGGGGGGCATGGCGTTGAACAGGTGGGTGGCGTGGCTGGCCCCCGCCTCAAAGGCGGCCCGGGCGGTGTCGTAGTCGGCGGTGGTGTGGCCCACCGAGACGGTAACCCCCATCTCGACGGCCGCCCTGATAAATTCCATGGAGTTGGGCTGCTCCGGGGCCAGGGTGACCAGCCGCACGCAGCCCTCCGCCGCCTCCTGGAGGCGCTTGAGCATGGCGGTGTCCGGGTCGTGGAGGTAATCCCCGTTCTGGGCCCCTTTTTTGGCTATGCACAGGAAGGGCCCTTCCAGATGGGCGCCCACCACCTCCGCCCCGCCGGAGTTTTTGGCCCGGTGGGCGGCGGTGTTTTTGCAGATGGCGGTAAGCTGGTCCTCGGGCAGGGTCATGCCGGTGGGACAGATGTAGGTGACCCCCTGGGACAGCTCGTAATCGGCGATTTTTTGCAGGCCGTCGGGGGTGGCGTCGGAAAAATCCTCCCCCACGCAGCCGTGAAAGTGGACGTCCACCAGGCCGGGAATCACATAGCATCCGGCGGCGTCCAGAATCTGGCCGTCTCCGCTGGCCGAAGCGATCTGCCCGCCGTCGGTAAGTACATCCCGGGAGAGAAAGCCCTGTTCCAGGTCGAAGACCTGGCCGTTGATAATTCTCATACCTTCACTCCGGCGGCGATCACCTTGCTGAGGGCGGCCTCGTCCGCCACCATCACCACGTCGGGGTGGAGCTGGAGAATGGAGCCCTGGCAGTGGGGGTCCACCGCTCCGCAGATGGTGTTATACACCGCCTCGGCCTTCTCCTCGCCGCTGGCGATCAGGAGAATCTTCTTGGCGGCCATGATGGGGCCGATGCCCATGGTGAAGGCCTGGCGGGGCACATCGTCCCGGGTGGCGAAGAAGCGGGCGTTGGCGTCGATGGTGCGCTCAGTCAGGTCCACCACGTGGGTGGGGGTGACGAAAATGTCGGCGGGCTCGTTGAAGCCGATGTGACCGTTGTGGCCCACGCCCAGCAGCTGCAGGTCGATGCCGCCCAGGGAGCGGATGTAGGCGTCGTAGGCGGCGCACTCGGCGTCGGCGTCGGCGGCCAGGCCGTCGGGCACACGGGTGTTCTCGGGGAGAATGTCCACGTGGTCAAAGAGCTGCTTCTGCATGAAGTAGCGGTAGCCCTGGTCGTGCTCAGGGGAAAGGCCCTTGTACTCGTCCAGGTTGACGGTGCGGACCTCCTTGAAGGTGATGTCCCCAGCCTTGTTCCACTGGATAAGCTGCTTGTACATGCCGATGGGGGTGGACCCGGTGGCCAGGCCCAGCACGCAGTCGGGGCGGTGGATGATCTCGGCGGCCATCACATGGGCGGCCCGGCGGCTCATGGCGTCGTAGTCTTTTTCACGGTAGATTCTCATAGGACATAGCTCCTTTTTAAAAATTTATTTATATTTATGCCCTGCCCTCGGGCAGGCTGGCGGCGGCCATGGACTGGCCCACGCGGCGGAATTTTTCGTCGGGCAGCTCGGGGGTAAGCTTGCCCTCCAGCTGGGGATACTCGTCGGCCAGCACCTGCTTGGCGGTGTCCAGAATCAGGTCGCCCCCCTTGCCGCTCATCACCCGGCCCAGCAGCAGCACATGGCGGCAGCCGTAGAGGTGGTGATAGTAGGCCAGGGTGTGGCCCAGGTAGACGCCGATGGACGCATACACCTGGGCGGCCCGGGGGTCGCCCTCCTCCATCAGCTTCTGGACGGCCTTCAGCTTCTCGGCGGGGGAGGCCCCCTCGTCCAGCTCAATGCCGGCCCGGGGGGCCAGCTTGATCACGCCGTCCTGGGAGAAGTATTTCACGCCGCAGCCGATATCGCCGCTCCACTCGTCCCGCATGGCGCCCTCCTGGGCGTCTACGGGGACGAAGGCCAGCTCGTTGAGCCAGCCGGTGATACAGCCGTTCTCGTCCACATAGCCCACCGCCTCGCTGGTGCCCATGGCGATGCCCAGGACGTTGTTGTCCTCCAGGCTCATGGCCCCCGCCAGGGCGGAGACGTCGCCGTCGTTGATGACGGCGTAGGGCACGTCGCCGAAGGTGTCCCGGATGGCGCGGATGTAGATGTCCTTCACCTTGGCGTCATAGAGGTCGGGGGGGACCTGGAGAAAGAGGGAGGCCCGCATGGTCCGGTCATTGATAAACACGCCGGCGGAGGACACCCCCACCGCGTCCACCCGGGGCATGTGCTCCGCGGCCGACTTCAGGGCGGCCACAATGCCCTCATAGTGGTAATCCGGGTCGGCGTTGACCTTGGGGAACCAGACCACCTCCTCGGAGAAGACGGTCTCCCCGTCCACCACGGCGGACACCTTCCGGTCTGATCCGCCGGCGTCAAAGCCGATGCGGCAGCCCTCCAGATGGCCGCCGATGGCTTTGGGGGCGTCCTTGGTCTGGGGCACCTGGTCGGTGAGCACCACCTGGAAGGGCTGCTCGAAGACGCTGGCCATAAAGTCCCAGTCAAACTCCCGCTCGCCCCCCTGGCAGTAGACGCCGCTGAGGTAGTCGTACAGGTCCTTGTCGTCGGTGTAGACCTTAAAGCCGCCCTGGAGCCACAGGGCCGTCTTGACCATCCGGTCGATGTAGTACCGGTCAGCCTGGGCCATCTCGGGGGTGCCGTGGATGAAGGTGCGGAAGGCGGCCACCTGGCCGTCGGCCCGCTCCACAGCTATGGATACGGGCTTCTGCGCTCCGGCCAGGAAGGCCTGGTTGAATTTCAGAATGGGGATAAAGTCCGGGTCCAGGGCGGGGACATTCTTGACCTGAACATTAATGTTATATCGTTCCATATAGAGAACCTCCAGTCATTTCAATTATAGCACAGGAGAAGGAAAAAAGTCCACCAATTTCGGGAAAATCAGTGGACTTTTCCGGGGGAGACAATCCTATCCCTTCACGCCGCCGGAGGCCAGACCGCTGACGAGATTCTTCTCGATACACATAAAGAGAATGACAACCGGGATGATGGCGAAGATGGAGGCGGCAAAGAGGTACTGCCACTCGATGATGTTGTAGCCGTTAAAGGTGTTGATGCCCACGGTGAGGGGCTTGAGCAGGTCATCCTGAATCAGGCACAGGGCCACCGTGTACTCGTTCCAGGCGTTGATGAAGATGAAGATCAGGGTGGTGACGATGCCGGGGGCGGCCACGGGGAGGAGGACCTTCATCATGGACTGGATGCGGTTGCAGCCGTCGATGGTGGCGGCCTGTTCCATGTCCGCCGAGATGCCCATAAAGGTGCCTCGCAGCAGCCAGATGGTAAAGGCCTGATTAAAGGCGGCGTTGATAAAGACCAGGCCCAGGATGCTGTTGGTCAGATTCAGGGTCTGCATCACCTGGTAGATGCCGATAAGCAGCACCACCGGGGCGAACATCTGAGAGACAATGACAAAGCCCAGAAAGGCGGTCTGCCCCTTGAACTTCATCCGGGCCAGGGCGTAGGCGGCGGGGATGCCGCACAGCATGGCGATGATGGTGGAGCCGCCGGCAATCATGACGGAGTTGAGCATGTACCTGGCCATGGGGGCCCGGCTCCAGATGTCGATGAAGTTGGACCACAGGGCGGTGATGGGCAGAACGGTGCCGGCGGCGGAGAAAATCTCCTCCCGGCTTTTCAGCGCGGTGCACAGCATGGCGAAGTAGGGGTAGAGGGTGATGACGCACACGTCCAGAATCACAAAGTAGAGCAGCAGGCGCAAAATCGTCTTGCGCAGGGGGGCGGGCTTCTTCACAGTTTGGGTCACAGGTCTTCATCTCCTTTCCGCAGGGTATAGATCATGTACACACTGGCGCACACCAGCAGAATCAGGAAGCCGATGACCGACACGGCGGAGGCCTCGCCCTGCTTGCCGTTGTAGAAGGCCAGCTTATACAGATAGGTGACCAGCGTATCGGTGTGGTTGGCGGGGTCGCCCTTGGTCATGGTCCAGATGATGGGGAAGGAGTTGAACACATAGATGATGTTCAGCACGGTGGACACCGTCAGGGAGGACTTGACCAGGGGCAGGGTGATGCTGAACAGCTTTTGGAAGTAGCCCGCGCCGTCCACGGTGGCGGCCTCATAGTAGGAGTTGTCGATGCTCTGCAGGCCGGACAGCACGCAGAAGCAGACGAAGGGGATGGTGACGAAGATGCCGCAGGCGATCTCCCAGGCAAACCATGCGGTGGGGCTGGAGGTCCAGTTTATGGGGGCGCTGATGATATTCAGCTCCATCAGCAGGGTGTTCAGGGTGCCGTAGTCGGTGTTGACGATGAACTTCCAGGCGCTGGCCTGAATGACCAGAGTGGTGGCCCAGGGGAAGACCACGATGGCCCGGGCCACCTTCCGGCCCTTAAACTGGTTGTTCAGCAGGAGGGCCAGAATGAAGCCCAGAAGGGTGGAGATGACCACCACGGCCACCGTCCAGAGGATGGTATTTTTCAGCACAAGAGAAAACGCAGGGTCTTTGATGACATTGGTGAAGTTTTCAAAGTTGTTGAAGCCCTTCAGCTTGCCCGCCCGGGTCACCTTGTTCATGGACAGCTGGAACACCTTGATGATAGGAGTTACGATAAAAATGGCCATCAGGATGATGCTGGGGGCGATCCAGATGTAGGGCTCAATGGTGCGGAGGAACCGCTTGGTTCCGGGGTTGGGCAGGCGGGGGCTGCTTTGCTGAGCCTGCTGGCCCGCAGGGGCCGCCGGGGTTTTTGTACTCACGGAGACACCTCCTGTCATTTTATGGGCGCCTTCCGGCCGTTTTTCAAAAGCGGAGCGGGTTCTGCCCTTGAAAAACGGCTGGAAGATGCCGGGGGGCCGGGCCGCCCTGGCCCGGCCCCCGCGGTTATGTGCAGTTTCTGTTCAGTGCTGAGGGAGCTCAGCCGGCGATCTTGGCCTGGAGGGCGTCCAGCAGCTCCTTGACGTTGCCGCCCAGGAGGGCCTGCTGCTCCACGTCAATAACACCCTGCTTCACGTCGGCCCACTTGGCCTGCGCGGTGGGGTAGAACTTGGCGGAGCCAACGATCTCAATCCAGCTGGCGGCGTCGGGGTTGGCGGCAGCCATGATCTCGCCGCCGGTGCTGGTGGCGGGCAGGAAGTCCTCCATGATGACCCAGTCGGAGTAACGGGTGTCGTCATAGAAGAAATCGAAGAAGGTCTTGATGGCCTCGACTTTGTCGTCGGTGTCCTCATTATCGAATACCATGAACCGGTCCATAACGCCCACGGAGGAGGTGCTCTTACCCTCGTTGGCGGGGATGGAGGCGATGCCGAAGTTGATGGGATTCTCAGAGCTGGCAACGTAGGAGGAAATCTGGTTGGGGCCGATCATCATGGCCAGCTTGCCGGCGGCAAACAGCTCCTGGAGGTTGTAGCGGGTCTCGGTGGAGGGGTCGGAGTTGGTCAGGCCGTCCTTGACCAGCCCGACGATGTACTCAACGGCTTCCACGTTCTCGGCGCTGTTCAGGGTCCAGTTGCCGGAGGCGTCGGTGAAGTCGCCGCCGTTGGTCCAGGAGTAGTAGGCGAAGCAGGCCTGGCCCTCGTCGGTGGTCATATCCACGCCCCAGGGGTAGACATTGGCGTCATAGGCCTTGATGGCCTCACAGGCGGCCCTCAGCTCAGCCCAGGTAGTGGGGACCTTATCCACACCCGCGGCCTCAAGGATGTCCTTGTTGTAGTACATGGCGCGGGCGGAGGCCAGGTCGGGGATGGCCCAGATGGTGCCGTCGATGTTGGACTGCTCAATGAAGGCGGGGTAGAACTTGGCATAGGTCTCGTCAGAGACAAAGTCCTTGATGGGCCGGAGCAGGTCATCGCCCACATAGTCAGCGAAGGTGTCGATGTTCAGGATGTCGGGGGCGGCGTTGTTGGAGACGCGGGTGTTGACCACAGTGTAAATGTCGTTCCAGGAAACCACTTCCACCTTCAGGTCGATGCCCTCGTTGGCGGCGTTAAAGTCGTTCTGGAAGCCGGCCCACCAGTCCTTGGTCTGCTTGCCGTACTCGGCGGCAATCACATTGATGGCGATCTTGTCGCCGGAGGGGGCGGGATCGGGAGTGCCGGAACCGGAGCCAGAGCCGGAACTGGGGTTGCTGGGGTTGCTGGGGGTGCCGCCGCAGGCAGCCAGGGAGAGGCTCATAGCGGTGGCAAGCAAGGCTGCAAGAATCTTCTTCATTTTCATTCTCCTTCTTTGTTGATTTTGACTTGCAGAAAATAAGGCGTATAGAGAAAATTCACAAATACACCTTATTGAAGTCTATTATACTTGTCGATTGTGTAAATCATAGTGTGTAGAGTACGGAATATAGAAAAATCGTACGAACAAGTGAAAGCTCGTACGATTTTCGCGCTTTATTGTCCCCTGACCTTTTTCCGGAAGGTGCTGGGGGTGGTGCCTGTCATGGACCGGAAGACCTTGGAAAAATAGTTGTAGTCGCTGATGCCCACTGACTCGGCCACGGCGGATATGGGCATGTTGCTTTGAAGCAGCAGCCGCTTGGCGGCGTCGATACGCCGCCGGGCAATGAGGTAGGACAGGGTCTCGCCCCCGGACAGCTCCTTGGCGATGGCACACAGCTTGGTACGGCCGATGTGCAGGTGCCGGGAGATGGAGGCCAGAGACAGTTTTTCCATATAGTGTTCGTCCAGGTACAGGGCCAGCTTCTGGGCGTCGGTCTGCTCGGTGGCCAGAATCATGCCCTTGAGCTGGATGTAGGCGGACAGGGCCTCCAGGGTTTCGGCGTAGGCCTGGATCTCCTGCTGGGAGTACTGGCGAAACTGGAAAAAGGCCTCCTTCAGGGTGTCGGGCCCGCCGGGCCACCAGTCCAGCAGGGAGCGGGTGTGCTCCCACTGCTCCTCCATGGGGGAGTCGTCCAGATAACAGCCAACGGCCAGATAGGCCAGGGGGTTTTTCCGGTCGTAGAGGGGCATAACGGCCTCGCAGATGCCCACGTGGCAGCGGTAGAACTGAAATCCCCGCTCGGCGGTGTAGTGGCGTATCTTGCACTGGTCGCAGGCGATGCACCGCTCGTGGCCCTCGGGCAGGTCGTTGATGGCCCGGCAGAAAGGGGGGTGGCCCCGAAACAGGTTGATGTCCCGCCCCTCGGGGTCCAGAATGTTGGCGGGAACGCCGGTAAGGATCTTCAGGTTGGCAATCAGTCTGCGCAGCTGCTCCTCGTCAAAGAGGGTGTTCACACCAACACCTCCCACAGTGAAACTCTGCTCTCCGGCCTGACAGGCCGGAGAGCATGGGGGTACCCCCATGAGTCTGATTCAATTACTTGCGGTAGCGGTTTACAATGGCCTCCAGCTCGCTCCAGCGCTCCTCCATGTCGGCCACCAGCTTGAACTGGGTGCGGCAGCGGTCCAGGTTCTGGCCCTCCCGGCTGATGTGGAAGTAGGTGTCCCCCTCCAGGTAGTCGGTGAGGAAGCGCATCCCGCACTCCAGCGTCATCAGCTTGGCCCCCCAGGGGAGGTACTCGATCTCTGTGTTGCTGAGGGAGCCCCCCGTCCCCTCCAGGAAGGCGGCGGTGTATGCGGAGAAGAGGTCCACGTCCAGGTTGACCTTGGACAGGTCGGTCTCATCCTCGGCGGAGTGGTTGGCCCCGAAGCGGATGGAGTCGCCGAAGTCGTAGAGCACCAGGCCGGGCATCACGGTGTCCAGGTCTATGATGCAGATGCCCTCGCCGGTCTTGTCGTCCATCAGGACGTTGTTCAGCTTGGTGTCGTTGTGGGTGACCCGCAGGGGCAGCTTGCCCGCCCGCAGGGCGTCCAGGGCCACTGAGCAGTCCTTCTCCCGGGCCAGCACAAAGTCGATTTCCGGCTGGCAGCCTGCCGCCCGGCCCAGATTGTCGGCGGCCACGGCGGCCTTGAACTTGGCCAGCCGGTCCTCGGTGTCGTGGAAGTGGGGGATGGTCTCATACAGGGTGTCGGCGGGGTAGTCCCGGAGCAGCTGCTGGAACCGGCCGAAGGCCCGGCCGGAGGCGGCGAACAGCTCCGGGGTGTCGGCCGTCTGGTGGCAGACGGTGCCCTCCACAAAGGGGTACAGCCGCCAGGCGCCCCCCTGGCTGTCGGTGTAGTAGTCCGCCCCGTTTTTGGGCCGGATGACCTTCATGGCCTCCCGGCTGCGGTCGCCGCTGTGCTTCTCAATCTCCCGGCCCAGAAACTCGGTGACGCCGATGATGTTTTCCATCAGCTGGTCCGGGTGCTTGAAGGCGGCGGCGCTCATGCGCTGGAGGATGAACCGGCGGCAGCAGGCGTCTTCCGGCTGGGTGTGGACCACAAAGGTGTCGTTGATATGGCCGCAGCCGTAGCGGATGGCTCCCACCACAGGCGCGCCGAAGTCAAAGGCCTCCAGGACCTCGTGCAGGGTCTGTTCTGCCTGGGCCATGGCTCACACCTCCCAAAGCCGGTCGGGGTAGAGCCCGGCGGCGGTCTTCTCGGCGATAGCGGCCACCACCGTGGGCTTGTCCTCCCGGTAGGTAACGCCATACCACTTGTCCTCGCTGCGCAGCACCTTCACCCGGGCCTTGCCCTCGTCGATGAGCTGGCTGACCACGGTGGGCAGGAAGTACTCCCCCTTCTCCGGGTTTTCGGCCAGGGTCTTGTCCAGGAAGGCGGGGAAGCGGGCCAGGGCCTCGTCCAGAAAGCTGCGGGTGAAGCCCCACATGTTCATAGACACGATGGTGTCGGCGGACAGGTCGGTCCAGGTGGCCCCGTCGTCCTCGGTGTACCGGGGGGGCTCGCCCTTCTCAATCTTGGTCCGCTCAGTGACCTGGGTGAGGAAGTGGTCCGCCGTCTCCTCGCACACGCCCCGGGCCACGGTGCCGTTCTCGGTGACGGTGTTTTTCAGCAGATAGCCCACCATGACGTACTCATACATGTTCCCGTCCTGGTGGGTGGACAGGTAGTTGTAGATCTCCTGGTAGGCCTCGGGACCGTAGTAGTCGTCGGCGTTGATAACGGCAAAGGGGCCGTCTACGATGTTCCGGGCAGCCAGGGCGGCGTGGGCGGTGCCCCAAGGCTTGGTCCGGCCGGCGGGGACGGAATACCCCTCGGGCAGGTCCTCCTTCAGCTGATAGGCGTACTTCACGTCCATCACCTTGGACACCCGGTCCCCGATGGCCTCTTTGAAATCGGCCTCGATCTCGGGCTTGATGACAAACACCACCGTCTCAAAGCCGGCGCGCTTGGCGTCGTAGATGGAGTAGTCAATGATAAGCTGGCCATGGCTGCCCACCGGGTCCAGCTGCTTTAGGCCACCGTACCGGCTGCCCATGCCGGCGGCCATAATCACTAAAACGGGTTTGTTAGACATATTATTACTCCTTAATATTTATGATTTGTTTGGAGTGGAATCACGAAAAACGATAGACGCGGATGATGTATTTGCTGGGTTGGAAGGTGACGGCGCACACCTGCCCGGTCTCGTTCCGGTAGACCTGACAGACGTTCCCCTTGAGCCGGTGCCGGGAGATGCACTCCAGCTCCGGGGTGTAGCAGGAAAAATAGCTACCAGCACACATCCACAGGTTTCCCTGGCCATCTGTGGCCGTTGTGTTGGGAACGGAAGCGGCACCTTCACAAGCGGCATCCAGACTGGCGGCATCAGATGTCCGCTCCATAACAGCGCCGTCCATGTCCAGAACCAGCAGACATTCGGGGTGTCCGCTGTCGTCTTCCATAACAGCGCAGATGCGTCCTTCCTCAAGCCGGACCACGCGCGCCACCCCCTCTGCCGTCCACCGCTGTGTCCCATCTGGACCGTAACAGGCCAGCGCAGGTTCCCGTATCTGGACCGGCGGGCGGGAGCCGTCAAATTTGGGGCAAATCTCTGCCAGAAAGCCGCCGTCGGGCAGAAGTGTGAAGGTCCCGGTGGCGGGACCGTCCTCCAAAGTCAGCGGGAGTGGACAGGGCAATATTCCGGCGGTGTCATGCACGATGACGGTTTGGGTCGGTTTGTACGCGCCCGGAAAGCCGGAGGGGTCCGGCCCATGGAGGACCGCCGCGGTGACAAGCCGGTCCTTCGACTGGGCATAGAGATAGGTGTCAAATCGGTCAGCAGTATCCGGATCAGCCAGCGGGACCAGCTCCAGCCGTCCATCGGGCAGCGGGCGGGCCCACTCGCCTCCGGCACAGGCATAGCCGAGTATATCGCCGGCCCGTTCTATCACATATTCGCGGGCCCGGTCTTCCCCGCGCACAGCGGGCCGCAGGATCAGAGTTTCTGACCGCAGCGCTAATGTAAACTCCGGGTGACGGTCCGGTATCTCCTGAATCAGCTCCGCCTTATATCGGTTTTTGATCTTGAGCGGCGCCGGGCGTTCCCTGATCCAGTTCTCCAAGGGGCTGGAGTCCTCTTTGACGGCCTCTCCGGGTATCTCGCCGCAGTGAATCAACAGCGGCGCACCCAGCAGGGCCTGCAAAATGCCCAGCTTTTCCTCCTGTACCTCACAGCCGGCAAGCAGCCGTTTCAGCTTGGGGGCCAGCGCCTCGGGCAGACCCAGGACGGAACAGAACAGCGCGGAATTGCCCGCCTTGTGGGTTCCATACTTCGGAAGGGCAATGTGGTAAGTCAGATTCTTTCCGCTTTGATAAAGCATAAGCCGGAGGGTGTCCCCGTCGATCAAAGAGACGGCCAGAACCGTGCATTGCAGCTTTTTGGAGAGGGACCTGGCCTTTCTCTCTGTTTCCATGAAGTCCGGGCCAAGGCAGGCGGTGACAAACCGCTTCGACCACGTTCCCACCAGGGCTCCGGGCAGGGCGGCCCGGACGGTGTCCTCCGGGACGCCCAGGATCTGCAAACTGGAGACCAAGGCGCCCATTCCGGGTTACCCCTTATACCCGTTGGGGTTCTGGGACTGCCACTTCCAGGAGGAGGCGCACATCTCCTCGATGCCCAGCTGAGCCTCCCAGCCCAGTTCCTCCCGGGCTTTGGCGGGGTCGGCGTAGCAGGCGGCGATATCGCCGGGGCGGCGGGGGTCAATCACATAGGGCAGCTCGCGGCCGCAGGCCTTCTCATAGGCGTGGACCACGTCCAGCACGGAATAGCCGTTGCCGGTGCCCAGGTTGCACACGAACAGGCCGCAGTTGGTCTCCAGCTTCTTCAAAGCAGCCACGTGGCCCTTTGCCAGGTCCACCACGTGGATGTAGTCCCGCACGCCGGTGCCGTCGGGGGTGTCGTAGTCGTTGCCGAAGACGTGGACCTTCTCCAGCTGGCCCACCGCCACCTTGGCGATGTAGGGCACCAGGTTGTTGGGGATGCCGTTGGGGTCCTCACCGATGGTGCCGCTCTCGTGAGCGCCGATGGGGTTGAAGTACCGCAGCAGAGCCACATTCAGCTCAGGGTCGGCGGCGCAGATATCCATGAGCATCTTTTCCTGAAACAGCTTGGAGGTGCCGTAGGGGTTGGTGGTGCCGCCGGTGGGGAAGTCCTCCCGGATGGGCACGGTGGCCGGGTCGCCGTACACTGTAGCGGAGGAGGAAAAGACGAAGTTTTTTACCCCGTGCCGGCGCATGGCCTGGAGCAGGTAAAGGGTGCTGATGAGGTTGTTGGAGTAGTACTCCAGGGGCTTGGCCACGCTCTCACCCACCGCCTTCAGCCCGGCGAAGTGGATCACCGCGTCGATGTCGGGGTGCTGGGCAAAGAGGGCCTCCACCTCGGTCTCGCTGCACAGCTCGGCCTTGATAAAGGGGATGGGCTTGCCCACGATCTTCTCCACGCGGTGGAGGGACTCCTCGCTGGAGTTGTACAGATTGTCGGCCACCACAATGCTGTAGCCCGCCTGAATGAGCTCCACACAGGTGTGACTGCCGATGTAGCCGGCGCCGCCGCAGACCAGAATAGACATAATAACCGCTCCTTTTTGAAATAGTACGGGGTGTTTCGGTGCTCTTATTGTATTCCTTCCCGGGGAAAAAGGAAAGAGACGATTTCACTAATAATCTAGAAAATCGTACGTTGTTTTGATTATTTTTATAATTTCGCCCCGGGAAAGGCCATTCAGTCCCGGCGAAATTTCGCCGCCGGGCCGATTTATCCGTTGCTTTTTTGTACACTTTATATTATACTCGGGGATGTGGAGAGAACATGCGGCCATGTGCGCGCCGCGCGAAAAAAAGGAGTTTTTTATGGACAACAAGAAACATCGATTTTCCAGTGGCTGGGGCTTTGTTCTGTCGGCGGTAGGGTCTGCCGTGGGCATGGCCAACGTGTGGGGCTTCCCCGCCAAGATGGGCAGCAACGGCGGCGGAGCCTTCCTGCTGGCCTACCTGTTTTTCATCATGCTGTTCGGCACGGTGGGCCTGTCCGCCGAGTATGCCGTGGGCCGCCGGGCCCACACCGGCACCCTGGGCTCCTATGAGATGGCCTGGGCCAGCCGGAAAAAGGAGCTGGGCGCCGCCGGCGGCCTGCTGGGCTGGCTGCCTCTGGCGGGCTCCATGTGTATCGCCCTGGGCTACGCGGTAATCATCTCCTATGTGCTCAAGGCCTTCGCCGCCTCGGTGGGCGGGTCACTGATGACGGTGGACCCCGGGCCCTGGTTTGAGTCCTTCTCCCTGTCGGACTACTCGGTGGTCCCCTTCCATGTGATTGTGGTGGTGGGAACTCTGCTCACCCTCCTTCTGGGGGCCAGGAGCATTGAGCGGTCCAACAAGGTGATGATGCCCCTGTTTTTCATCATCTTCCTGATTCTGGCCGTCCGGGTGGCCTTCCTGCCCGGGGCCGTGGAGGGCTATAAGTATATGTTCACCCCCCGGTGGGCCGATCTGCTCAACCCCATGGTGTGGATCTGGGCCATGGGTCAGGCCTTCTTCTCCCTGTCCATCACGGGCAGCGGTATGATTGTCTACGGGGCCTACCTGAACCCCGAGGAGGACGTGGTGGCCCTGGCCAAGCAGACCGCCCTCTTTGACACCATTGCCGCCCTGGTGGCCGCTCTGGTGATTATCCCCGCCTGCTTTGCCTACGGGCTGGACGTGGGCTCCGGGCCCTCCCTGCTCTTTGTCACCCTGCCCCACATTTTACAGGATATCCCCCTGGGCCGGCTGTTCGCGGTGATTCTGTACACCGCTATGGTCTTCGCCGGGGTCAGCTCCCTGCAAAACATGTTTGAGGCGGTGGGCGAGTCCCTGCTTCACCGCTTCCCCAGGCTGAACCGGAAGGTGATGCTGGCCATTCTGTGCGTCATCTGCCTGGGCATCGGCCTGAATATGGAGCCCATTTTCAAGTGGGGCCCCTGGATGGATATTGTCTCCATCTATATCATCCCCATCGGGGCCACCCTGGGCGCGCTGTCCTGGTTCTGGATTATGAAGCGGGAGGAGCTGATGGAGGAGATCAACCGGGGGGCGAAAAAGCCCTCGGGACAGAAGTGGTACAGTGTAGGCCGGTATCTCTACGTCCCCTGCGCCATCATCCTGTGCTGCGTGGCGCTGTTCCTGAAGGTTGCGTTTTAATGCAGGGGCCGGGCTCTGTCCCGGCCCGCTTTCCAAGACCAGGGGCGGGCGCAGAGGCCCGCCCGGATATTCATAATAAGGAGGCGGAGACATGACATTCGAGCTGAAAAAAGGTGAAATGCGGGCCGTGGCCCGGAGCCTGGGCGGGGAGCTGGTCTCCCTGCGGGACGGGGACGGCCTGGAGTATATCTGGCAGGGGGACCCGGCCTTTTGGGCGGGACAGAACCCCATCCTGTTCCCCATTGTGGGGTCGCTGAAGGACGGCCGGGTGGACATCGGCGGCAAGACCTGTGAGATGGGCCGCCACGGCTTCGCCCGGGGGCTGGAGTTCACCCCCGTGGACCAGGGGGAGGACTTCGTTACTCTGGCGCTGGGGGAGAACGAACAGACGCTGGCGCAGTACCCCTTCCCCTTCGCTCTGGAGGCCACCCACCGGCTGCTGGAGGACGGATTTTCCACCACCCTCACCGTGCGGAACACCGGCGCCGCCCCCATGCCCTTCTGTATCGGAGCTCACACCGCCATCCGGTGCCCCCTCCAGGCGGGGGAGCGGTTTGAGGACTACGAGCTCCTGTTTGAGGTCTCCGAACAGGCGGACAGCCACCTGCTCAACGCCCAGGGCATCATCCGCCACGACGGCAGAAAGCCCATGCTGGACGGCAGCCGCATGCCCCTGCGCTACCAGACATTCGGGGAGCTGGACACCGTGATTTTCAGCATGCTGCGCTCCGGCGGCGTATCCCTGCTCCACCGGGAGACCGGGCGGGGGGTGCAGCTGGACTTCCACGAGTTCCCCATGGTGGCCTTCTGGACCAAGCCGGAGGCGCCCTTCCTGTGTCTGGAGCCCTGGCAGGGCTGCGCTGCATGGGACAACGAGAGCGGGAAATTTGAGGATAAGCCCTTCTGCACCACGCTGGAGCCCGGCCGGGAGAAGGCCCTGACCTACGCCTTCCACATCGTGTAGGGCGGTGACCTTTTGACGAACAGAAAACCCGCACGGGCCGTCAGAGGACGGTCCGTGCGGGTTTCGTTTAATTTGCGCCCAGCTGGGTCCAGAGGTTCTTGTAGAGGGTCAAAGTCTCCGGGGGCAGATTGAGATAGGCCTCGCACCGCTCCAGGGTCTCCGGCGGGGCGGCCATAATCTCGTAGACCGACCGGTCCAGCTCCTCGCCGTAGAGCTCCTCATAGTAGGCGGGGTACCGCTCCAGGGCCTCCCGGTTGGGGGAGGCGTACCAGATATAGTCCATGTTGGCCAGGTTGGCCTCGGTGGAGGCGATGAAGTTGATCCACATGTGGGCTTCCCGCTGGTGGGGGGCGTCCTTCAGCATGCACATGGCGTCCACAAACCAGTTGGAGCCCTCCTCCGGGATGACAAAGGCCAGGTCCACCCCGTCCGCCTGGTTGTCCACCATGGACAGGTAGTCGCCGGCGTAGTAGGTGGCGATGGCGGCGTTGCCGCCCTCCATCTTCTGGAAGATTTCGTCCATCACCCGGCCTTGGAACACTCCCCGGCGGTTGGCGTCGGCCACCAGCTCGTAGGCCTCTCTAATCTGTCCCTCGTCGGTGGTGTTCACCGAGTAGCCCAGGCTGAGCAGGGCCTCCCCGATGGCGTCCCGGGAGTTGTTGATCAGCAGCACCTGCCCGGCGTATTTGTCGTCGTACAGCGCGCTCCAGCTGGTGATCTCCTCGTCCACCACAGCGGCGTTGTAGATGATGCCCAGGGTGCCCCAAGTGTAGGGGACGGTGTAGCGGTTGTCCGGGTCGTAGGACAGGTTTTTAAACCGGTCGTCAATGAGGTCAAAGTTGGGTATCTGGCTGTAGTCCAGAGGCTCCAGCATGTCTTCGGCAATCAGGCGGCCGATCATGTAGTCCGAAGGGACCACCACGTCGTAGTCCGCGCCGCCGTTTTTCAGCAGGGAGTACAGGGTCTCGTTGCTGTCGGCGGTCTGGTAGTTCACCCGGATGCCGGTAGCCTCCTCAAACTGGTCGATGAGGTCGGTGTCGATATACTCCCCCCAGGAGCACACATTTACCACAGGCCGGGAGCCGGTGGCGTAGCTGAGGAAGGCCACCGATGCCAGGAAGGCGCACACCAGCACCCCCGCCGCCCCCCGGCGGGCCCACAGGTAACGGGGCTCGGCCAGCTTCTGCCGGGCCTTCTCCAGGGCGGAGGGCTTCCGGGCCGCGCCCAGCCGCTCCCGGGCCTCCTGCCGCACCTCCTTCAGGTTGGACAGCACCAGCAGCACCAGCACCGACAGGAACAGCAGGGTGGAGATGGCGTTTACCTCCGGGGTGACCCGCTTCTTGGTCATGCCGTAGATGGTCATGGCCAGAGTGGAGCTGGCCGACCCGGCGGTGAAGTAGGAGATGATGAAGTCGTCGATGGACATGGTGAAGGCAATCAGCGCCCCGGAGACGATGCCCGGCTTGATCTCGGGCAGCATCACCTTCACAAAGGCCTGCATCCAGGTACACCCCAGGTCCTGGGCTGCGTCCATGAGATTGCGGTCCATCTGCCGCAGCTTGGGGGCCACGTTGAGAATCACATAGGGGATGTTGAAGGCGATGTGGGCCAGCAGCAGGGTGGTAAAGCCCAGCACCAGCCGGTCGGGCAGCTCCACCGCGCTCTGGATGGAGTTAAACCACCGGGCGAAGGTCCCCCACCCCTGAAAGAAGGCCACGAAGAACAGGCACAGGGATACGCCGGTGACAATGTCGGCGTTCATCATGGGGATGTTGTTCACCGTGAGCAGGGCCTCCCGCCTTCTGCGGCCCAGGCTGTACAGCCCGATGGCGGCGAAGGTGCCGGCCACTGTGGCGATTACCGTGGCCAGCAGGGAGACCAGCAGGGTGGTGTAGACGCTCTCCATAATCAGCCGGTTCTGGAACAGGCGGCCGTACCAGTGGAGGGAAAAGCCCTTCCACACGGCGCTGGAGTCCCCGGCGTTGAAGGAGAAGATAATCAGCAGGATGATAGGGGCGTAGAGAAAGAGGAAGACCAGCCCGATGAACAGGCGGCTGCCGGTGCGGTTTGTCTTTTTCACAGGAGCACCGCCTCTCCCTCGCCCTCACCGAAGCGGTTCATCACCACCATGCACACCACCACAATGGCCATCATCACCATGGAGATGGCCGCCCCCAGGTGGGGGTCGTAGGAGCCACCCAGGAATTGCAGCTCAATGAGGTCGCCCAGCATCATCTGGGTGCCTCCCCCCAGCAGGCGGGAGATGGCAAAGGTGGATACCGAGGGGACGAATACCATGGTCACGCCGGACAGCACCCCGGGCAGGGACAGGGGCAGAATCACCCTGCGGAACACCCGCTGGCTGTCCGCCCCCAGGTCCCGGGCGGCCTCCAGCAGGGAGCCGTCCAGCTTGAGGATGACCGAATAGATGGGCAGGATCATAAAGGGCAGGTAGTTATACACCATGCCCAGCACCACCGCTCCGGAGGTGCCGATCATGGGGATGTACTCCACCCCCAGCAGGTCCAGCAGGCCGACGGCCCGGAACAGCTGGTTTAAAAGGCCGTTGTTCTCCAGAATGGACATCCAGGAGTAGGTCCGCAGGAGGAAGTTCATCCACATGGGCAGCATAATCAGGGCCATGGCCACCCGCTGAAAGCCCGCCCCCTCCCGGGCCATCCAGTAGGACACCGGATAGCCGATCAGCAGGCAGACCAGGGTGGCAATCAGGGCCAGCCGGAAGGAGCGGAGAAACACAGAGGTGTAAGCCCCCATCTCGGCGAAGTTCTCCAGGGTGCCCTGAAACTCCGCTGTGGTAAAGGCGTAGACCACCATAATTAATATGGGGATTACTACCATCAGCGCCATCCACCCCACATAGGGGACGGCAAACCAGGACAGCTTATTCTTCATCCCCGCTGTCCTCCTCCTCCGGGTCAAAGCTGGCGTCGCTGATCTCCTCGTACTCCTCGGAGTAGGAGGAGTAGTCGCCGAACAGCCCGGAGTACTCGCTCTTTTTCATCACGTGGATGCCGTCAGGGTCGATCTTGATGCCGATGCGGCTGCCCACCGGGGACAGGTCGGTGGTCTGGATCAGCCACTTGAAGCCATAGAAGTCCACGATAATATCGTACTGCATCCCCTTGAAGGTGACGGAAGTGACGGTGCCCTTCAGCTGGCCCTGGTCCTCGGGGACGATGTCCACGTCCTCGGGCCGGATGACCACGTCCACCGCCTCGTCCTTCTCAAAGCCGCTGTCCAGACACTGGAAGCGCCGGTTGAAGATCTCCACCACCCCGTCGGAGCGCATGATGCCGTCGATGATGTTGGACTCCCCGATGAAGTCGGCCACAAAGGCGTTGCGCGGCTCGTTGTAGATGTCCTCGGGGGAGCCGATCTGCTGGATGCGGCCGGCGTCCATCACCACCACGGTGTCGGACATGGCCAGCGCCTCCTCCTGGTCGTGGGTGACGTAGACAAAGGTGATTTCCATGGCCTTCTGGATGCGCTTGAGCTCGTTCTGCATGTCCTTGCGCAGCTTTAAGTCCAGCGCCCCCAGGGGCTCGTCCAGCAGCAGCACCTTGGGCTGGTTCACCAGCGCCCGGGCGATGGCCACCCGCTGCTGCTGGCCGCCGGACAGCTGGGTGGTCCGGCGCTTCTCAAAGCCCCGCAGGTTGACCACCTCCAGCATCTCGGTCACCCGGCGGTCAATCTCCTCCTCGGGCAGCTTCACCCTCCGGCCGGCGGTGTCTGCCTTGGGGATGCGCAGGCCAAAGGCGATGTTCTCATACACATTCAGGTGCGGGAACAGGGCGTACTTCTGGAACACCGTGTTGATGGTCCGCTTGTGGGGCGGGACAGCATTAATCCTCACCCCGTCGAACAAAACATCTCCAGAGGTGGGCGTCTGAAAACCACCGATGATTCTGAGCGTGGTGGTCTTGCCGCACCCGCTGGGTCCGAGCAGTGTGAGGAATTCCTTATCCTTGATGCTTAAATTGATTTTGTCGAGTACAACCTCGTCGTCGAACGCCATAACGCAGTCGGTCAGGCGGATCAACTCCTTGGACATGTATCCTCCCCCATTTCTTTTTAAATTACTTTGTCAGCTCCCTCGATTTATTCACCGGGCGGGCCCTCTGTCCAGGGGGGACGTCGGGCGCGTTGACCGGCTTTCACGGATAGCGAGATACACTATAGCGGTTTACTGCTTAAATGTCAATGTTTTTTGACAAAATTCTTGGCGGGTTTTCCCGCATATGAAAACGGCCAGAAGGGTCCTTTCCGCAGAGTTTATGTAGGGGCGGCCTATGGCCGCCCGATTCTAATTGACAAAAGTATCCTTCTCTGCGGGCGGCCACAGGCCGCCCCTACAGCACTACAAACCGTCCCTCCGGGTAGCTCCCCTCCCAGGCGCAGGGCAGGCGCCCCTGTTCATAGACCCGCAATACAGCGGTGAAAAACCCGTCCACCTCTATCAAGTGCTCCACACAGGCCCAGGACAGGTCCCGCTTCACAAAGTCCATCCATTCCCGCTCCAGGCCGCTCTCCTCCTCCAGCGACATCCGCTGGACGAAGGCGCACCAGCTCTGCCACAGCCTGTCCCCTACAGAGGCGGAGACGGCCTCAAACACGCGGTCGATCTCATCGTCCCCCAGGCGCTCCCGGGCCTGCTCCTCCAGGCGGCAGGTCTCCGGCTCCCACACTGCCATCATCTCTCCGTTCCAGTTGTCCCAGGCCTGAAACAGGGAGGGCTCCACCCGGTAGTCCTGACTAGGCTCCCCGCAGCGGGCCAGCAGGGGGAGCCCATCTAAGTATTCTAAAAAGCGGTACATCCGTTTTTATGTCTGTCCTGCTCAATCAGAATTTTCAGCGCCTCCACCCCGGCGGTGATGGCGGCCTCGGTGTTGTGGCTTTCCTTCTGGTCCAGGCCGGCCTTCTCCCGCTCCTGGTTCCAGATGACGTGGAACACCGACCCGCACCGCACCCGGCGGGCGGCGGCCACGGCAAAGAGGGCGGCGGACTCCATCTCGGAGGCCAGCACCCCCAGCCGCTTCCAGGCCTCCCACTTCTGCTCCAGCTCATAGCTCACCGGCATCCGGGCCGGGGAGTGCTGGCCGTAGAAGGAATCCTTGCACTGGACCACCCCGGCGTGCCAGGGGTAGCCCAGCTGCTTGCAGGCCTCCACCAGGGCGGTGGTGACGGTGAAATCGGGGACGGCGGGCCACTCGATGGGGGCGTACTCCCGGCTGGTGCCCTCCATGCGCACCGCTCCGGTGGCCACCACCACGTCGCCGCTCTGGACGGACAGGTCGATCCCTCCGCAGGTGCCCACCCGGACGAAGGTGTGGACGCCGATATTGGCCAGCTCCTCCATGGCGATGGCGGCGGAGGGCCCGCCGATGCCGGTGGACACTACGCTCACCTTCTCCCCCAGCAGCGTGCCGGTGAAGGTGACATACTCCCGGTTGGTGCACACGTGGGCCGGGCTGTCGAAGTGCCGGGCGATGGCCTCGCACCGGCCCGGATCGCCGGGCAGGATGCAGTATCCCCCTGTCTCGCCCTGGGCACACTGGATATGAAATTGCTTCTGTCTTGTCTGTTCATTCATAAGGGCAGCCTCCCCCATATTGTTTTCTGTGCTATTTTACCATAAGCGCCCCCTGTTTTCAAGGCCTCATGTGTATTTTGCCTTGACCTTTTCCATGTTTCGTCCTATAATATAGCTGTACCAGGATTGCCTCGCGTCTGCGGTGCCCTGTTAAGGAGGCCTTACCCTTGAAACGATTTTTAATTTTTCCCTGCATCCTGTCCCTGGTCATCGGGCTGCTGGCCGGTATTCTGCTGCCCATCGACCTGAGCGGGAAGGAACCGCCCCCTGCACTGAACAACAACCTCGTCCCGCCCGCCAACGGCTCCCAGCCTGCGGACAGCGGCTCCGGCGCCGCCTCCTCCGCCGCCCCCCTGGACGCGGAGGACAATTTCCCCCTGCTGGGCGCCGCCTGCGCCGTCAACCGCTGCCTTCAGCAGCAGGATTGGACCACCCTGTCCGCCTATGTCCACCCGGAGAGGGGCGTTACCTTTACCCCCTACTCCACCGTGACCCCCTCCAGCGACCGGAACTTTACCGCCGACCAGATTAAAAATCTGGCCCAGGACCAGACGGTCTACACCTGGGGCTTTGAGGACGGCCGGGGCGACCCCATCCAAATGACCGCCCTCCAGTATTTCGGACGGTACGTCTACGACCGGGACTACACCCAGGTTCCCCAGATCGGGGTGGACCGGATCATGACCGGGGGCAACGCCCTGGAGAACCTGGCTGAGGCCTACCCCGGCTGCCGCTTTGTGGATTTCAGCTTTCCCAGTGCCGACCCGGTGAACGACGGCCTGGACTGGAGCTCCCTCAAGCTGGTGTTCCAGCCCGAGGGGGAGCACTGGTATCTGGTGGGCGTGGTCCATGGGGAGTGGACGATTTAACACGTCAGAGGCTCCCTCTTTGAGGGAGCTGGCACCGCCCAGGCGGTGACTGAGGGAGTTCTCTTTCAACGGACTCCCTCCGTCACGGCTTTGCCGTGCCACCTCCCTCCCAGAGGGAGGCTTTTCAATTTTGACTGGAAAGGACCCTTTAATTATGGATATTGTCATTGTAGGCAGCGGCAAGGTGGGCTTCTCCCTGGCCGAGCAGCTGGTTAAGGAGGAGCACAATGTCACCGTGGTGGACAGCGACGAGGAGGCCCTGCGCCGGGCCGGCGATCAGCTGGACATCATGACCGTCCGGGGCAACGGCGTCTCTGCCGCCACTCTGCGGGAGGCGGGGGTGGACCGGGCCGACCTGCTGGTGGCCGCCACCAACGCCGACGAGGTGAATATGGTCTGCTGCCTCACCGCCAAGGACCTGGGGGCCAAATACACCATCGCCCGCATCCGCAACCCGGAGTATACCAGCAGCGTGGGCGAGCTGCGCCGCAACCTGAAAATCGACATGGCCATCAACCCGGAGAACACCACTGCCGTGGAGATATCCCGGCTGCTCCGTTTCCCCTCCGCCGCCAACATCGAGACCTTCTGCCGGGGCAAAGTGGAGCTGATGGGCTTCCGCCTTCAGGAGGGCGACTTCCTGGTGGACGCCCCCCTTCACGCCCTGCCCGACAAGGTAAAGAAGCTGTCCCTGCTGTTCTGCGCCGTGGAGCGGGGGGGCGAGGTGTCCATCCCCAACGGCTCCTTCGTTCCCAAGGCGGGGGACAAGCTGTATATGGTGGGCCGGCCTGACAGCCTGGACCAATTTTTCCGTCAGCTGGGCCGCTACGCCCCCAAGGTGAAGCAGGTCTTTCTGGTGGGGGGCGGCAAGGTGTCCATGTATCTGGCCGCCATTCTGGACCACCTGGGCATCCGCCTGAAAATTATTGAACACAACGAGGAGCGCTGCCGGGTCATCAGCGAGCGGTTCCCCCGGGTCACCGTCATCTGCGGCGACGGCACCGACTCCGAGCTGCTGGAGTCAGAGAATCTCACCGCCAGCGACGCCTTCGTGGCCCTCACCGACCGGGACGAGGACAACCTTATTATCTCCCTCTACGCCATGCAGCAGGGGATCAAAAAGGTGATCACCAAGTGCAACCGGCAGAACTACGCCGGCATTGTCCGCTCCCTGGGCCTGGACAGCGTGATCTCCCCCAAATTTGTCACCGCCTCCAACATCGTCCACGTGGTCCGGGGCCTGCAAAACTCCCAGGGCAGCGTGATGAACTCCCTCCACCGCATCGCCGGCGGCGGGGCGGAGGCTATGGAGTTTACCGTGGGGCCGGGCACCCGGCACCTGGGCGTCCCCCTCAAGGACCTGAAGCTGCGCCCCGGGGTGCTGCTGGCCGTTATCGTCCGGGGCAACGACATCATCATCCCCCAGGGCTCCTCCTCCCTCCAGGAGGGGGACCGGGTCATTATCATTGCCCGGGGGGGCGGCGTGCTGGACCTGAACGACATTTACGGCGCTGAGCCGAACCTGGGAGGGGCCGGGGCATGAATATAAAGCTGGTTTTAAAGCTGGTGGGGCGGGTGCTGCTGCTGGAGGCGGCCGCCCTGGTCCTGCCCCTGGCGGTGGCCCTGCTCTACCGGGAGGACCTTCTGCCCTTTCTGCTTTCCATCGCCATTGTGGCCGCCGTGGGCCTGGCCCTGTCCGCCCTGCCCGCCCGGCAGCAGTTTTTCACCCGGGAGGGCTTTGTGGCGGTAGGACTGATCTGGATTTTCACCGGCCTGGTGGGCGCCCTGCCCTTCCTGTTCTCCGGCTGGTTCGCCACCCCCATGGACGCCATCTTTGAATCCTGCTCCGGCTTTACCACCACCGGCTCCACCATCCTCACCGATATTGAGGCCCTGCCCAAGGGTATCCTGTTCTGGCGGGCCTTTACCCACTGGCTGGGGGGCATGGGGGTGCTGGTACTGGCCACCGCCATCGTGCCTAAGCTGGGCATCCGCTCCCACTACCTCACCCAGGCGGAGACCCCGGGCCCGGTGTTTTCCAAGCTGGTGCCCAAGCAGTCACAGACCTCCAAAATTCTGTACACCATGTACTTCGCCCTCACCGCCCTGGAGGTCCTCTGCCTGAAAATTGCCGGTATGCCCCTGTACGACTCCTTCATCCACGCCTTCTCCACCGCGGGCACCGGGGGCTTCTCCAACCGGAACGCCAGCGTGGGGGCCTACAACAGCGTACCCATTGATATCATCATTACGATATTCATGCTGCTGTTCTCCATCAACTTCGCCGTCTACTTCCTGATTTTGACCAAAAAGTGGCGGGACGCCCTGGCCAGCGACGAGCTGAAATTCTTCCTGGGGGTGGTGGCGGGGGCCACGGCGGTCCTCACCATTTCCAACCTGGGGGTCTACGCCGGCCTGTGGGAGAGCCTGCGGTACACCGTATTTCAGGTGGCCTCTATCATCTCCACCACTGGCTTCGGCACCGCCGACTTTGTGCTGTGGCCCCAGTTCTCCCAGATGATTATTGTTCTGCTTATGTTCTGCGGGGCCAGCGCCGGGTCCACCGGCGGCGGCATGAAGTGCTCCCGGGTGCTGATTCTCCTCCGGTCCATCCGCCGGGAGGTCCACCGCATCACCCACCCCCGCAGTGTGGAGGTGGTGAAGCTGGACGGCAAACTGGTGAGCGAGGCCACCCTCCACACCCTGCTGGTCTTCCTGGGGGCCTATGTGATCACCGTCTTCGCCGCCGCCCTGGTGATCTCCCTGGACGGCCAGTCCTTCGCTGTCTCCTTCAGTGCCGCCCTCACCTGCGTCAGCAACGTGGGCCCCGGTCTGGAGGCCATCGGCCCCAGCGGCAATTTTGCCGCCTTCTCCGGGCTGTCCAAGGGGGTCATGTCCCTGTGCATGATCGTGGGACGGCTGGAAATTTTCCCCATTCTGGTGCTGCTCAGCCCTTCCACCTGGCGGCGGACCTGAGCCCTCCGGCCCGCTCCGTCCCCGGGCGGTGGCGAGATGCCATTTCCAAATATCCGTTGTTTTTTTCACGGCAAAGCGCGCTTCCGGCGTGGTTTGCCGTGTTTTTGTTTTGAGCTTGCACACTTTGTATTTTCCTGCAAATCCGGTTGAAATTGCAAATCAGGAATGTTATAATATGGCAGAATCCATTGTGGGAGTTGACGTCTGTGAAAAAGAGAGCCTTTCTACTGATTCTGTCGGTCTGGATGCTGGCCCTGCTGGCCAGCTGCGGCGGCCGGGACCAGCCAGCTGACAGCAGCCAGCCGGCCAATGAGACCGTCGCCCTGACGGTTTGGGGCGCGGAGGAGGACGAAGCCCTCCTTCAGGAGATTTTCTCCTCCTTCCAATCCCAATACGCCGGACAGGCCAGCTTTCAGATTACCTACCAGCCCCAGAGCGAATCCAACTGCAAGGACGTTCTGCTGGGCGACCTGGAGAATGGCGCAGATGTGTTCGCCTTTGCCGACGACCAGGTGGCCGCCCTGGCCGCCGCCGGCGCGCTGGACCCCATCCCGGCCAGCGACGCCGTCCGCAGCGCCAACCTCTCTGCGGCGGTGGAGGCGGCCAGCGTGGACAACACCCTCTACGCCTACCCGCTGACGGCGGATAACGGCTATTTCCTGTATTACAACAGGGCCTATTTCTCCGAGGAGGACGTCCAGAGCCTGGACCGCATTCTGGAGGTGGCCGCCCTGGCCGGGCGGCACGTGACTATGGACTGGTCCTCTGCCTGGTATGTCTACTCCTTCTTCGGCAACACCGGCCTGGAGGTGGGTCTCAACGAGGACGGCCTGACCAACTACTGCACCTGGAACAGCACCGAGGGGGATATCCGGGGGTTGGATGTGGCCCAGGCCATGCTGTCCGTCGCGAGCAGCCCCGCCTTCGCCAGTATGACAGACACGGAGTTTCTGGCCGGGGTGCAGAATGGCTCCGTCATTGCCGGAGTCAGCGGGGTGTGGAACGCCGTGGCCATTGAGGAGGCCTGGGGCGCGGACATGGGGGCGGCCAAGCTGCCGACCTATACCTGCGCAGGCCGGCAGATCCAGATGGCCTCCTTCTCCGGCTGCAAGCTCATTGGTGTAAACGCCTATTCCAGCCACCCGGACTGGGCGGCGCGGCTGGCCGAGTGGATCGCCAGCGAGTCCAACCAGCGCCTGCGCTTCGAGCGGCGGGGTCAGGGCCCGGCCAACGCCAGCGCGGCCAACTCCCCGGAGGTCCAGGCCGCCCCGGCCATCGCCGCCCTGCTGGAGCAGTCGGAATTTTCTCAGCTCCAGCGGGTGGGGGGCAAGTTCTGGGACCCTGTGACCGAATTTGCCGGAAGCATGGCGGCGGGGAACCCCTCCGGCGCCTCCCTCCAGTCCCAGCTGGACCGGATGGTTGAGGGCGTAACAGCCCGATAAAACATACATATTGGGAGGAGAGCTATATGAAAGGCAGGTTAACCCTTCAGCAGCGCCTGGTCATACCCATTATCCTGCTTGGACTGGTGGCGTTTCTGTCCAATGTCCTGGCGGTGTTCAGCATCAACAACGTCCATGCCAACGCAGGCACCATTGTAGACGAGTACATGGTCAGCGAGGGGAAGCTGGAGGAGATCCGGCGCTCCCTGATGGACATTCACCGCCTGGCCCTGTCCCACATCGTGGCGGCTGACCACGCCACCATGATCCGGCTGGTCCAGGAGATCAAGGCGGAGGAGGCAGCCCTGGATGAACAGCTGAGCGCCTACGCCCCCTTCGCCGCTGGGGCGGACGAGGAGGTCTACCGCTCCCTGCTGAGCAGCTACGACAGCTTCAAGCACGCGCTGGTCTATCTGGTCTGCGCCAGCGCCGACAGCAAGACCCAGGAGGCCTACAACATGGCCAACGGCGACGTGGCCTCCTGGAGCGCCGCCGCCGAGCAGGACATTGACACCCTCTACGCCTCGGTGAGCAGTCAGGCCGCCGCCGCCCGCAGCCGGCTTACCTTCGTCTATGTCACCGCCCTGGTCATCAGCGCCGCCACCCTTGTCGCCGGGGTCCTTCTGGTGGCGGCCGCCTTCCGCATCATCCGGAAGCATGTGATCGCCCCCATTCAAGACGCGATGGGAACCCTTCAGGACAGCTCCGAGCGCATCAGCGGCGTGACCCAGGAGGTGCGGCAGCGGACCCGGACCTCCAGCGGCAGTGTCCGGGACCTGTCCGGTCTGACGGAGCAGCTCTCCGCCGCCCTGGAGGAGATTGCCAGCAGCACATCTTCCATCCGGGGGGGCACAACGGGCACCCAGTCCGACGCCCAGGACATGGCGGAGGAATGCTCCGCCATCACCGCCTACTCGGTGGAGATGCGGGGGCGGGCCGAGGTGATGGAACAGTCCGCCCTGCGGGAGACCGAGGCGGTCCGGGCCAAAACGGCGGAGATCATGACCATGCTGGACCAGGCCATCGAAAAGAGCCGGAGCGTGGACCAGATCAGTGTGCTTACCAAGGATATCCTGGATATCTCCTCCTCCACCAACCTCATAGCCATCAACGCCTCCATCGAAGCCGCCCGGGCCGGAGCGGCGGGGGCCGGCTTCTCCGTTGTGGCTCAGGAGGTCCACAAGCTGGCCGACTCCTGCGCCGAGACCGCCAGCCACATTCAGGAGGTCAGCGGGGAGGTCACCGGGGCGGTATCCTACCTTGCGGAGAGCGCCCGGGAGCTGACCGGCTACCTCAGCCAGGCCATTCTGACCCAGCTGGAGCAGTCGGTCCAGGCCGGCCAGCAGTACCGCCAGGACTCCGACTACATCGGCCATGCGATGGAAGCATTTAACCAGAAGACCGTTCGACTCAAGGCCGCCATGGACGAGATTGCCGGCTCCATCTCCAGCATCTCCGGCGCCATCGACGGCGCCGCCTCCGGTATCACCGGGGCCGCCGGAAATACCCGCGTTCTGGTGGACGACATGGCCAGCATCACCGCGCGCATGGATATTAACCAGGAGATCGTGGAGGAGCTCCAAAAGCAGATGGATGTGTTTGCCAATCTGTGATACAGAAGCAGGCCCCGCGCAAATGCGCGGGGCCTGCTTGACATTACTCCCCCTCAAGGCAGGAGTCAAAGGCCTCCTGGGCGGCGTCCGGGTTTTCGCATACGATAAGGGCCACACACTGGGTTCTGGTTAGAATAAGGGCGCGGTCAATCAGCTCCGCCTGATCGGGGAGGCAGCCGGCAAAAGCGGCCTTCCGGTCCAGCAGGTACGCCTGGAGCGCCTCTACAGTGCCCTCCACATCCCATTCGTCAAGAAAGAGCACCGCCAGTTCAAAGGCCCGGTCTCCCTCCATGCAGACAATAGCCCCATCCATCCAGTTCAGCTCCTCCAGCTTGTAGAGGTCTGTCACATAGCCGTCCACAGCGCCGGGCTCCAGATACCAGGTGAGGGCGTCCGCCTCCCTGTTTTCCTCCAGAGAGGACAGCATGGCCCGGGCAACGGTTTCGGCGGCCTGACCGGCAGTGCCGTCCTCCTCAGGGGATTTGTTTCCGCACCCCGGCAGCAGCAGGAGCAGGGCCAGCAGAAGGGGAAAATATCGTTTCATTGCTATCGCCTCCCAAGTGTTGAGGACAGTATAGCAGTAAATTCTTATAAAAAACCGGGCAAAATCCTTAAAGTTTTCTAAAGGAAAGGGCGGCCGCAGGCCGCCCTTTCGATTTACAGCTTCTGGATATCGGCAATGAGCGCGTCCACATCCTCGTCGGTGGTGGACCAGCTGGTGCAGAAGCGGACGGCGGTGTGGGCCTGGTCCACCTTTTCCCACACCTCAAAGGAGTACTTGTGCTTCAGCACCGACACATCCCCATTGGTGAGGACGGGAAACTGCTGGTTGGAGGCGGAATCCACAAACAGAGGCCAGCCCTTGGCCAGGAAGGCCTCCCGCAGGCGCATGGCCTGGGCCACCTCTTGCCTGCCGATTTCCAGGAACAGCCCATCCTTTAAAAAGGCCTCGAACTGTACTCCTAGCAGCCGGCCCTTGGCCAGCATGCCACCGTGCTGCTTGATAAGGTAGCGAAAATCCCGGTTCAGGGCGGGGTTGGGGATCACCACCGCCTCGCCAAAGAGAAGTCCCGCCTTGGTGCCTCCCAGGTAGAACACGTCGCACAGCTGGGCCAGGTCGGGCAGGGTCACGTCCGAGGCCGCCAGCCCGCAGGCCAGCCGGGCCCCGTCCACAAAGAGGGGCAGCTTCCACCGCCGGGCGGTTTGGGAGATCTCCTCCAGCTCGGCCAGCGTGTAGACCGTGCCCAGCTCGGTGGGCTGGGAGAGGTAGACCAGCCCCGGCTGGACCATGTGCTCCCAGGCCTCGTTGTCGAAGTGGTCCTGGCAGTACCGGTCGATCTGCCGGGCGGTGATCTTGCCGTTTTCGGCGGGCAGGGCCAGTACCTTGTGGCCGGTGGCCTCCACAGCTCCGGTCTCGTGAGTGTTGATGTGGCCCGTCTCGGCGCACAGCGCCCCCTGGTGGGGCCGCAGGGCGGCGGCAATCACCGTGGTGTTGGCCTGGGTGCCCCCCACCAGAAAGTGGACCCCCGCCTCGGGGGCCTGACACAGCTCACGGAGCATGGCCCGGGCCCGCTCGCAGTGGATGTCCACCCCGTAGCCGGGGCAGCCCTCTGCGTTGGTGCTCACCAGCGCCTCCAGAATTTTGGGGTGAGCCCCGGTGGTGTAATCGCATTCAAATCGGATCATGATGGACACTCCTTTGGTCAGATATCAGCCTCCCTCTCTGAGGGAGGTGGCATTCGCGAAGCGAATGACGGAGGGAGTCCGTGGACGGAACACTCCCTCAGTCTCGCTTCGCTCGACAGCTCCCTCAGAGAGGGAGCCTTTTTCAGCGCAAACGAGCCCCGCAGTGCTTCTCCAGGGCCTCCAGGATGGACTTCACGTCCTCGTCGGCCTCCTCGGAGGTGAGGGAGCGGTCGTCCGCCCGGAGGACAAGGTTGAAGGCAACGGACTTCTTGCCCTCGTCAATCCCCTTGCCCCGGTAGATGTCGAAGAGGGAGACCTCCTTGAGCAAACCCTTGGCCCCCAAGCAGATGGCCTTCTCCAGGGCGCCCACCGTGACCGCCTCGCCGCAGACCACGGCGATATCCCGGGCCACCGAGGGGAATTTGGGCAGGGGGACGTACTCTGGGTCGGCGCCCTTGGCGTTCACCAGCTTGTCAAAATCCAGCTCGGCGCAGTACAGCTCGGCGTCCACGCCGAAGGCCTTAGCCACGTTGGGGTGGATCTGGCCCATATGGCCCACCTCTACGCTGCCCACCCAGACGGTGGCGAAGCGGCCGGGGTGGTAGGCGTCGTTACCAATGCGCCACCCCTCAAACCAGACCTCCTCCGCCCGGATTTCTTTCAGGATGGCCTCCACGGCCCCCTTCAGGTCGTAGAAGTCAAAGCCCTCGCCGTAGGCCCCCAGGGTGAGCACCTTCTTCTCGTCGGCTAGGCCGTCCTCGCCGCCGGGCAGATAGACCCGGCCCAGCTCGTAGAGGCGCACGTCCTTGTTGCGGTAGTTGTAGTTCCGGGCCAGGATGTCCAGCATGGAGGGCAGGGCGGTGGTGCGCATGATGGAGGTGTCCTCCCCCAGGGGGTTCAAAATCTTGAAGGATTTGCGGTGGAAGTCGTCCGCAGGCCAGCCGATCTTGTCGTACCAGGTGGGGGAGATGAAGGAGTAGGTGATAATCTCGTCATACCCGCAGGAGCGGCACACCGCCCCCAGCTTCTGCTCCAGCCGCTGCTCGTCGGAGTAGCCCCCCAGGGTGGTCTGGCCCCGCATGAGGGTGGTGGGGATGTTGTTGTAGCCGTAGAACCGGGCCACCTCCTCGGCCAGGTCGGCCATCTCCTTCACGTCCCCCCGCCAGGAGGGAATTACCACAGTCGCGGGGCCGTTGGGGAAGTTCCGCTGCTCGGTGTGAATCTCCACCCGCTCCAGCAACTGGTACATATACACCGCGTCCAGCTGGGTGCCCAGCAGAGCGTTGATCCGCTCCGGGTCCATCAGGATGGTCTGTGGCTGGGGCACATAGTTGAGGATGTCAATGACCCCGTCCGCCACCTCGCCGGCCTCCAGCAGCTCCACCAGCTCGCAGGCCCGGTTGACGGCGGGGAGGGTGTTGAGGATATCCAGCCCCTTCTCAAACTTGGCGGAGGCCTCGGTGCGCATGCCCAGGGCCAGGGCGGTCTTGCGGATGGTGGTGCCGTCGAAGTTGGCCGACTCAAAGACCACGTCCACCGTGTCCTCCACAATCTCGGAGTTCAGCCCGCCCATAATGCCCGCCAGACCCACCGCCCGGGTGTCGTCGGCAATCACCAGCATGCTGGAGGTGAGGGTGTGCTCCTTGCCGTCCAGGGTTGTGAGCTTCTCGCCCTCCTCTGCACGGCGGACGATAATCTTTCCACCGTTGACATAGCGGTAGTCGAAGGCGTGCATGGGCTGGCCGTACTCCAGCATGACGTAGTTGGTGATGTCCACGATGTTGTTGATGGGCCGGACCCCCATGGCCCGCAGCCGCTCCCGCATCCACTTGGGGGAGGGGCCGATTTTCACATTGCGCACCATCCGGGCGGTGTACCGGGGACACAACTCGGGGTCGGGAGTTTCCACGTCCAGCATCTCAATAATGTGCCAGCCCCAGGGATCTTCTCCGCCGCCTTTGACCACCGGTTCGTGGAAGCGGCAGGGCCTGTCGAAGGTGGCGGCGGCCTCCCGGGCCAGACCGATCACACTGAGGCAGTCGGGCCGGTTGGGGGTAATCTCAAACTCCACCACATGGTCGTCCAGGCCGGTGACGGCCTTGATATCGTCCCCGGGCTGGCAGTCCTCCTGAAGGACAAAGATGCCGTCGGGGATGCAGTTGGGGAACTCCTTCTGCTCGGCGTGGAGGTCGGCCAGGGTGCAGATGGTGCGGGTCTTGGTGTTAAAGGCCACCAGGTCCATGGCGTGGATGTTCTGGCAGTCCGTCTCCACCGTGGTGCCCACAGGGGAGCCGTCCTCCGCCCAGACCAGGGCCACTGACCAGCGGCCATCCCCCAGGGATTTCACTTCACCCGCTCCCGCAGCCACCACAGAGCCGAAAATCTTGTGACCCAGCTCGATCTCCGCCGGGATGGAGGGCTTGTCCGGGTCGATGGGGTGGTAGTCGTTGAGGAGGGCGGCGGCGGTAATCACGCCGTAGGGGAAATCCCGCTCGTCCAGGCCCAGCTCCTTCAGGGAGCACAGCATGCCATTGGACAGCACCCCCCGCAGCTTGCCCTTTTCAATCTTCTTGCCCCCGGGCAGGGTGGACTTGTGCAGGGCCACCGGCACCAGGTCGCCCTCGTGGATGTTCCAGGCCCCGGTGACGATCTGAACCGGCTCGGACTGGCCCACCTCCAGCTGGCACACCCACATGTGGTCGCTGTTCTCGTGGCGCTCCATGGACAGGATGCGGCCCACCACCACGTTGGAAATGTCCTCCCCCATGTCGTGGGTCAGCTCCACCTTGGAGCCGGACAGGGTCATAGCTTCAGCGAACTCCCGGTCGCCGGCGTTTATCTCAACAAACTCGTTGAGCCATTTTCTGGATAAATTCATATTCAAAACTCCTCTTGGTATCAGGTTTTGTTTGTAGGGGCGGATATCATCCGCCCGTCTGCTGACAGTCCGATTTTTGCGGGCGGATGATATCCGCCCCTACGGCGCGTGTAAGGCGGGACCACTGGGCCCGCCGTTCTTCGTAACGCGGCGCGCCGGGGTTGTCGCGCCCTACGTATAGGGGCGGCTATTAGTCCCACTCGATCTCGCCGCCGTGTTCCTGGACCATGCGGCAGAGGGCTTCTTCGTCTTCCGCCAGGGCGCGGATAATGTCCTCGAAGCGTTTCGCCCTGGCTTCGTTTTCTTCTGTCAGAGGCCAATAGGCCACATACATCCCCGCCTCCGGGTCCGTCTTCATGTCCGTCAGGATGTCTGGATCGTTCTGCTCCAGATAATACCGAAAAAGGGCCTCCCAGTTGTAGCCGTTCATATAGGCGTCCTCACAAGCGGCATTCATCTTTTCACCGATGGCAAGGATCTTCTCATGCTCGGCGCTTAAAAGAACCTCTATCTTTTCCCCAAGGGGGAAAACCTGAACATAGTCTGCCATGTGCCGTTCCTCCGTCAAAACTGCTCCAAAAATCTCACATCATTCTCAAAGATGAGCCGCAGGTCAGCGATCTTAAACCGGCGCATAGCGGTGCGCTCCAGGCCCATGCCGAAGGCCCAGCCGGACCACTCCTCCGGGTCGATGCCGGCCATGCGGAGGACGTTGGGGTGGATCATCCCCGCGCCCAGCAGCTCGATCCAGCCCTCGCCCTTACAGGTGGGACAGCCCGTGCCGCCGCACTTGTGGCACTGCACGTCCATCTCGCAGGAGGGCTCGGTAAAGGGGAAGTGGTGGGGGCGGAAGCGGGTAATTGTGCCCTTGCCGAACAGCTCCTCGGCCAGCAGGTTAAGGGTGCCCTTCAAATCGGCCATGGTGACGTGCTTGTCGATGACCATGCCCTCCACCTGGTGGAACATGGGGGAGTGGGTGGCGTCCACCTCGTCCTTGCGGTACACCCGGCCGGGGGCGATGATGCGGATGGGCAGGGGCATGGTGTCCATGGCCCGCACCTGCATGGGGGAGGTCTGGGAGCGGAGCATTACCCGGCTGTCCTCATCGAAGTAGAAGGTATCGCTCCAGTCCCGGGAGGGGTGGCCCTCCTCGGCGTTGAGCCGGTCGAAATTCAGCTCGGCCAGTTCCACCTCGGGGCCGTCCAGCACGGTGAAGCCCATGCCCACGAAGATGTCCTTAATCTCGTCCAGGGCGCTGTACATGGGGTGCTTGTGGCCCTGCTTGACGGCCTTGCCGGGGACGGTGACGTCGATGGCCTCGGCCTTCAGCCGCTCCTCCAGGGCGGCGGCGGCCAACTTCTGGGCGGTGAGCTCAATGGTCTCCTCCAGGACGGACCGGACCTCGTTGGCCAGGGCCCCCATGGCGGGCCGCTCCTCGGCGGACAGCTTGCCCATCTGCTTCAAAACGGCGGTGAGCTCCCCCTTTTTGCCCAGGTACTTCACCCGCAGCTCGTCCAGGGCGGCGGGGTCCGCAGCGCCAGTGATGGCCTCCAGCGCCTCGCGTTCGATTTTCGCTAACTGTTCTTTCATCGGTAAAACTCCTTATATTGGATTTGAAACTGTGCGTTCAGTCCGGCAGGATATCCCCCACCGGCACCTTCATAGACACGTTGCACCGCCTCAACTCATACAGCCCGCCGGAGATATCGGCGCTGCCGTGGCGGGTGGTGACGGTGACGGCGAAGTGTGCCCGGATAAAGTCCCTGGCCCACTCCTCCGTCTTCCCGTTGGGGTAGGCGAAGAAAAGGGGGGCGGTTCCCACCTTCTCCTGAATCAGGTCGATGCTGGTCTGGAGGTCGGGCAGGACCCGGGCCTCGTAGTCCTCCCGGCTCTCCCCCTTGTGACGTTTGACACCGTGCTCGCCGTCGTCGTGGCAGGCATAGGTGTGGGAGCCGATTTCCACCAGGCCGGACCGGGCCATCTCGTGGCACATGTCCCAGGTGAGAAAGAGGGGGTCCTCCGCCTGGATGTACCCGCCGATGACCGAGATAACCGCCCGGGCCTGATACTCCTGGAGAAGGGGGTAAATCAGCTCGTAATTGCTGCGGTAGCCGTCGTCAAAGGTGAGCATCACCGCACGCCGGGGCAGGGGCTCTCCGGCCGCCAGTTGGCTGGGCAGGACGGTGGTGTACCCGTGGTCGGCCAGCCATTCCAGGTCCTCCCGAAACCGGGCGTCGGTGAGCATCCAGTCGTTGTATTCCTCCCCCTCCCGGATGAAGTGGTGGTACATCAGCACATACAGCCTGGTGTTGGCCGGCTGAGGGGGCGGCTCGGGTTCCGGTTCCGGCTCGGGCTCCGGTTCGGGGTCTGGGGTGGACACGGGGCCTGGCTCCGGTTCGGGGACCGGATTGGGGACGGGTTCGGGCTCAGAACGGGGCGGCGGCTGGGGGGACACAGGCTGGGCCGGGACGGCGGAATCCCCAGGGGGCGCGGGGGACGTGTCGGGAGGGGGGACGCCCCTCCGGCAGCCAGCCAGGGCGGTCAGACACAGCAGCACGGCCAGCGCCGGGATACACCATCGTTTCAACACAACCACCTCCTGGGCTCCGGGCAAAAAGAAAAACCCTCCGCCCCACATTGGGACGAAAGGCAACCCTTCCGCGGTACCACCCATTATTCGCGCCTGCGGCGCGCCCTCGACCTCCGGTAACGGCGGAGAACCCGTCCCCCTCTCAGGGGCCGCTCCCGGGCGAACCAAGCGGACCCTGCTCCAGGGCGGCTTTCAGCCGATGGCCGCCCCTCTCTGACGAGTGTTTTCCGCTATTTTCCCGTTCCAAGCATTTGAACACTCGTATTTATACCACAAATTATCTTGTAATGCAAGAGGAAAAGGGGTATAATTCCAGCAAAGTCAAATTTTTATTTTCCCACTGAAAAAATAGGAAAATAATATAGACAAAATTAGTACTCTATGTTACAATAGGCCAAACAAACAGAAACAGGGAGGGTTTTCCCATGCTGGAATTGCAGCATATCAGCTATGACGTAGAGCAGGACGGCGACAACAAGGGCATCCTGCATGACATCGACTTAAAAATCAACGAGCGCTTTGTGGCCATCACCGGCCCCAACGGCGGCGGCAAATCCACCCTGGCCAAGGTGATTGCCGGCATCCTCCCCCCCACCCAGGGCCGCATCCTCTTTAACGGGGAGGACATCACCGGGCTGTCCATCACCGAGCGGGCCCGGAAGGGGATCAGCTTCGCCTTCCAGCAGCCGGTGCGCTTCAAGGGGCTGACGGTAAAGGACCTGATTACCCTGGCCAGCGGCAAGGACATCGGGGTGCCCGAGGCCTGCAACTACCTGTCTGAGGTGGGCCTGTGCGCCAAGGACTATATCGACAGGGAGGTGGACGCCTCCCTGTCCGGCGGCGAGCTCAAGCGCATCGAGATTGCCACCATCATGGCCCGGGGGACGGCCCTGTCCGTCTTCGACGAGCCCGAGGCAGGCATCGACCTGTGGTCCTTCTCCAACCTGATCCAGGTCTTCGAGCAGCTCCACAAGAAGATCAACGGCTCCATTCTTATCATCTCTCACCAGGAGCGGATTCTCAATATCGCTGACCGGATTATCGTCCTGGCCGACGGCCGGGTGGTCAACGACGGCCCCCGGAAGGATGTCCTGCCCACCCTGCTGGGGGGCGCCCCCGGCGTGTGCGGCGCCCTGGCGGACAAGGTGCGGTAACCATTGCCTCCCTCTCAGAGGGAGGTGGCACGGCGAAGCCGTGACTGAGGGAGTCCATCGACGGAAAACTCCCTCAGTCAGCCCTACGGGCTGACAGCTCCCTCAGAGAGGGAGCCATTTATCCAAGGAGGAATACAATATGGACGCAATCCAAAAGAGCCTATTAGAGCAGGTGGCCGGGCTCCACGAGGTGCCCGAGGGGGCCTACAACATCCGGGCCAACGGCCAGAAGGCCGGACGGAACACCACCGCCAACATCGACATCGTCACCAAAACTGACAAGGACGGCATCGACATCATCATCAAGCCGGGCACCAAACACGAATCGGTCCACATCCCGGTGGTGCTGAGCATGAGCGGCCTGAAGGATATGGTGTACAACGACTTCTTCATCGGTGAGGACAGCGACGTGACCATCGTCGCCGGCTGCGGCATTCACAACTGCGGGGTACAGAGCTCGGAGCACTCGGGCATCCATACCTTCCACGTGGGCAAAAACGCCCGGGTGCGTTATGTGGAAAAGCACTACGGCGAGGGGGACGGCTCCGGCGAGAACATCATGAACCCCACTACCGTCGTCGAGCTGGACGAGGGGGGCTACATGGAGATGGAGACCACCCAGATCAAGGGGGTGGACTCCACCGTCCGCAGCACCACCGCCAAGCTGGGCCCCCATTCCACTCTCATCATCAAGGAGAAGGTGATGACCCACGGGAAGCAGCTGGCCAAGTCCGACTTCACTGTGGACCTGGACGGCGAGGGCTGCCACACCAACGTCATTTCCCGCTCCGTGGCCCGGGACCAGTCCAAGCAGATTTTCCTGGCCCGCATCAACGGCAACGCCGCCTGCTACGGCCACTCGGAGTGCGACGCCATCATCATGGACGAGGGGGTGGTGTCCGCCATTCCCGAGGTCACCGCCAACTGCCTAGACGCCCAGCTGGTCCACGAGGCCGCCATCGGCAAGATCGCCGGGGAACAGCTTACCAAGCTGATGACCCTGGGCCTGACGGAAAAAGAGGCAGAGGAGCAGATTGTCAACGGATTTTTGAAGTAATGGGCCACCAGATTCAGGCTATTATTGGTAAGCGGGAAGCCGTCCAGGCTTTTGCGGACTGCTGGACGTGGGCGGAGCTTGTGAATCTGCCCCAGGACTGCGGCATGGTCTTTCTCACCGATGCCCTCTTTGACGGTATTACCGAGCTCTTTGGCGGGCCCGACCGGGAGGAACCCTCGCCCTTGATGCTGTTTACCTCCGCCATCCGCCGGGCCCTGGAGGAGGCCGCCCGCCCTGGCCCCTTAGCCTATGTCGAGACCGACTATGCCGGGGGCTATGGCACCCAGGCCGGGGTGCTGCTGGAGCGGGGGCAGGTGACCCTGGCCCCGCTGGAGGGGCCGGGGACCATCAACCGTCTATTGGAAACCATTGGGGTCGGGCACCGGCCCGGAGAGGACGAGTTCGACGCCCTGGGACTGAGGCGTTACCGCCATATGCCCGGGGAATAAAAGGAGTGGACAACCTCGGTTCCGTCGTGTAGGGCAAGGGCTCTGCCCTTGCCTAATCAGGTCACCGCCTCTGTAACGAGGCAAGGGCAGAGCCCTTGCCCTACATCACGTTCATTTTATGCTGTTTTAGAAAGGAGCGCCAGCATGTTACCCTTAGCCACCGCCGCCCAAATGAAGGAGCTGGACCGCCGGGCCATCCAGGAGCGGGGGGTGTCCTCTCTGGACCTGATGGAGCATGCCGCCCAAGCCGTGGCGGATGCGGTCTGGGAGCTGCTCCACCCGGAGGAGGACGGCTTCAGCCCTGTCCTCAGCAGCGTTTCCTCCATGATGGTTCTGCGCAAAAAGGATGACCCACCCCCCACTGACGAGGAACAGCGTCAGGTAGAGGAGCTGCGGGAGATCATTGAGGGGAAAAACACCGACCCCACCCCCCGGGTGGCCGTCTTCTGCGGCCCGGGCAACAACGGCGGGGACGGGGTTGCCTGCGCCCGCCTGCTGATGGAGCGGGGCGGGTGTCACGTTCGGGCCTTCTTCGTGGGAGACCGGGCAAAAATGACCCCGGACGAGCGGGCCATGGAGGACAGGCTCATTGCCGCCGGGGGCTGTCTGGAGGATTTTTCTGTAGACATGACCGACCGTTCCACTCTGGAGGCCACCATGACCTACGAACAGCAGAAGCTCCTCACCTGGCTGTCCACCTGCGACGTGATGGTGGATGCCCTCTTTGGTGTCGGCCTCACCCGGCCGGTGGAGGGGGTGTTCCGCACCGCCGTCTTGCAGATGCAAAGCCGGCTGGGCTGTCCGGTGGTCTCCTGCGACGTCCCCTCAGGGGTGAACGCCGACACCGGGGAAATCCTGGGGGAGGCGGTCCAGGCCAAGGTGACCGTTACCTTCACCCGGGGCAAGCCGGGACTGTACTCCGGGGCGGGGGCGTCTCGGGCCGGGGAGGTCCGCATTGTGGACATCGGCATCCCCCATGATCTAGAATACCAGATGTTCCGGGCGCTGCCCCGGCTGGAGGTTATGCACCAGCCGGACAGCCAGCTCCCGCTCCGCCCCCGGAACGCCCACAAGGGGGACTTTGGCAAGCTGTTCATCCTGGCCGGGTCGGAGGGCTGCACCGGCGCCCCCGTCCTGGCGGCCCGAGCCGCTCTGCGCACCGGGGCGGGGCTGGTGTACTTAGGGGTTCCCCAGGAAATCTACCCCATCGTGGCCGTCAAGTGCGACGAGGCCATGCCCTTCCCCCTACCGGAGGACTGCTCCGCCGTTCTGGAGCGGGCGAGGGGCTGCGATGTGGCCCTCATTGGCCCCGGCCTGGGACGCAGTCCCGAGACGGAACAGCTGGTGCTGTCCCTGCTGGCTGAACTGGACATCCCCGTGGTACTGGACGCCGATGGCATAAACGCCTTGGCCGGGCATATAGATGTACTGGACAGGCGGAGCGCCCTCACCGTCCTCACCCCCCATGAGGGGGAATTTTCCAGGCTGACGGGGTGCGCCCTGCCCATCCGGGACCGTCTGTCTGCCGCCCGGGATTTTGCCCGGGACCACGGCTGTATTCTGGTCCTCAAGGGCCAGGGCACTGTTACCGCCGCCCCCGACGGCTCCGCCTGGATCAACGCCTCTGGTAACCCCGGCATGGCCAAGGGCGGTTCCGGTGACGTGCTGGCGGGGATGATTGCCGCCCTGCTGGGGCAGAAGCACCTGCGTCAGGAGCGGGACAACACCCCGGAGTTGGTGACCGCCGCCGTCTGCTTTCACGGCCTGGCCGGCGACCTGTGCGCCCGGAAGTTTGGAGAATATGCCATGCTGCCCTCCGACCTCATTGATACCCTGCCCGAAATTTTGCGGAAGTGGACGGAGGAATCGTAGGGCGCGACGGCCCCAGCGCGCCGCGTCATGCGGTGTGTGATTCGGAACTGTAGGGGCGGCCTGTGGCCGCCCGCTGGTTCTTGCCACGCCTATACGGGCGGCCACAGGCCGCCCCTACATACAAAACCAATTTCAATTTTGGAGGTATCACCGTGCGCAAATGTCTGATTTGCGTACTAATGACAACCCTCCTCCTGGCGGGCTGCGGCCCGGCGGGGGTGAGCGAGGCGGAGGAGCTGGCCCTGACCATCCGGGGGGAGTATCTGGCTATGGAGAGCTGCGCCGCCCGGGCGGCCGTCACCGCCGACTACGGCCAGCGGGTGTATCAATATGAGATGGCCGTGTCGGTAAACGGGCCGGAGACCGTTCTTGCCCTCTCCGCGCCGGAGACGGTGGCGGGTCTCACCGCCCGGCTGTCCGGGGCGGAGAGCCAGCTGGAGTTCGACGGCCTGTCGGTGGAGACCGGCCCCATGGACGGGGACGGCCTCACCCCCGTCTCCGCCGTCCCCGCCCTGCTGGAGGCGGCCCGGACGGGCTACATCACCGCCTGCGCCCTGGAGGAGGAGGGGGCTGTTGTCCGGGTGGACTGCGGCGACCCCTCCGGCACGCCGGGCACAGGGACGGAGACGGTGCTGTGGTTCGATGCCGCCACCCACGCCCTCACCCGCGGGGAAATCTCGGTGGACGGCTTCCGGGTGATTCTGTGCGAATTTTCCGATTTTACGGCGGGGTAATCGGTAGGGGCGGCCTGTGGCCGCCCGCATACAGGACGTGCTGCCTGCATGTGGGGCGCGACGACCCCGGCGCGCCATTACCAGAGGGATGGTATATTTTAGACGGGCGGCCACAGGCCGCCCCTACAAAAGAAGGAATTTTTATGACAGACAAAAGAACGGCCCGCACCTGGGCGGAGGTGGACATGGACGCCCTGGCCCACAACTACTGGCTCCTGCGGGGGCTGGCCCCGGAGGCCAGATTCCTGGGTGTGGTGAAGGCGGACGCTTACGGCCACGGCGCGGTGCCCGTGGCGAAGAAATTGCAGGCGCTGGGAGCTGACATGCTGGCGGTGGCCTGCCTGGCCGAGGCCGTCGAGCTGCGCCAGGCGGGGATTACCCTGCCCATCCTCTGCCTGGGCCAGACCCCGGTGGAACTGGCCGGCGACCTGCTGGCGTATAACATCACCCAGACGGTGGGTGACCTGGAGACAGGCAGGGCCCTGTCTGCCGCCGCCGAGGCCGCCGGCAAGACGCTGAAAGTCCATGTGAAGGTGGATACCGGCATGGGCCGGCTGGGCTTTGTGTATTATGAAGACGATGACGAAGCGGCGCTGGAACGCGCCTGCAAGGAGATCGAGTCCCTGTGCGCCCTGCCCGGCCTGGAGCCGGAGGGCATTTTTACCCACTTCGCCAACGCCGACGGAAGTGAGGCATATACCAAGAACCAGTGTGCCCGCATTTATGATGTGTTCGGTGAGCTTTGGGAGCGGGGGCTCCATCAATTTAAGATTTACCATTGCGCGGCAAGCGCCGCTGTGTTAAACTATAGCTGGACGAAAGTGTACATGAACATGATCCGCCCCGGCATCGCCCTGTACGGCTATGTCCCCGACCCCTCGGTGAAGGACCCAGGCTTAAAGCCTGTGATGACGGTAAAGAGTCGAATCGCCGCTGTCCGGGACCTGCCCGCCGGGGCGAAGATTAGCTACGGCTGCACCGCCACCCTGGAGCGGGACTCCAAAATCGCCGTCCTGCCCATGGGCTACGGCGACGGCCTGCCCCGCTGCCTGTCCAACAAGCTGGAGGTGCTCATTGAGGACAAGCTCTGCCCCGTCCTGGGGCGGATCTGCATGGACATGTGCATGGTGGACGTGACCGACGCCTCCGGAGTGAAGGCGGGGGACACCGCCACCGTCTACGGCCCCGGTCTGACGGACTGGGCCGCCCAGCTGGCCGGGACCATCCCCTATGAATTATTGTGCCAGCTCACACCCCGGGTTCCCCGCCTCTATTTGGAGCAGGGGAGCGTAATTTCCTGAAAATTTCTCCAAAAGCCCGTGGACAGGCCGCGAAAGGGCCTGTCCGCCCCCGTGACCGCCCGGCCCGTCCGCACATAGGATGAGTTGGAGCGCGGGGTGATGGAGCCCCGGGGTCTGCGGGGCGCGGCGGGCGTTTGGAGTGGGCCGGGGCCGCTCAGGCCGTGTAACGGCTCAAATTCTTTTTCCAAGACAGGTATAAGGCCCGCCGCCCCGTGGGAGAATCATAGTACAGCGTTACATACGACTACTTCGGCTGTAACGCTGTGCTATCTTCCAGCGGAGTGTGAGTGTACTTGGATAACAGCGTGAAACGAGGCGACATTTTTTACGCCGATTTAAGCCCCGTGGTGGGCAGCGAGCAGGGGGGCGTGCGCCCCGTCCTGATTGTGCAGAACGATACCGGCAACCGGCACAGCCCCACCGTTATTGCGGCGGCCATCACCTCCCAGACGGGGAAGGCCCGGCTGCCCACCCATATCTCGGTGGCCCCGCTGAGCTGCGGCCTGCCCAAGGAGTCGGTAATCCTGTTGGAGCAGGTGCGCACCCTGGATAAGCGCCGGCTGCGGGAGAAAATGGGCCGGCTGGACGACGGCGTGATGAAACAGGTGGATACCGCCATCGCGGTGAGCTTCGGCCTCCACCCGGAGACGATGGTATAATTAAAATCTGTGGGACCCGCCGCCCTCGGCGGGTCATTCAAAAATCAAATGACCCGGCCAGGGGGCCGGGTCCCACAGGCCGCCGAGGGCGGCGGCCCCTACATAAAAAGGAGCGTGCATATGAAAAAGCCAAACAAGCGTTGGACCATCCGCCTGGGCGCTATGGCCCTGTCCGCCGTGCTGCTGGGCACCGTGGGTGCCCTGGCCACGGGGGGCGATCAGGGCGACCCCCTGATTACCCTGAGCTACCTGAACCAGACCGCCATCCCCCAGATTGTCAAGCAGGTGGAGGAGAAGACCGCCGCCCGGCAGAAGGAGCTGGAGCAGACTTTTACCAACCAGATTAACCAGTACAAGCAGCAGGGCGGACAGACTACCCCCTCCGGCGGCTCCGCCTCCTACGAGCTGGTGTCCATGACCAGCGGACAGGTCATGTCCTTGGGTGTGGGGTGCGAGATTCTGCCCCGCATCGGCACCATCACCGTCAAGGCCAACACCACCCCCGCCCTTATCGACCTGTCCACCGGCGGAACGGTGAACTCCGGGGCGGCCCTCACCAAAAATCACCTGTACATGGCCACCATCGCCGACCGGACCCTTACCGCCTCCAGCGATGTGAAGCTGCTGGTGCGGGGGAGCTATTCCGTGGCGTAATCCAGACAAAACACGCCCGCCCGGGTCTTCCCGGGCGGGCGTTTCTGCGCTATTTGATACTTCCCGACCCGCCCATGAGGGCGGTAAGCCGCTCAATGTGCTCCAGGGGGAAGGGGGGCTGTGCCAGTGGCTTCAGCGCCACTGACATCAGCTTCATGGGGTTGTCGTCAGCGGCGGTGCGGTTGGAGCTCAGCCTGCCGCACCGGCGGCACCGGTGGATGACGGCCCACTCGCCGCCCCTGCGCACCCAGACGCCGATGGGCTCCATAATGCCGCCGCAGTCGGAGGCCCGGTCGCCCGGCTCCTCGTCTACGTGAAGACTGCACAGGCAGTTGGGGCAGTGGTTGCGGTGGGCGCTGCCTGCCGCCTCCGGGACCACCGGACGGCCGCACACCTTACAGGTGAAGCTGTCGTGACAGGGGTGGTTTTTAAAATAGCCTTTTTCAAATGATTTGCGTTTATTTTCCCGATTCATGGGGTGATTTCCTCCTAAAAGACTGGTTTTTCTTTTGGGAGGTGTCGCGGAACAGTTGGGCGAAACCTCCCGGCTTAACCCACAAGCTCCGAATCAAAATGATATTTCATAAAGGTTCCTCTTTAATTCTTATTTATTGTGCCGGCCACAACGACAGGCATTATAACACAGAAAAATATGTTTTGCAACCCGCCGTTTCAATGGCTTTTTTTATTGCAATTCCAGCCTGCGGCGAGTATAATGGGAAAATCCAAGGAGAAAAGGAGCTTTTGTATGAAAGAGATCAAATTACCTCAGGGGTATAAGCCCCTGTTGTCCATTTATGAGACCCAGCGCGCCATTGACCTGGGCAACCGCCTCTTTGCCGACAAGCTGGCAGGGGCTCTGCGGCTGCACCGGGTGTCCGCTCCGCTGTTTGTGGCGGTGTCCTCCGGCCTGAATGACGACCTGAACGGCGTGGAGCGGGCGGTGGCCTTCGACATCAACGGCGTGGAGGGGGATGCCGCCGTGGTCCACTCCCTGGCCAAGTGGAAGCGGCTGGCCCTGAAGCGCTACCAGTTCCACGTGGGCGAGGGGCTGTACACCAACATGAATGCCATCCGCCGGGATGAGGAGCTGGATTCCCTCCACTCCGCCTATGTGGACCAGTGGGACTGGGAGAAGATCATCACCCGGGAGCAGCGGAATGTGGATTTTTTGAAGCAGACGGTGTGTTCCATTGTTAACGCCCTGTCGGAGACCCAGTCCTTCCTGTGCACCGTCTTCCCCCAGCTGAATGTGCTGCCCCCGGTGTCTACCGACGTCACCTTTATCACCACCCAGGAGCTGGAGGACCTGTTCCCCGGCCTGACCCCCAAGGAGCGGGAGGACGCCTATGTGAAGGACCACCCCACCACCTTCCTGATGGGCATCGGCGGCAAGCTGAAATCCGGCAAGCCTCACGACGGCCGGGCCCCCGACTACGACGACTGGGCCCTGAACGGCGACCTGCTGGTGTGGGACAGCGTGGGCCGGCGGTCCTTTGAGCTGTCCTCCATGGGCATCCGGGTGGACGAGGAGAGCCTGGCCCGCCAGTTGAAGCTGTCCGGCTGCGAGAGCCGCCGGGAGCTGCCCTTCCATAAGATGCTTCTCAACGGCGAGCTGCCCCTGACCATGGGCGGCGGCATCGGCCAGAGCCGGGTGTCCATGCTGCTGCTGGGCAAGGCCCACATCGGTGAGGTCCAGTCCTCCCTGTGGGACGAGACCAACACCGCCGCCGCCGAGAAGGCGGGGATTACGCTGCTGTAATAGGAACCGTCCCGCCGCAGCGGTCAGCCTCCTTTTGAAAGGAGGTGCCCCAGTTCGCAAACTGGGGCGGAGGATTGCATTTTGCGAAGCAAAATATACGAAGTATACGAGGTTTCCGCAAACTTTGTTTACTTCGTATGTTCGGCTTCGCCGAACGCAATCCTCAGTCAGCCTGCGGCTGACAGCTCCTTTCCAAAGGAGCCTTATCGCCTGCGGGCGGGACGAAAGGAGAAACCATGTCCATCACCCTCACCCAACTGAACACCGCCGAGGTCCTGCGGTATATGGGCTGCCCCCCGGAGCAGGCGGACGGGGCCCTGACGGCCCAGGTGGAGACCTGCGCCCGGGAGCTGTTGGGGGCCGTCCGGCCCCGGTGGAGCTGGCGGGCGGTGGAAATTTCCTTTGAACCGGGCGGCGTGCGTCTGGAAAACGGTCTGCTGCTGCCCGGGGAGGACCTGAAAGCCCACCTGGCCGGCTGCGGGCGGGCGGCCCTCTTCTGTGCCACCCTGGGGGCGGAGGTTGACGCCCTCATCCGCCGGGCGGAGCGGCTGGACATGGGTCGGGCCCTCACCCTGGACTGCTGCGCGTCCGCCGCCGTGGAGGAGGTCTGCGACCAGATTGAGGGGGAGCTCCAGGGGAAATTCCCCGGCTGCTCCTTCCCCTTCCGGTACAGCCCGGGTTACGGCGACCTGTCTCTGGAGGTCCAGGGGCCCCTGTTGGACCTATTGGATGCCCCCCGCCGGGCGGGGCTGTGTGCCACGGCAAACCATCTGCTCACCCCCCGGAAGTCGGTCACCGCTGTTTTGGGGGTGGCCGAGGGGGAGATTGAACAAAAGAAGCGCAGCTGCCTGGGCTGTCCCGCCCAGGGGAGCTGTCAATACCGAAAGGCGGGCGGACACTGTGGAATTTCGTGAATTATTGAAGGCTCCCGGCCCCGTGATTTTGGACGGCGGCATGGGCACCATGCTCCAGGCCAAAGGGCTCAAACTGGGGGAGTACCCGGAACTGGCCGCGCTGGAGCATCCGGACTGGCTCCTGGACATCCACCGGGCATATATGGAAGCGGGGACGCAAATCCTGTGCGCCAACACCTTTGGAGCCAACCGGGAGAAGCTGAAACGCACCGGGAGGACGGTGGAGGAGGTCATCCCGCCCTCCATCGCCATTGCAAAAAAGGCGGCGTCGGGTCGGGCCCTGGTGGCCCTGGACCTGGGGCCCATCGGCCAGCTTCTGGAGCCCACCGGAACGCTGGACTTTGAGACGGCGGTGAACATCTTCGCCCAGCAGGTGCGGTGCGCCGTCTCCGCCGGGGCCGATCTGGTGATGATCGAGACCATGACCGACCTGCAGGAGTGCCGGGCCGCTCTGCTGGCGGTAAAGGAGAACAGCACCCTGCCCGTGCTGGTGTCCATGACCTACGAGGAGCGGGGGCGCACCTTCCTGGGCCACTCCCCGGCCAGCGCCGCCCTCACCCTGGAGGGCATGGGGGCGGACGCCATCGGCATCAACTGCTCCCTGGGCCCCCGGGAGATGCCCGCCCTGGTGGAGGAGCTGACAAGGTGGACCACCCTGCCCATCTCGGTGAAGCCAAACGCCGGCCTGCCCGACCCGGGCGGGGCGGGGTACGATATCACGGCGGAGGAATTCGCCGCCGCTATGGCCGAGCTGACGGAGCTGGGGGTGAAGTGCTACGGCGGCTGCTGCGGCACCACGCCGGAGTACATTGCCAAGCTGTGCAAGGCTTTGGAGAGCCGGACCATCCGGGAGATTCCCCGGAGCGTCCCCGCCGCGGTGTGCAGCCCCGTCTGCGCCGTGCCCATCGACCGGGTGCGGGTCATCGGCGAGCGCATCAACCCCACCGGCAAGAAGCGGATGAAGGAGGCCCTTCTCCGGGACGACGTAGACTTTATGCTGGGTCAGGCCCTGGAGCAGACCCAGGCCGGGGCGGACATCCTGGACGTGAACGTGGGCCTGCCCGAGATTGACGAGCCGTCTATGATGGTGAAGGTGGTAAAGGCCCTCCAGGGGGTTACCGACGCCCCCCTCCAGCTGGACTCCACCCGCCCTGAGGTGCTGGAGAAGGCCCTGCGGGTCTACTGCGGCAAGGCCATTGTCAACTCGGTGAATGGGGATGAGGAAGTTCTGGACGCCATCCTCCCCCTGGTGAAGAAGTACGGCGCGGCGGTGGTGGGCCTCACCCTGGACAAAAACGGCATCCCCAAGACTGCCCTGGACCGGCTGGACATCGCCCGGCGCATCCTGAACCGGGCCCTGAACTACGGCATCCGCCGGGAGGACGTGTACATCGACTGCCTTACCCTTACCGTGTCGGCGGAGCAGGCGGCGGCCTCCCAGACGCTGGAGGCCCTGGCCAGGGTAAAGAAGGAACTGGGGCTGAAAACGGTGCTGGGGGTGTCCAACATCTCCTTTGGCCTGCCCGCCCGGCCCCTGGTCAACCAGAACTTCCTCACCATGGCCATGACAAAGGGGCTGGACCTGCCCATTATCAACCCCAATCTGGAGGCCATGATGGCCGCCGTCCGGTGCTACCACCTGCTGATGAACATTGACACCGACGCCCGGGACTACATCGCCGCCTACGCCAACGCGGCGGTGTCCACCTCCATTACCGCCGGAGCAGGGCAGGCCCCGTCCGCCGCCCCCGCCGGGGAGCGGACGCTGGAGCAGGTTGTCATTGCCGGACTGAAAGGGGAGGCGGGCCCCGCCGCCCGCCGTCTGCTGGAGACGGAGGACCCCATGACGGTGGTGGACGGCGTCCTTATTCCCGCCCTGGACCGGGTGGGGGCGGATTTCGAGGCGGGGAAGGTCTTCCTGCCCCAGCTGATCCAGGCCGCCGGGGCGGCCCAGGCCGCCTTTGAGGTCATCCGGGAGCAGCTGTCTTCCCGGCCCGGGGGGGAGAGTGCTCCCAAGGCCCCCATCGTGCTGGCCACCGTCAAGGGGGACATCCACGACATCGGCAAGAACATTGTCAAGGTGCTGTTGGAGAACTACGGCTACCCGGTGATCGACCTGGGCAAGGACGTAGAGCCCGCCGCCGTGGTGGAGGCCGCCCAAAAGCACGCCGCCCCTCTGGTGGGGCTGTCCGCCCTGATGACCACCACCCTGGGCAGCATGGAGGAGACTATCCGCCTGCTGCGGGCGGAGAATGTCCCCTGCAAGGTAGTGGTGGGAGGCGCGGTGCTCACGGCGGACTATGCCAAAAAAATCGGCGCCGACTTCTACGCCAAGGACGCCAAGGAGAGCGTGGACGTGGCCCGGCAGGTGATCGGGTAATGGCAGGCCCTCGGCGGCCTGCGGGAAATGATAATAGGGCCGGCAGGAATGCCGTCCCCTATTATGTGTTGCCATTCTCCAGCCGATATGGTAAAATAGAAAAAACGTCGAAACGGGGGAATTGTTATGAGCCAATACCCGCCTGAATGGGACACCCTGGAGGAGGAGCAGCCGGTAATTGAGACGGAGTACCAGCCGCCCCAGGAGCCGCCCCGGCCCGTCCGCCAGGCCCCGCCGCCCCAGAGACGGCAGCAGTCCTCCGGCCGCTCAGGTGGAAACGGGCTGAGCAGGCTGACCCTGGCTGTCTCAGTGCTGGCCCTGATTCTGGCCCTGGCCGCCCTGCTTCTTACCCTGTGGCCCGAACCTGCGCCGGAGGAGCCCCCCGACCTGTCGGAGGAGGAGCCCATCACCTTCCGTTTTGGCGACCGGATCATGACCCCGCTGGAGGGGATGCCCCTGAACCCCTATGACCGGGCCGGCTTCTCGCTGGACGAGAAGGGCCGCGTCACCTATGAGGAAAACGGCAGGCGGGCCAGGACGGGGATTGACGTGTCCACCTACCAGCAGGAGATCGACTGGGAGGCGGTGGCCGGCGACGGCATCGACTTCGCCATCCTCCGCCTGGGCTACCGGGGCTACACCGAGGGGGGCCTGTTCCCCGACCAGACCTTCCAGACCAACCTCCAGGGGGCGCTGGACGCCGGCCTGGACGTGGGGGTCTACTTCTTCTCCCAGGCCATCACCCCCCAGGAGGCGGAGGAGGAGGCCGACTACATCCTCAGCGCCATCGAGGGGTACAATATCACCTACCCCATTGCCTTCGACTGGGAGCCTATTTCCCCGGGAAATAACGCCCGTACCGACGGCCTGGACAATCAGGTCCTCACCCAGTGCGCCGCCGCCTTCTGTGAGAAGATACGCGACGCGGGCTACCACCCGGCGGTCTACTTCAACCAGAGCCTGGGCTATCTCCGCTACGACCTGCGGGAGCTGACCGACTACATCCTCTGGCTGGCAGAGTACGACACCAAACCGGATTTTTACTACTGCTTCGACCTGTGGCAGTACACCCACACCGGCCAGGTGGCCGGCATCGAGGGGGATGTGGACCTGGATCTGGACCTGCGCCTTGGCTGATAGATACAACCAGCCCCCTGACACGGCTTTTGTGTCAGGGGGCTGGTTTTTACTGGTCCTTCTCCTTCATCAGCAGGTACATAACCGCCTTCTGGGCGTGGAGGCGGTTCTCCGCCTCGTCAAAGATTTCGTCCGCGTGGGCCTCGAAGACCTCGGCGGTGATCTCCTCCCCCCGGTGGGCGGGGAGGCAGTGCTGCACCATGCAGCCCTCGTTGGTCAGGGCCATCAGTTCGTCGTTGATCTGATAGCCCTGGAAGGCCTTCACCCGGATTGCCTTCTCCTCCTCCTGGCCCATGGAGGCCCACACGTCGGTAATCATTACGTCGGCCCCCACGGCGGCCTCCTTGGGGGTGCGGAACAGGGAGAACTTATGGGCGGGGTCGCTGCGGGCGAAGTCCAGCACCTGGGGGTCGGGGTCGTAGCCCTCGGGACAGGCCATCGACACCTCCATCCCCACCTTCAGGCCGCCCACAATGAGGGAGTTGGCCATGTTGTTGCCATCACCGATGTAGCACATCTTCAGCCCCTTCAGCACCGCCTTGTGCTCCCGGATGGTGAGCAGGTCGGCCAGCACCTGGCAGGGGTGGCAGAAGTCGGTCAGGCCGTTGATGACGGGAATCTGAGTGTACTGGGCCAGCCGCTCCACCTCCTCCTGGGCAAAGGTGCGGATCATGATGCCGTCGCAGTACCGGTCCAGCACCCGGGCGGTGTCTTCGATGGGCTCCCCCCGGCCGATCTGGCTCTCCTTGCCGGAGAGGAACAGGGCGTGGCCCCCCAGCTGGTACATCCCCGTCTCGAAGGAGACCCGGGTGCGGGTGGAGTTTTTCTCAAAGATCATGGCCAGGGTCTTGCCCTTGAGGTAGTCCTTGTGGATGTTGTGCTTGGTTTCATATTTCAGTTGGTCCGCCGTGTTCAGGATGGTGATGATATCCTCCCCGGACAGGTCCAGCAGCTTTAACAGGTCGTTTTTCATAAGGCCCTCCTTAGTTGGTGAGCATGGTGCCCACGCCGGCGTCGGTGAGCAGCTCGGTGAGCAGGGAGTGGGACACCCGGCCGTCCAGAATGACGGCGGAGCCCACGCCGGAGCGGACGGCGTTGACGCAGCAGTCCACCTTGTGGACCATCTCCCCGGCGATAACCCCCTCCCGCACCAGGGCGGGGACGGAGGACAGCTGAAGCTCGGGGATCAGGGTGGTCTCGTCCGCCGGGTTGCGGAGCAGGCCCCGCACGTCGGTGAGGAGGACCAGCTTCTCCGCCTCCAGGGCCACGGCCAGCTTGGCGGCGGCGGTGTCGGCGTCCACGTTGTAGGAGGTGGGCCGGTCCGTCCCCTGGGCCACGGGGGCCACTACGGGGATGTAGCCGCTGGCCAGGGCGGAGGAAGCCGTGGCGGCGTCCACCTTGGTGATATCTCCCACCAGGCCGTACTTCTCGTCCAGCACCCTGGCCTGGAACAGGCCGCCGTCCAGGCCGCACAGGCCCACGGCCTTGCCGCCCAGGCGGTTCAGGGTGGCTACCAGGTCCTTGTTCACCTGGCCGCACAGCACCTGCTGGACCACCGCCATGGTGGGGCCGTCTGTGTATCGCAGACCGTCGATAAATTTGGACTCCCTGCCCAGCAGGGTGAGCATGTCATTGATCTCCGGTGTGCCGCCGTGGACCACCACAACCCGGATGCCCACCAGGGACAGCAGGATGATATCGGAGATGACGGTCTCCACCGTCTCGCCGTGGACCGCGCCGCTGTCGTAGCGGACCACAATGGTCTTGCCGGTGAATTTTTGAATGTAGGGCAGGGCCTCCGCCAGAATTTGGGCCCGGTCCAGCTCGTTGAAGGACATTTCGTTCCCTCCTATTGAATCTGTTTGTAGGGCGGGACGACCTCGGCCCGCCTCTGGATTGATACGCACTGAGAAATGCGGCGCGCCGGGGTCGTCGCGCCCTGCCATTCTCATTACGACCGGTAATCCCCGTTGATGTGGACGTACTCAGCGGTGAGGTCGCAGCCCCAGCACTCGGCCTCGTCCTCCCCCTCGTGGAGGTCCACCGCAATGACGACCTCCTTCTGGGACAGGATCTCCTTGGCCCTGGCCTCGTCAAAGGGCAGGCCGTCCCCCTGGCCGCACACCATAATTTCTCCGGCGGCGGAGGAGAAGGAGATGTCCACGTGCTCCGGGCGGAAGGGGGCCTTGGAGTAGCCCATGGCGGCCAGCACCCGGCCCCAGTTGGCATCCGCCCCGCACATGGCGGCCTTCACCAGGGAGGAGCCCACCACCGCCTTGGCCAGCCGCTCGGCGTTCTCCTCGCTGCGGGCCCCGGTCATTTTGCATGTGACCAGCCGGCCGGCCCCCTCGCCGTCGCCGGCGATGGCCCGGGCCAGATAGCGGCAGGCGTGCTCCAGAGCGGACTTGAAGGTCTCATAGCCGCTGTCCTTCCACTCGACGAGAGGGTTGCCCGCCGCGCCGTTGGCCAGCACGACACAGGTGTCGTTGGTAGAGGTGTCGCCGTCCACGGTGACCCGGTTGAAGGTCTTGGCGGACACCTCCCGCAGGGCGTCCTCCAGCAGCTCCTGGGTGATGGCGCAGTCGGTGGTGATGAAGCACAGCATGGTGCCCATGTTGGGGTGAATCATGCCGGAGCCCTTGGCGATGGCCCCCAGCTTGACCGTCTTTCCGCCTACGTCGAAGGAGAGGGCGATCTCCTTTTTCACCGTGTCGGTGGTCATGATGGCGGCGGCGGCGCGGTCAGAGCCGTCCTCGCTCAGGGCGGCGGCCAGCTTTGGCATGCCGAGCTTGATGGCGCCGATGTTGATGGTCTGGCCGATGACGCCGGTGGAGCAGACGGCGAAGTCCCCCGCTTCCCGGCCGGTGGCGGCGGCCGCGGCGGCGCACATGGCCTCCGCGTTCTCGTGGCTGCCGGGACAGCAGGCGTTGGCGTTGCCGCTGTTGGCCACGATGCCCCAGGCAGTGCCGTCCTCCAGGTGGTCCATGGTCACATAGATGGGGGCCGCCTTTACCCGGTTCAGGGTATACACCCCGGCGGCGGTACACTCCCGGTCAGAGAGGATCATGGCCAGGTCGTTCTTGTCCGGGCTGCTGCTGGCCTTCACGCCGCAGTGGACGCCGCCGGCCTTAAAGCCCTGGGCGGCGCACACGCCGCCGGTGATCTCGTTGAACATTTTTGTTTCTCCTTCCTAAAGCCTCCCTCTCTGAGGGAGCTGTCAGCCCGCAGGGCTGACTGAGGGAGTTTTCCGACGGCGGACTCCCTCCGTCACGGCTTCGCCGTGCCACCTCCCTCGGAGAGGGAGGCTTTTTACCTTCTTGCCGCCACAAACTCCTCAATGAGGGAAATCTGCTTTTCCACGCTCTCCCTGGCCGGGCCGCCGTAGACCTTGCGGCCATTGACGCAGGTCTTCAGGGCCAGAGCCTGGTAGACGTCGGCGTCGAACAGGCCGGAGATGGCCCGGAAGTCCCGGAGGGTGAGGGTGTCCAGGGTGTCGCCGGTCTTGATGCACAGGTTGACCAGCCGGCCCACGATCATATAGGCCTCCCGGAAGGGCAGGCCCTTCTTCACCAGGTAGTCGGCGCAGTCGGTGGCGTTGATGAAGCCACCGGCGGCCGCTTTTGCCATGTCCTTGGGCCGGACGGTGAGGGTGTCCACCATGGCGGCGAAGACGGGCAGGCACAGCTCCACCGTGTCGATGGCGTCGAACAGGGCTTCCTTGTCCTCCTGCATGTCCTTGTTGTAGGCCAGAGGGAGGGCCTTCATCACGGTGAGCAGGGTGACCAGAGAGCCGTACACCCGGCCCGTCTTGCCCCGCACCAGCTCAGCCACGTCGGGGTTCTTCTTCTGGGGCATGATGGAGGAGCCGGTGGAGTAGGCGTCGTCCAGGTCCACATATTTAAACTCCCAGGAGCACCACAGGATAATCTCCTCGGAGAACCGGGACAAGTGCATCATCAGGATGGACAGGGCGGACAGCAGCTCAATGGCGTAGTCCCGGTCGGACACCGAGTCCATGGAGTTGTCGGTGGGCTTGGCAAAGCCCAGGGCGGCGGCGGTGGAAAACCGGTCCACCGGATAGGTGGAGGTGGCCAGGGCGCCCGCACCCAGAGGGCACTCGTCCAGCCGCGCCCGGCAGTCCTCCAGGCGGGTGATGTCCCGCTTGAACATGTTGGCGTAGGCCATCATGTGGTGGGCGAAGGTGGTGGGCTGGGCCCGCTGGAGGTGGGTGTAGCCGGGCATGACGGTGTCCAGGTTGGCCCTGGCTTTCTTCACCAGCACCTCCTCCAGCGCCAGCACCTGGCCGATGAGGACGGGAATCTCCTCCTTCACATACAGCCGGGTGTCCACCGCCACCTGGTCGTTGCGGCTCCGGGCGGTGTGCAGCCGCTTGCCGGCCTCCCCCACCCGCCGGGTGAGCTCGGCCTCGATGTTCATGTGGATGTCCTCATTTTCCAGGGTGAACTCCACGCCGCCGGCCTCGATGTCGGCCAGGATGGCCTTCAGGCCGTCTACAATGGTCTCGGCCTCGTGGGCCTCGATGATGCCCGCTTCCCCCAGCATCCGGGCGTGGGCGATGGAGCCGGTGATGTCCTGCTTGTACAGCCGGGCATCGAAGCCGATGGAGGAGTTAAAGTCGTTGACAAGGGTGTCGGTTTCCTTTTGGAACCGTCCGGCCCAGAGTTTCATAGTAATCGCTCCTTATTGAAATTCCCTCGTCCCCCCGCAGGGACAAGCCTCCTTTTGAAAGGAGGTGCCCCAGTTCGCAAACTGGGGCGGAGGATTGTATTTCGCCGCAGGCGAAATGTGCGAAGCAAACACGGGTTTGCAGCCCTGGGTTTATTTCATACATTTTGCTGCGCAAAATACAATCCTCAGTCAGCCTGCGGCTGACAGCTCCTTTCAAAAGGAGCCTTGCCGCCCTGCGGGGGACGAAGGTTTTACAGCTTCCCCTGCTCCCGCAGCGCCTGTACCTTGTCGGGCAGGCCCCACAGGTTGATGAAGCCCTGGGAGTCCTTCTGATCGTAGTCGCTCTCCTCAAAGGTCACCAGGTCCTCGGAGTACAGGGTGCAGGGGGAGGTGACGGAGGCGGTTATCACATTGCCCTTGTAGAGCTTCAGCTTCACGGTGCCGGTGACATACTTCTGTGTGTCCACCGCAAAAGCCTGGAGGGCCTCCCGCAGGGGGGTGAACCACTTGCCGTTGTAAACCAGGTCGGCGAAGTCCACCGCCAGCTTGGTCTTCATGTGCTTGGTGTCCTTGTCCAGGGTGATCATCTCCAGAACCTCATGGGCCCGGTAGAGGATGGTGCCGCCGGGGGTCTCATACACACCCCGGTCCTTCATGCCCACCAGCCGGTTCTCCACGATATCCAGCAGGCCGATGCCGTTCTGGCCGCCCAGGTCGTTAAGCTTGCGGATGATGTCGCTGGCCTTCATCTTCTCACCGTCGATGGCCACGGGCCAGCCCTTCTCGAAGTCCAGAGTGACGTAGGTGGGGGCGTCGGGGGCCATGGCGGGGGAGACGCCCATCTCCAAAAAGCCGGGCTTGTCGTACTGGGGCTCGTTGGCCGGGTCCTCCAGGTCCAGGCCCTCGTGGCTGAGATGCCACAGGTTTTTGTCCTTGGAGTAGTTGGTCTCCCGGGAAATCTTCAGGGGGACGTTGTGGGCCTCGGCGTAGTCGATCTCCTCGTCCCGGCCCTTGATGTCCCACTCCCGCCAGGGGGCGATAATCTTCATCTCGGGGGCGAAGCGCTTGATGGCCAGCTCAAACCGCACCTGGTCGTTGCCCTTGCCGGTGCAGCCGTGACAGATGGCGTCGGCCCCCTCCTTTTTGGCAATTTCAACCAGCCGCTTGGCGATGATGGGCCGGGCGAAGGCGGTGCCCAGGAGGTAGTCCTCATACTTGGCCCCCATCATCATGGAGGGGATGATCACCTCGTCCACCATCTGGTCGGTGAGGTCCTCCACATAGAGCTTGGAGGCGCCGGTCTTGATGGCCTTCTCCTCCAGACCGTCCAGCTCGGTGCCCTGGCCCACGTCGCCGGAGACGGCGATGATCTCAGGGTTGTTGTAGTTCTCCTTCAGCCAGGGGATGATGATGGATGTATCCAAGCCGCCGGAGTACGCCAGCACTACTTTTTTTACGTCTGCCATGATAAATATTCCTCCAAAATTCCCGGATTGGGGCGCTCTGGCCCTCCTCCGAATTCTATGGGGACAAGTCTATCACGGATCGCCGGAAAATGCAAGTGTGGTTTTTGAATGAGTATACAGTTACCGCCCCATAACTTCCGTATATTTTTCACAAAAATGTATAATACCATCTATATACTGTATATTTATACACTTGTGGCTATTGGACGGGCGGAAGGGGGCCTGTCCCCTGAAATATCCAAGAAAAATCACATAAAAAAAGGAAAATTCCCCTAGCCCGGTCTGATAAACTGTGATATAATAGCGGCACTCTGCTTATGCCTGCCTGAGAGGGGGCGGCAGCGTAAAAATTGGCCAAGAAAGGAACGACTTATATATGGATGAGATGCAAAGCTGTCTGAATGTCCTGCGGAATAACGATGTGGACGTGGATAACGCGGTGGACCGGCTTATGGGCAACGACAATCTCTATCTGGAATTCATCAAGCGTCTGCCGGAGGAGCTGCACCTGGCAACCATTCGGGAGGCCCTGGCCCAGCAGGACGCCGAATCCTTCCATTTTCATCTTCACAACCTGAAGGGCTTTGCCGTCAATCTGGGCATTACCGAGATTGCCGACGCCGCTCAGGCCGGCCTGACCGAGTTTAGAGCCAGCCAGTTCCGCAATATTACCAAGCTGGAGGGTCTGCTGGAGGAGATTGAGGCCTCGGGTGAAAAATTTGCCTCGGCCCTGGTGGAGATCGAGGAGATTGAGCATGCCGGCGACGACGTTAAAAAATTAGAGTGAGGAGGAAGTGAGATATGCGAAAATCCCTTCTGATTATTGACGATTCTGAGCTGGATCGTGCGATTTTCAATGAAATTTTCAAAAAGAATTACCGTGTCCTCCGCGCCGCCACCGCCTATGAGGGCCTGGACCAGGTGCGCAAGAATGCGGCGGACCTGGCCGTGGTGGTGCTGGATATCTGCTTGCAGCGGGGGCCCAGCGGCTTCTCGGTGCTGGAGCGCATCCACAAGCTGGAGGGCTGTTCCCGTATTCCTGTCATCCTGCTCACCGCGGAGCCGGAGCCCCAGTGGGTCTACCGGGGCGTGGAGATCGGGGCTGCGGACTTTCTGGTCAAGCCCCTGGCCCCGATTGCCACGCAGGAGCGCATCCGGTCCATCATCGAGCAGCACTGGGGCACCGAGGAGGAGCAGGACGCCGACGCCCCCGAGGGCAAGATTTCCCTGGCCCAGGCCGAGCTGCTGACCCAGCGCTGGCAGCGGAAATTCCTCAGCTTCTGCCAGAATCACGACATTACCTTCTCCAGCTACGTCCAGCGGCTGCGGGTGATTACCAGCGCCCTGGCCAGCGCTTACTGCGAGCTGTATCCCGAGTCCGGGCTGACCCCCTACGATGCCAAGCTGATCAGCATGGCTTCCGGCTTTGCCGAGGTGGGGCAGCTGGCCCTGCCGGATGACATCATCTGGGGCGGGGCGGAGCAGCCGGAGCCGGAGCGGTCGCTGTTCTACCAGCACACCAAGCTGGGGAGCGAGTTCTTCAAGGAGGGCCCCCCGGAGTGGGAGCCGCTGCTGAGCTACTGCGCCGAGGTGGCTATGTTCCACCACAAGAATTACGACGGCTCGGGCTTCCCCACGGCGCTGTCCCGGGATGAAATCCCCCTGTCCGCCCAGCTGGTGCACACCGCAATGATGTGCAGCGATTTGGCCGACCGGTATGAGAATGAGCACAACATCTCAAAGATGGTCTACCGCGCCCTCTCCCTCCGGGCCGGGAGCATTTTGTCCCCCAAGATGCTCAAGGCGGTGGAGGCCTCTCAGAAGCCGCTGGAAAATGTCTTCCGCACCATGCGCCACCAGCAGCGGGCGGAGGATGTAGAGGAGAAGCTGCGGGTCAAGGAGGCCCTGTCCGTCCGGCCGACGGAGCCGCCCGCCAAGAGCGGCGGAAAGCTGGGGCTTAAAAATCCGCTTATCAACCGCCGTCCCAAATAACCGAAAGGCCCGCCCCCATGTGGGGCGGGCCTTTTGTGCGTATTGTGGGGAAAATGGCTGATGGATTAGCCCAGCAGCTGGAGAACGCCCTGAGGAACCTGGTTGGCCTGGGCCAGCATGGCCTGGGCGGAC
>ERZ808037.154-NODE-154-length-73875-cov-12.692512_pt1 | contig 73875 bp, 75 predicted proteins | sample MGYA00380190_ERZ808037 | MGnify/ENA primary metagenome ERZ808037 (study PRJEB31490, sample SAMN06133399) | mouse gut metagenome | isolation source: J9 | host: mice | place: China: Chengdu | collected 2015-05 ... | reverse complement strand
GAGGAAATCTACCTGGCCGCGTTGGCCGATCCGGACTCTCTGGCGGATGTGGAAGCCTATGGAGGCTGCCAGTTCGAGGAATTGTTCTACATCGGAAACAAAACAGTGAAGCATTTGACCGGCAAGGACGCCTATAAAAACACGGACCCGGACGCATACAAAGCACTGGTAGCGGAGTTAAAAAAAGGTATTACCTATGGAGAAGGCGTCGACTACCCCTACGAATGGGATGAGGTTGAGGAGTATCTTCCCCGCCTGTGCGAGAAGTATCTGGAACCGGGCGCTGTGGAGTTCCATCTGAAGTCTCACCACACAATTTGGTTCTCCGACTGTCCGGACATTCAAGAGGCCCGTGAGGGCGGTCCCCCGCAGAGACATGGGCCGCAAACCGATATAAAAATGGAGGGAATGTAAATGGACCGGATACCGAAAGAATGGCTGGAGTTCCTGCGGGAGCAGTTCCCGCAGGGCAGCCGGATCAAACTCAGAGAGATGAAGGATGACCCCTGCCCGGTGGAGCCTGGGAGCATGGGGACGCTGAAGGGCATCGACGACGCCGGCCACTTTCTGGTGAACTGGGACAGCGGCCGCAGCCTGAATCTGGTGCTGGGGGTGGACAGCTTCTCTGTCCTGCCCCAGCACCTCCAGACGTTGAAGCTGTACGCCCCCATGACCGCGGAACTCTTTGAACCCGATGAATACGGCGGAATGGATGAAGACGGTATTCCGCTGAACGGGCAGGATCTCCGCCACTATGCTGACAGTATCCTGGCCGCCCTGATTCGGGAACGGATGCCGGAAGAAGCGGAGCGCGGCATTATGCACTGGTACGGAGAAGATGATGCTGTGGATCGCAAGGTCCGCTCCGTTCTATTCACCATAGAGGAACGGGAAGGCCGGCTCTGGACAGTAGCGGAGTGCAAGGTAACAGAGACGCTTACTCCCGCGGAGCTGGACACTCTGGCCGATTATCTGGGCGGGCAGATGTCGGACGGCTGGGGCGAGGGCTTTGAGCAGCGCAATATCGGCATCGGAGATGGCTGTGAACTGTACGTCCACCTGTGGCAGAGCAAGGACTGGAGCATCATGCCGGAACAGGACCGCTTTGATCCCCATTTCGCTGAGCGGCTCCCGGATATGTGCTTCTCTGTGCTGCCGGATGACGGCTCCCTGATCTGTATTACGAGAGACGCCGGCTATCAGGTATCGGAGCACAGCAGTAAAAAGCCCGGCCTGAACCGGCACATGGCGGACTACCGCAACCAATGCCGTGGGATCAGCAAGGCTCAGGAACATGCTATGCTGGGCGGCTGCATCCATGGCTGGGACTCCCCCGCCGCTGATCCCAGGACCTATGAGCAGACTCCACAGTTGATGGGAGGGATGACCCTTGGATAAGGTATTCGATATCTATCTGGCCAGGCAGGATCAGCCAGACAGCGGTGCTTGTGCGGAGCTGTCTCTCCCCACAACGCCTTATGAGATGCGGGACGCCATTGAAAAGCTCCGGCTGGCCGAGGGCGAAATTCCATACTGGGAGATTACAGAGTACCGCCAGTTCGAAGAACTGTCCTCTGTTCTGAACGACAACTGCGGGCTGCAGGACCTGAACGCTCTGGCGCAGAAGCTGTCAGAGCTGGATGAACGGCAATGCACCGCCTTCGTGGGACTTCTGGCCATAGAACATAGGAAAAATCAGACTATCCCAATCTCAAGTTTGATTGACATCGCCCATAACACGAATTGCTGTCATGTAGTGGATACGGCCCTGAACGACTCCCAGTTGGGTCTCTTCTGCGTGGAAAATGGATTTCTTCCTGAACTGGAGAATCTTCCGGATGCAGCGTTCAATCTGCTAGATTTCGAACGGATTGGGCGGGAATACCGCCTGCGGGAGGGAGGTGTATTCATAGAACGCAGCGCGGACCATCCCGGTGGCTATGCAGAACAGTGTGATGCGCTGGTGGAGATATATAAATCGCTGGATCTGACACCTAAAACGCCGGACTACGCCATCCTGCTGGAACTATCAAAGGGTTTCTTTGACGATGCTGGCTATGACAGCGGCAAGAACGTCAAGCTGAAGCTGCCCGCCTCGCAAGAGAAACTGGACAACGTATTAGAGGCTGTGGAGGCCTGGGACTGGCGGGAGGTGGGCTGGAGCTGTCTGGACTGTTGCGTCCCCGCACTGGCAGACATGATCTCCGACGCTGAGGAGGGGATTGACTTCCTCAACCAAATGGCACAGGGGCTGGCGGATCTGGAGCCGCAGGCCCTGACCGCATATAAAGCCCTTCTGGAAGCCACGGACTGCAAGGACCTTCGGAGTGCCGAAACGCTTATGGATTCTCTGGACAACTACATCTTCTCCCCGCGGTACAGCTCCCCCATCGAAGTGGCGAAGGGGGAGCTGTCTGTTGTCCTCTGCGCTGAAGCTGCGGAAACCCTTACCCCTCATTTGAATCTGTATTCGTATGGACAGGCGCTGATCGAGAAATGCGGCGGCGTTTTGACTCCATACGGGCTGATTGAGCGCGAGGATCACCAGCCGGTCCTGTCAGCGGAGAATATGCCCCGTCAGGGTGGAATGGAGATGAAGTAATATTATGAGGATTGCTGCAGCCCGAAATCCGCTCTGGATATCTCCCAAAATCTCCACTGCTGTGATTGAATATCCCGCTGTGAAATGACCGAACGTCTAAATGTAGGCGGGACAGAGAGAATTGATGCAATCCCGCTGACCAACCGGACACTCGCCTAAACGCATACGACTATAAAAATACCATCAGGGGCCGTTTTTCCGGGAGGAATCAGCGGCCCCTGTTTTTTTATGTCCTTTTTCGGGAAAGCGGCCCCGGGAAAGGAGTAAATCATGAGAGAAGAACGACTTTTGAGCTACCTGAAGGGGGCCTGTTCCGGCAGGAAATACCGGGTAGGCGGCGCGGAACTGGAGAAGGCGCTGGGCCTGAGCGGCACGGACCTGCGCAAGCTGGTCAACCGGCTCAGGCGGAAGGGCGTCCCCATTGCCAGCGACCGGCAGGGCTACTTCTACGCTGCCACCGCCGGCGAGGTCTACACCACCATCCGCCAGCTGAGACAGATGGTCACTGGCCTGGAGAAGGCCATCGCCGGTCTGGAAACGGCGCTGGAAAAATTCAGCGAGACTGGCTGCGCTGGAGGTGATCCCCCCTGAACAGCTTTATGAGCTGGGTGGGCGGCAAGAAAGCTCTGCGCGAGGCGGTGGTCAAACGATTCCCCCTGAACTATTCCCGGTACATCGAGGTCTTCGGAGGGGGCGGTTGGGTGTTGTTCCACAAGCCGCCCCGCAGGGACTTTGAGGTCTATAACGATTTCAATGGTCTGCTGGCCAACCTGTACCGATGCGTGCGGGACAAGCCAGACCTGCTCATCAACGCCCTGGAATATGTCCTCAACTCCCGCGAGGATTTTGACCGGATACGCAGAGCCCTGGACACGCGCCGGCCCGCCACAGATATCCAAAGAGCGGCCTGGTTCTATCAAATCATCCGGCACAGCTACGCCTCCGGTCTCAAGAGCTTCGGAAGCCAGCCCCACGATATGTGGGCCAATTTCCCGCTGATCCAGCAGGCCCACCGTCGGCTGAAGGATGTAGTGGTGGAGAATCAGGACTTTGCACGGCTCATCCACCACTACGACCGGGAGGACAGCCTGTTTTACTGCGATCCGCCCTATCACTCCACTGAGGGGTATTACCAGAACATTGGGGAGGGTGGATTTACAGAGAAGGATCACATCCGCCTGCGGGATGCTTTGCTGGACATAGAAGGGAAATTCCTGCTGTCATACAATGACGACGCCTTTGTCCGTGACCTTTACAACGCCCCGGGCATCCAGATTGAGGCGGTAACCAGGTTGAACAACATCAAACAGCGATATGATCCCAACTGCCAGTTTTCCGAGGTCTTCATTGCCAACTACGACATGGACGAGCGTGGGCTGTATCTGCCCAGACAAATCAATTTATTCGACTGATATGGAGGAAAACGATATGAAATTCATCTGTGAATCCGCCCCCCAGGGGCTCCGAATCCCTACCGCTGCCCTGAATCTGAGTCATATTCCTTACGGTGGGAAGGTGGAGCTGCATACGCTGGACTGCGCTCTGGTCCTGCTGAAGGGAGAACTGACCGCACCTGAACTGATTTCTGTGGCGAAGCAGCTCCACAATACGGCAGAGGAGCTGTATGCGCATCTGGCCAAAGTCTGCGGCCCCTGCGAGAACTGCGAAGAAAGTGGCTGCCCCTATGACGCATTGGAGGAGGAATCCATTGATCTGCCCGGCTACCTGCGCCAGGAGGCGGGCATCCCGGAGGATGCCAAGCTGTGCGCCAAGGTGCATGAGGCGTCTGGCTCTGTGATTATCTCGGCGGCCGGCTACCGCTATGACCTGCGGGATGTGCCTCTCGAGCTGCTGGACATCTTCGGTGATGCAGGGAGCTGTCTGGGCGAGCTGGAAGAACACATGATACTGGAGGATATCATCTATGGAAGCTAACTTTCTCTACCTCTACCCTAACTCCAGGGCGGAGGCCAGACGCCAAAAGGAAACACAGATGCATGAGGACAGCTTTCGGGAGAATGTCCGCTGCGCACGCGCCATAGAACAGGCCGTTCAGGAGCATTTCGATGAATCCAGTGGGGTACTGAAAGAGGGCAGCGCCCAGTCTGTACTGGAGGAGTTCGGCTTTAAGCGGGTAAACTTTGTCCTCGCCAATTCCCTGAAAGAACTCAAGAAGTCTGCCTGCGGACATCTGGTCAGCGACGAAATTTACCAGTGGGGTCAGGGGACGTTTGTGCCCCCGGATGGCAAATATAACTGTTGCTATGCGGTGGACACCGCCGCCCAGCTTTTGGAGGGGTTCATCGGTCAGGTCCGAGAAGCATACCAGGCATTGGGGTTGTTCGGCCTGGAGCACTGTGTTGGTAAGCGGCATGAACAGGACTTCAGGGACAAGGTGCTGGTGATGAATCCTCACACTTTGCGGGAAAGCTTCTGGTCCCCCAAAAACATGCTCTGGTATGGCGGGGGCGGCTTTGGATGTTCTCCTGAGTCCAGAGGCCGTGCGGTCTATGCCACCTGTCTGGGCGACGGTGAGAAGACCCGCTGGAACCGGGATGACTTTTTGGGGGTGCTGGATGAGCAGTATCTGCCGGACTGGGCGCGGGAAAAGCTGGAGGAGCTTCGTGGTCCCAATCAAGAGCCGAACTGCGGCCCTGTCGCAGATGGCTTCATAATGCAATGAGAGGTGAATGGATTGAAGTTATCCTTTTATACAATAGATGACCTGCGGCTGGGCTATGATCCCCAGGGCGAACAGGGCTGGCGGCAGTCCCGCTTCCTGGACTGGCGGGATGCGTTGGAGCAGTACCGCTCCCTACCGGACAGCTCCGTCAAGGTCTTCGGCCTCAGTAATGGGGAGCAAGATGTGGAGCTGGTGCGCCGCCTGTCCACCGATACCGGCTCTACCACCTGGGAAAACACGCTGGTTCTGGACTTCCTCGCCCTCCCCCTTTGGAAAAAGGAGGAGGGCGTAATCTCTTTGGCCAGGGAATTAGTGTCCTGTCTGGATATCCGCTACTGTCTCGCCACGGACATGCTGGTCCCCGTCCCCGGAAATCGGAACACCTCCAAACAGCGGCTGAAGGGCAAGCGCCTGTGGCCTGACGTCCCAGGCATTCCGGAATCCGCCGTCCGCTGGCTGTACCTGTCCGGTGCCGGCTGGATATCTCCCACGGAGCTGAAGCGCCGCTATCCCGCGCCGGAACAGTCCTTCTGTTACCCCGTCATATCCAAATACCGGGTGGACGGAATCAGGAAGGGACACTTTGTCCCGCTGGAGCTCACCTATTGGGAATATAAAATGTTGGTTCGCCGCACCCAGGAGTGGCTTGACCATAAGAAAACGTAAGGAGGAAAAGATTATGAGCAACAAAACCACGCATCAGAGCGCCCCTGCCCAAGGGACACTCCCCATGGAGCTGGAGGTAAAGATCTACTCCGTGAGTACCAGCGGAAATGTGCTGGCCAATGCCTCGGTGACTCTGAACGGCTGCTTTGCCATCCGGGGAGTCAAGGTAATCGACAGTGAGAACGGCCCCTTTGTCTCTATGCCCAGCTATAAGGGCAGAGATGGTTACAGGAACGTCTGTTTTCCCTGCACCAAGGAGTTTCACCAGCAGTTCAGTGATGCGGTTGTGGCCGCATACCAGCAGGCGCTGGAACAGCTTCCCCAGCGGCACCAGGAACAAGAAGCACCCCCTGCACCGTCAATGTCAATGTGATAAGGAGTGAACGATGATGAAAAAATTATCCGCCCTGTGCGCCATGGCTCTGATTCTGACCATGACACTGTCCCCCACCGCTTACGCCGCAGTTCCGCCGCCCAGCCCGGCCTGCTATCCCACCTCCGTTATCAGGAGCGAGGATGGCGCTGAGGTGCGCAAAATCTATGACCTGAGCCCGGAGGAAGACCCTGCCGGAATTGCCCGGTCCGACTTCGAGCAGGAGGGGTTCCGCTATACGCTGGTGGACCTGCTCAAGCAGGAAACCCCGGAGTATGAGGAGCGGTATCACACCGAGACAGTCTCCATCCCCAGCAAAAGCAAGGACATGGAATCCGTTCTGGCTCTGCTGCCCACTGAGAAAGAGTTTGTCACCGAGGACGGTCTCACCGGAACCCTGGCCCTCCAGCTGGATACGGTCCAGATTGAGGTGGCCGGATATGGAAGCTCCACCAAGGATGTCTCCGCCACCCGCAGCTACCCCAATCTGGCCAGCCAGGATACCGCCAACATCCCCAAGACCATCCAGGACGGCGGGCGCACCTTGACCCTCCAGAATATCAATTGGCAGACAGACAACACCGCAAATATGGACGGCTACGCAGTGGGCGACCGCTACACCGCAGTGGCCACCTATACCGGCTCCGCCACCAGCAGCTACGTCAAAGGCTACACCGTCATTGCTGATTACGCCGGCTCTGTCAGCCGGATCGCCCTGAACAAGACCCGGTATGTGGCCATCTTTGAGGGTACGCCGCTCAAGCCGATTGAACCGGAGCCCACCCCTGATACTCAGACTCCGGCCAGCTTCAACTGGCCCCTGCTCCTCATCCCTCTGGGCGTCATTGCTGTGGGTGGAGCCGGGATTGGAGCCGCCCTGTTTTTGAAACACCGTAAAGAAAACGAGGAGGAGACCGAATGAGAAAGTTTACCGTTATTTTCTCGACCCTATGCCTGTCCCTGGTCCTCACAATTCCCGCCAGCGCGGCCGGGCCTTTGGAGTACAGCATCAATGCCCCCGGCACCCCGGAGTATGGCAAACCTTCGTCCTTTGAGGTGGTGCATACCGCTGACAACGGCGCCATGAAGAATGAGGACGTGAGCAAGAATGCCGCCCTCATCCCACCCGGCTTCGGCAGCTACAGTGCCGACACGCTGAACACCGGCACACCCCTGACGCCCAATCTGGTCCCGGGCTATCAGCCTGTCTCCGGGGCTGTCATCAACGGCGGTTCCGGCGTAATCCAGCCTCCCGCCATGGGCAGTGGAAGTTCCAGCGGCTCCGTTTTTGTCCCCGGCTCATCTACCGTGACGGTGACCGGCCCTGGCGGCTACACCAAGGTGACAGACGATCTCTACTACACCGGGGGGCATCTGGGTACGCTGAAGATACCCGCCATCGGCCTGAACGTCAAGATCTATCAGGGTACGGACAGCGCCGCGCTGAAGAAGGGGGCGGGACACTTTGAGGACACCTCCATCTGGGATGGCAATGTGGCATTGGCCGCGCATAACCGAGGTGTGACCAACCATTTCGGACAGATCCATACCCTGGAGGTGGGCGACAAAATCACCCTGACCACCCGGCTGGGCACACGCACCTATGCCGTTACCAGCGTGTCCAAGGTGGCCGAGACAGATCGCAGCGCCCTTGCCCCCTCCACCAATAATATGATCACCCTATACACCTGCGTCCGCAATCAGCGGGAGCAGCGATGGTGCGTCCAGGGTGCTGAGGTTCGGTAATATGCTTTGTTTTCACCCCCGTTTTTCTCCGCTTTGAAGCTTCTCTTTTGCTGGACTTTTGGCCTTTCTTCCCGTATCATTGGACTTGCAAAGCCCAATGTTATCGAAGGAGGAAAAACAATGAACCGAAATATGATGATCGCTCTGGCCACCAGCATCCTGCTCACTGTCAGCGCCCCTGCCGCCCTGGCCGCCGAGGTCCCCACCGAACAGGAGACTGCCGCCGCGAGCCTGCAGGCCCAGGGGCTTATGGCAGGAGATGAGAACGGCGACCTGCACCTGAACGACAACCTGACCCGCGCCGAAATGGCCGTCCTTGTCAGCCAGATCTGCATCAACCCGGAGCACATCGCCTGGGAGCGCGACTTCTATGCCAGACTGTGCGACGCAAACTTCAACGACGTCCCGAAATGGGCCAAGACCTATGTGGGCGTGTGCGCCTCCAACGGCATCATGGCCGGCTACGGAGAAGGCATCTTCGCCCCATCCGACCCGGCGACTCCTCAAATGGCCTGCGCCGTCATCCTCCGCTGGCTGGAACGGGACGGCTGGGACTATGACACCGCCTGCGACAAGGCGGCGGAACTGGAACTGATCCCGGCAGAAGCCCTGACAGGTGATACCATCACCAGAGGAGACATGGCAATCCTGATCAAGAGAGCCCAGGACTATATGGCCTGGCTCCAGACCCTGTAACGACACAATAGACCCTATCATCAGGCGGCTCCGGCAGAAATGCCGGGGCCGCTCATTTTATTCGGAGGTATGTCTATGAAAAAGCGGTTTCTTTCCCTGTTCCTCGCATTCGTGATGCTCCTGGGCATCCTGCCCATCTCCTCCTTCGCCGCCTCCAGTGAGGACGAGGCCCTGGGTGAGGTGGACATCTTCAACGGAGACCACGAGATTGGCTACCTGTCCATCAACGGCAGCGTCAGGAAGCAGAAATACACCTATTACAACTTCAAGACCGCAAACGGTTATATCCGAGAAACACCAGCCTACTGCGTCAACCCGGACCTCTTTGGCGTCCCCCAGACTGTGGGCCCTGGCGAGAGCATCAAATATCTGGCCAACGAAAAGGCCAGCGACCCCAAGGTGGTGGGTATCATCTGTAACGGCTATCCCCACTACAGCCTGGAGGGCCTGAATCTGGATGACAAGTATCAAGCGTATTACGCCACTAAAATGGCCCTGTGGTGCTATCTCATGCCCGCATGGAACATCAATAATCTGAAGGTGGCCCCCGGTCTGAGCGCTGCGGACCAGGAGATTGCCAACCGGGTGCTGCATGCGGCCAAAACCATTTACCAGCGCGGTACCACCTACAACTACATGCTGGAGCCCAAGCTCACCGCCACCCCGGACAAGTCGGTGGCCTACCCGGTAACGGTAGACGGCAGACAGTACAAGCAGCAGGTCTTTACTCTGCGCAGCGAGACCTTTGTCTACGGTCTCAAGGTCGGCGTGGCCTTTTCCGATCCCGGCAGTGTCCCTGCCGGGACCCGTATTGTGGATATGGACAACCAGGATATCACCGATGTAATCACAGATGGCTCGCTGGGCAGCTTTAAGGTGCTCTATCCCGTGGACAGCATCAAGGGAGAGACAGGCAGCGTCCAGCTCTCCCTGACCGCCTCGGTGGCCAAGTACGCTGTCATGTACGCTATCTGTGCAGAGAAGGACAAGTACGGCAATTTGCAGAACTACATCTGCGATGTGGACAACAATCAGCACATGGAACTGGCTGCCGTCAGCAATTACTACGATTCCCCGGAGGAGGAAATCCCGGATGAAACGGCGCTGCGGATCATCAAGCTGGAGGAGGGTACCGAGATGCCCCTGGAGGGGGCAGTCTTCTCCGTCTATGACCCTGTGGGCCGGAAGCTGGGCTCCTACTCCACCGGCCCTGACGGGACGGTCACCATCCCACTTACCCTGGAGGGCCACTACACCGTGACCGAGGAGATCCCGCCCCAATATCATCTTCTCCCCAACATCACCACCCAGCACGCCGATGTGGAATATAACAAGGTGGCAAAGCTGACTTTTTGGAACGCCCCTTATGGCTCTCTCAGAGTGCAGAAGCTGTCCAACACCGGCGCCCCCCTCAACGGGGTGACGGTGCAGATCAAGCACATCGAGAGCGGAGAGGTAATCACCGGCAAAACCCAGATTGGGGGCGCGGTGGTTTTTGACAATCTGAAACAGGGCGGTTACGAGGTGAAAGAGGTGGCCGGTATCGAGGGCTGGATCGCTGAGACCGACACCGTCCAGACCGTGGCTGTGGTCTCCGGCGAGGAGTCCACAGCCACTATCGTCAACAAGGAGCTGCCCGGCCTGCGCATCATCAAATATGATCGGAAAAATATGATCCTGCTGCCCGAGGTTACCTTCGCAGTCTATCGGGACGGCGAATTTCTGGGCAATTTTCAGACGAACGCAGTGGGTGAGATTCTGATTACCAACGCTCAGCCCGGCACCTATCGCGCCTTCGAGGTAGATACTGGTAATGACGGGCTGATTCTGGATACTACCCCCCAGGAGGTGGAGCTCCACGCCGGGGATGGCATCAAGGAGCTGCTGTTCTTCAACGACGTAAAACCCGGCATCCACCTCATCAAGGTGGACAGCGCCGACCTCTCCAAGCCCATCCCCAACGCAAGGTTCAAGCTGGAGGCGGTAGACGGGAGCTGGGGCCCGGTGGAGATGACCACGCTGGAGGACGGGACCATCGACCTGTCCAAGCTGCCTGCGGGCGCGGCGGTGGTAACAGAGCTGGACTGCCCCGGCTATGTGATCGACGACGCCCAGCGCATCATTGAGCTGAAACCCAACGAGGACGCGCAGTTTGTATTTACTAATAGTAGGCTGCCTTCCCTCCACCTTTTAAAAACCAGCTCAGACGGCTCACCGCTGGCGGGGGTCTCCTTCCGCCTGGCGAAAATCGAGGATGGAAGTCGGTATCTGGACCGCACCACTTCGGCCACGGGCGAGATTTTGTGGGAGGGCTTGGAGCCTGGTGTGTACTCATTGAAAGAAACCGCTACAGTATCCAATCACATCATCGACCTGCGGGAGTACCATGTGGAGCTGTTCCCGGGCAAGACCAGCACCATCTGTCTGGAAAACCAGAAGCGGCCCAATTTGTATGTTTACAAAAATGACGCAGACGATGGCACCCCGATTAAGGATACCGTTTTTCTGGTAAAGGCGGCGGACGGCCACAGTGTGGACGAGATCAAAACGGACAGCGAGGGAAAAGCCACGCTGTCCAATTTACTGCCCGGAATATATGAAATTTCGGAAAAGTCCGTGCCTTCGCCCTACCTCAAGGACGCCGACCCACAGCTTGTCACCCTGTACCCCAACCGCGACCACAAGGTGTATTTCGAGAATCACAAGCGGCCGGTTATTAAGATCATCAAGGAGAATGCCGTCACCTTTGAGCCGCTGGCCAATGTGCCCTTCCGGGTGTGGTACAGCTCCAATCACACCAGCACCGGCGAGATCAACGACCTGGGGACATTCTACACGGATGAAAATGGCCGAATTGAATTGAATGGGCCGGAGATGGGCGAGCTGGGCCTGCGGGACGGCTGGTTTCGTGTGCAGGAACTGGAGCCGCTGAAGGGCTTTGCCAAGGCCGACCCCGATACACAGGAGGCGTTTGTCCCAGCCGGACAGAGCCACACCTTCCGCTTCCGCAACCGGCCTTTGAGCGCCATATGTGTCTGGAAATACGACAGCCAGCACCCCAACGTGGCCATCGAGGGGGCGGTGTTCCAGGTCAAGTACCTCTCCGGCAATACCTCCGGTACGGGCGGCACCGTCATTGGCACCTACCGCACCTCGGCCAACGGCTCCTTCACGGTAACAGGCTGTAAGGCCGGCACCTACGTCATCGAGGAGCTGTCCAGTGATGGGAACCATGTAATCGACACACCGCCCCAGACCGTCTACCTCTCCGGCGAGGAGCAGGAGGTGGTACAGGTCTATTTTGGTAACAGCGCCAAGGGCTCTCTGTTGGTAAAAAAGGTATCGGCCAGTGACGGCGCGCCCCTCAGTGATGTGGAATTTTTCGTGACAACGGCGGATGGGGCCGTGGTTGGAAATGCCAACGGCAAGTTTGTGACGGACAGTTCAGGCAGCTTCCTGGTGGAGAATATCGACCCAGGAACCACGCTGGTAGTTAAGGAGGTCAGGGCAAAAACAGGCTACCTGCTGGACGACACCCCACAGACCGTTCAGATCAAAGCCGGACAGACCGTTACCCTGGAATTTCGCAACAAGCCGCTGGGAAACCTCATCATCCACAAGCTGTCGGGAGCGGACAGGAAAACGCCCTTGACCGGGGTGCAGTTTAAGATCACCTATGCGGACGGCAAGGTGGTGGATGCTGAGGATGGTAAGCTATCCTCCAATGGGCTGTACTTCACTGATTCCGAGGGCCAGATCATCCTTTCCAATATCACAGGAACCGTCATCTGTACCGAAGTGGAGAGTGTCCCCGGCTATACCATCGACCCCAATACCCGCACTCAGACGGTGGTGGTCAACCCGGACGACACACAGCACCTCTACTTCTACAACAACCCCGTAGGCGGAGTGGAGATTATCAAGGCGGTGGAAGGGAACGAGGAAAAGCGCATACCCAATGTGACCTTTGAAATCCGCCGCATGGATGACGCTCTGGTGGATACGGTCACTACCGGGAAAGATGGCCGGGTCTTTGTCACACTGGAAGCCGGGAGCTTTTATGCGGTGGAGACAAAGTGCCCGAAGGAGTTCAAGCTGGACAGCACCCCCCACTATTTCGAGGTGAAAGCCGGGAAAGCCACGCCGCCCCTGGTTGTGACCAACAAAGCTCTGAGCGGTATCCTCATCCATAAAATTGACAGTGATACCAAGGAGGGGCTCTACGGAGTAACCTTCCTGCTCTACGATGCAGACAAGAATCCCATCGGGCAGTACAGCAGCGATGACAGGGGGTATGTCCATATTGACGATCTGCCCGGAGCTGGCCGCTACTACCTGCGGGAGCTGGAGAATGACGGATATCTGGTGGATACCCAGCTGAAGACCGTAAATGTTATCGCCGGGACTACCACAGAAATCACCTGGGAAAACACTGCCATCACCGGACAGATTCAGGTCACCAAGACGTCCGAGAACTACAACTCCATGAACGGCTGGCCCGCTGGCACACCCATCCCTAACACGGAGTTCGAGATATATCACTACCGCACAGGCAATCTTGTGGACACCATCCGTACCGGGAAAAATGGCGTGGCCGTGTCCAAGCCCCTGCCCCTGGGCCGGTACAAGGTGGTGGAATCCAAGGCGGCCGAGTTTTATGGTTTAGACAAAACTCCCATTGATGTGGAGATTGAGCATGCCGGCCAGATTGTCAAGACGGCCATGACCAACAAGGCCCTGTATACCAACGTCTCCATTAAGAAAACCGGCTTCGTGGAGGTCATGCCCGGCCAGCAGCTCCGTTATAATTTCTCCGGCATCGCCAACAATTCCACCACCGCGCTCACCAGCTTTTACTGGCGGGACACCTTGCCTGCCCAGGCGGTGCGGCTGGACAAAATCGCCACCGGCACTTACAACGTGCAGGGGAATTACAAGATCGTGTTTAAAACCAATCTTAACAGCGAGTACCGCACTATGTACGACAATCTGAGCACTACGCGGCACTATATGCTGGACGCTTCTCCTTCCGCCCTGGGTTTGGCCTCCAATGAGTATGTCACCGAGTTTATGGTCTCCTTCGGCGTTGTTCCCGGCAATTTCCGCCAGGTGGAAGCGCCAATGGTGTACTGCAATGTGGTGTCCTGGCTTACCGGAGGGACTCAGTTCGTTAACCAGGCGGACGTGGGCGGCATCTATAATGGTCAGTGGATCATGGCCACCAGCAGATGGGTCACCAGAGTCTACAAGCCCGCCGAGCCCCTGCCCCGCACCGGCTATTGAGCCGGTCTGTCCATGCTGAATGGGGAGCCGCCTGTCAAGGGCGGCTCCTCTTCTGTAAATCCAATATAAATACAGGGAGGAAAATCAAGATGAAATCCAAGAAAATGTTCCGTATCCTTGCCGCCGCCATGGTGGTGGCAGCCCTCTGCTGTGTCCCCGCTCTCGCTGCCGGGGATGTGGCCTCCGCTGTGGAGAGCACCTGGACTGACGCGGCGGACCAGATCAAGACCGTGGTTGAAAACGTAGTCTTTCCCGCGCTGGACATGGTCCTGGCCATCGCCTTCTTCACCAAGTTAGGGATGGCCTACTTCGACTATAAAAAACATGGCCAGTTCGAATGGACCGGCCCCGTAATCCTCTTTGCCTGCCTGGTCTTCACCTTGACCGCGCCCAACTATATCTGGGGCATCATTGGACTGTGAGGCGGAAGATGAACGAACAAGTGGCACATTCTCAAAAGTACCCGAGAATTTTCTCACCCATCTGGGTGAGCATTGGAGAAATGGAAGAATACTGGAGCCCTGAATGTCTCTACGATCACTCCGCTGCATTCGCGCAAAATATCCTCGACGCCCTGTGTGCGTTCCATTCTGAGCCGTCCTCCAGCATTAATCTGATGAAGTTTTTCTCCTGGCCGAGTGACCGGGAGATGGACTATGCTGTCAAGCAAAAAATCCGGGCGGCCCGGCTGAGTGTCTGTGCGGTAGGTGAAACTGCTTATGCGGTTGTTGACCTGGAAACCACCGCTGAATTGACAGATGAAGAATGGGATGTTTTTACCCGTCAGCTGGAGTACCAGTATCAGGATGGCTGGGGAGCGGAATTCGAAGTGACAGACATCCCAATCGGGCAGAACAGGATGATCCTTGCCAGGCTGTGTCGTGAAGAACTGATCTATTGCTATACGGAGGAGCAGCTGAAAGAGCGGCAGGACCCTGCATGGCAGACGGAACAGACCATGCAATGAAGTGCCAGGAGGTGATCTGCGATATTTGTCTTTGATTTTGTAGCATCCACCATCATGGATAACCTGATTGAATGGTTCTATGGGCAAATGGTGGGCTTTCTTGGCAACTTTTTCGCTGTTATGGGCAATATGGGCGTAGAGCTGTTTGAACTTGATTGGGTGAAGGCCATTGTCCTGCTTTTCTCCCAGCTGGGCTGGGCGCTGTTCGGCGTCAGCATTGTGGTCTCTGGCTTTGAATTCGGCATTGAATACTCCACCGGCCGGGGAAACCTCCGGCAGACAGCCCTCAATGCCATCAAGGGCTTTATGGCGGTCAGCCTGTTTACTGTGGTACCTGTGCGGCTCTATTCCCTGTCGGTATCCTTGCAGGGAACCTTCTCTGTGGGTCTGACCGGGTACGGAACCAGCATCGGGACTGTAGGGGAGCAGATCATTGAGGAACTGATGAACGTGGAAAGTCTTGCGGATATGGCAGGCGCACCTGACTTCGGTATGAGTGTCCTCACCAGCCCGATCATGCTCCTGTTCTGCATTATCATGATGGCTTACGCTGTAATCAAGGTTTTTTTCGCTAACCTGAAACGAGGCGGCATCCTGCTGATCCAGATTGCGGTGGGGAGTCTGTACATGTTCAGCGTTCCAAGAGGATATATAGATGGATTTACCCAGTGGATCAAGCAGGTCATCGGTCTGTGCCTGACAGCTTTCCTGCAATCCACAATCCTGGTGGCGGGCCTGATAGTCTTCCGGGAACATGCCCTGCTGGGACTGGGCCTCATGCTCTCCGCAGGAGAGGTGCCCAGAATCGCCGGGACCTTCGGCCTGGACACCACCACCAGGGCCAATATCATGAGCGCCGTCTACACCGCTCAGGCCGCTGTCAACACTACCCGAACCGTTGTGCATGCGGCAGCAGCAAAATAAGGACAGGAGGAGAACATGCTCACTATGGGGAGTCTATTCGATGGGAGTGCGTCCCGAATCACAGTGTAAAACCAGCGTAGTAGCGAGGACACCACTGTGAACCTGACAGGGGCATTTCATTCGTGTACCCTGTAGGTGTTGATACGGCTGGCGGCGGCATGAGAGCCAAATATCTCATGTATCCGACCGCGACTAATACTCCTGCCGGCTGTCTGGCAACAGGCAGTCGCGAAGCATAGGTGAAGACGGGGACACTGCTGGCGACAGCACACCCCGGGTTCCGCCGCATATGGATAGAAATTCCTTTATTGTACACTTCGTAACGAACCCTACCCTACTCCAATTAGGAGAGGATGGAATAACAGGTTTACCTCACGTGATTTTTCCGTGTCATTATGGGGGATGGCGTTATGGCCGCCATAGAGTCCGTGGGAAACGGACCGGGGAGACCCAAGCCTGCGGAGTAAAGAGGAGTCCTAAGTGCGGCATTAAGGCAGTCGTATTGATATGGGAGAACTGCCCGGCATGGCAAGATATTTTGCCATGTAGTAATCGGGGACGGTCTGCACCGAAAGGGTAGGGCCAGAAAGATTACGTATGGGTAGTCAGCGGGGCCATAGTAGTGAAGATACCGTATCAAGAAATACGGAGGAGCGAAGGGCCTTAGTCTTACTTTGAACGGCAGAACAATCATTTCTATTCGCCTGATTAGACGCAAGAGACTATTCATTACGGAAATGAGGCCAACCAACCTATGAAAACAACTTTTGAGCAATAGCTATAACTATTTTGTGGATATGGAGCAGCGGTTTAATGATTACCGTAACGGGAAAATGGATATGCGGACGCTTCATCCCATGGTCTATGACGCTAACAATGTGGCCTTTGCGCTGCGGCAGTTGAGCCAAAGCGGCGGGCGGATGGCGTTGGGGCCGGATGGTACAAATATCAAGACGTTAGAGCCCTACTCCATCCTGGAATTAACGGAAATCGTGAAAGACCGCTTGCTGAACAAGAAAATGGACTATGTGCGCCGGACATACATTCCCAAAAGCAACGGCAAGAAACGCCCTCTGGGAATCTGCTCTATCTGGGACAAGCTGGTGGAGAAATGTATCCAGCTTGTGATAGAACCCTATTGTGAAACCAAATTTGTGCCAAGCTCCTTTGGTTTTCGTCCCCAGGTCAGCCAGCACCAGGCGCTGGCAAAGGTGAAGACCCAGTGCATGACTATGCCCTACGTGCTGTCTGTTGATATGCAGGACTACTTTGGAACGATTGACGCAGACATCGCCTACCGGGAACTATGGCACATTGGTATCCGTGACCAAGTGATTCTTAACTATATCTACCGATTCATCAAGAAAGGCTACTATGAAGATTCCTGCAAGGTGGAAGCCCCCAAAGGCTCCCCGCAGGGTTCCATATTAGGGCCTCTCATCAGCAATATCTATCTGCATCGGTTTGACGTGTGGTTGAGGGAACAAGGGGACTGCTGGCATGACAGCGCGGTGGGAAAATTCCACAACAAGCACAGGCGGCGCAATCTGGAGCGCACAGGTCTGAAAATTGGCATCCATGTTCGCTATGCTGACGATATTCTGGTAATTTGTAAGAGCCATGAGGACGCTGTACGGTTTCGTTACAGCGTTACCCATTACCTGACACAAAATATGCGGCTGAAAATCAATGAGGAAAAGACCAGGATATATGACCTCACGAAAGAGAAAATGAAATACCTGGGATATGAGTTCTATGTATTCAAGCCGCCGCCCAAATGTGTTCAGCAAAAAGGTATGTATATGGTTGCCAATACGCTTCCACAGAAAAAGGAAGACGAAATCGTTGACAGGTGCCGGGAATTGCTCCGGGCCGTCAGGAAACATCCGAATTTTGAGACAATACACGATTGGAACACCTACGTGGTAGGCATCCACAACTACTACAAGGGTATGACGCACTTCTGCATGAATTTTAGAAAGATAGGTTGGCGAATCAAGAAATTGTTCTACCACACGATGGAGCGGAATGTTACGTTTACGCAAGAGCAGTCATATAAAAATAACTTTCAGAGAGGAGGCTATCGTTCCTGGGGAAGCAACGGCTACTACTGCTTTAACGGGTATCCGATTGTTGAAATCCAGTGGGCAAGCTGGGACAGCTGGCTTTTGGCTGGCGGTAACGGTGTTGTAAAACGGAAAAATCCGTACTCACAGAAAGAGCGGCAACAGCGGCCCGGAGTGTCCATTGACGACATTGAATATCTCGTCAGGGTATCCAAGCACATCAAAAACAGCAGACTGGCCCTGTTCAGAATCAGCAAGTACAGTTCGACAAAGGGTATCAGCTATCTGTCCGGAGAATATGTCCCGGTCGGGCTATACCACTGCCACCACATCAAGCCTTTGAAAAATGGCGGCACAAACGACTTTAATAATCTTTGCGTCCTGTCCGAGCTGGAACACACTATTCTGCACAGCACTACCCCGGAACGGCTCTATGATTTGTTTCCCAAGAAAAAGAAGCGAATCAAGGCACTTATTGAGGCTTTATATGACAAAGCGGCGTAAATATGTATTCCCTTCATCAGCAAAGCGGCACATTGAAATGAGGTGCCGCTTCACAAAGTAAGATGGTGCGCCGTGTGCGTCGAAAGGCGCCCGCACGGTGTGGGCTGGGGGAAAAGTCCGAGATGATTTCATCGGAGACTTACCTATCAGCATTCGGCGGCTTCCCCCTGGCGGCGGTTCGCAACGGAATCACGCCTGTGTGGGCCAGCGAAATCGAAACCTTCCCTATCGAAGTAACAAAACACCATTTCCCCGGCATGATCCATGTGGGGGACATCACCAAATTGGACGGGGCAGAATTGCCGCCTGTGGATATCATCTGCGGGGGCTCACCCTGTCAGGATTATGCCGAGGAAATAGTTATTCCGAAAATATAAGCAAATCACTTGTAATAAAAGAGGGTTCGCAAAAATCTTCGGGATAATAAATGTATTATAATTAGGCGCAAGGTCAATTTGTGAAATGCATAGGCTTTTACTTTACATGATTTCACTGCTCAAAGCTGATATTTTTATTTGTTGCAAATAAGACTTCAAGTTATTGCTATCATCATATTTTTATGATATACTAAACACCGCTAGTAGAACAGTTCAATAATTTCGAAAGGAGAGTGTCAAATTGGATACCTATAATGTTGGAACAAATATCGGTGGCATTATCGGCGGGCAGAACAACACAGTAAATAATTTTAGTTCTGCTCAAAAGGAGGACTTGTCCGTATTGCTTTCTCAGATTCAATCCGCTGTCAATCACCTTGACATTTCCCAGGAGCAGAAGAAAGAAGCCCGAGATTACATTGATGCTATCGCTGAAGAAGCAACACAGGATAAGCCAAAGAAATCAATTATTAAAGTTGCTTTTGCTGGCCTGAAGGAATTTGCAACGAACGACACTCTTTTGAAGCTGATAGAAAAATTAACGCCAATCATTAGCACATTAATAAAATAGAAAGGAGCAACTTTATGGATTCATACATCTATAATGTAAAAAATAATATCGGCGGCATTGTTGGTGGTAGTGAAAATACTGTCTACAATACTTTTCAAACTATGTCGGGTATTTTCAATAACGCAGGAACAGGTGATGCGAGTCTCAAGGAGGGACCCCGTAATATTTTAATCCTCGAGCTCATTGGTAAATACCTCGAACCTCTGGCTAAAGAGGTGGACAATGCGCTACGCATCGGTAGGTATCCGCTGAAAATCCGAATCACAGACTTAGTTGTTGATTGTGCTAATGGAACCTACTATAATGATGGAAACCGTGACAGTGAGGTTGAGTATTTAATTAATGGCCTTTTTACTCTCATTTGTACTTCACGTGGTTTTAATTATAAAGCTAAAATAGCCCAAGTGGGTCCTAATTATTTCTTTGAGATGTACCCGGATGATTAAACTTTACTGCAGCATATCCCGAGGGGCAATTTGCCGCTCGGGATGTGTTATTTTAACGCAAGTCACACAGTTTTCACATTGTCCATAGTATCCTGTATAATACGATTCTGCAGGCTTCAGCCTGACATCGTAATTACAGAGGAGGACCTATGGAATTAATTGATCTGAGCACGACATCGCAACGCACATTGGAACTGTTGGAAGCCAACGGAAGCAGCGCTAAAAGTTTACATGGGTATACCCATACTGGGTTCGGCAGTATACTTCGCCATTTTCACCGTAAAGGTATACTGTATGTGACGTTGGAGATGATAGACGCATTTCTTCTGGAGCAACGTGCACTTTTGGACCAAGGAGATATCTCCCTGTGGAAATGGAGACTTGTCCGCAGAAGTTGCGAGCTTTTGAAACAGTGTGCCGCGACGGATTCCATTGATTTGCCAAGTATGCGTCCGTGGAATCCTGTATGGAATCGACCTGAACAGAGCATCCAGTATGACACGCCTACGGCGAATCAATTTGTGGACCCCGGAAATATCTTTGCACTTGTTTGGACGGCCAACCGGCAGATGGAACAGCTTGGCCTTTCGGAAAGTACCGTTCGCCATTACAGAGAAGAAGGACTGTCTGTCCTTTTGAGAAAGCATTACGATTCTGGAACGGAACATTACTCGGATGAACTTGTTTCCCAAGCAATAGAGGAACGGCGTCTTCAGTATGAACAGGGTGTTGTTGGCAGGACATCCTACCAAAATCTTCGAAAAGCAGCGGCTATCCTCCGCGAATTTCGCCTGACAGGAAAAATAACGTTGGAAAGGCTTCCTGATTGGGGGCAGCGTGAACTTACTCCGCAGTTCAAATCGGTCTTAAACAATTTCTGCACATACGTTACAGAAAGAGGAAACCTAGCGGAAACTTCAATCAGCGCTGTAAAAAGCGTGGCTCATATATTCTTACTTGAGCTTGAGGATCACGGAGTAACATCTATAGAAACTGCGTCAGCAATGGATATCGTCGGATGTGCCACCAATATGTTGGGGCGCTATTCCGGCGGTCTGCGGTCCGCCCTTTTCGGTCTTCGTACTTTTCTGCGATTTGCCTATGAAACAGGAATCACACCGGACGATTTCAGCAAAGCACTTCCGGAATTTTCCTGTCCCCGAAAGACGTTTCACGAGGGCTTTACGATGGACGAATTGGAGCTTTTACTGGCGCAGCCAGACACTTCTACCGCAGTTGGTAAACGCGACTATGCTATGATGATTTTGGCCCTGCAGAGCGGTCTTCGAGCTTGTGATATCATCCGGCTTACATTTGCCTGCATTGATTGGAGAACGCGGGAAATCCGTGTGATTCAACACAAGACCGGACAGCCGCTCATCACTCCGCTTGCCGCTGAAAGCGGGAACGCGATAGCGGATTATCTATTAAACGGCCGCCCCAAAAGCGTTCTCCCTCAGTTGTTCCTTTGTCATACCGGCACAATCCGCCCTTTGAAAAGCCGATCCGCAAGTGGAATTGTCTCCCGGTACATGAAAAAGGCCGGGATTCTTTCTGCTCATCACGGTTTTCATAGTTTCCGCCGTACCTTTGCTACACAGTTGCTGCAAAACGAAGTTCCTCTGGAGTTGATTCAGCAAATGTTAGGTCATGCCAGCATGGATTCAGCCAAACCCTATCTATCCATTGATGAGCAGGGACTTAAGCAATGTGCGCTCCCGCTGCTCCGCCGTGAGGACATGGAGGCAGAGGCATGATCTATACATTTGAAAGCAGTTTTGCTGTTCAGATTGAGGACTTTATTGCACAGAAACATGCACTGGGTTTTGGCTATTTGGAGTCGTCTCGCATCCTGCGGGACTTTGACCGATTTTGCATGGCATATTTTCCTGAAGAAAGCTCACTGACCGAGGAGATTTTTCTGGCTTGGGCCACGAAAAAGGATACAGAGGGCAACAACACCTTCCGCAACCGTATGATGCCGGTTCGTGAGTTTGCCAGATACCTGAATCATAATGGCGAGGTTGCCTACGTTCTGCCGCCGGATATTGCCAAGAAAGATGCGCCTTATGCTCCATACATTTACACTGAGGACGAAATCCTGAAAATTTGGGATGTTTTCGACCACTTAAAACCGAGAGGTGGTTTCCCGGTACGGCAATTTGTGGTCCCGGCTATGGTAAAGCTGCTGTACTGCTGCGGTCTGCGTCCAGCTGAGGCCCGAAGACTTCGGGTAAACGATGTGGACTTGGATACCGGGCGGCTAAATATTATGGAGAGCAAGCGACACAGAAGCCGCATTGTTTTGATGGCGGATGATGTGACGCGGATGCTTTCAGATTGCAACGCCATCGTAGCCTCCGCTATACCGGGACGCGACCCGTTCTTCCCCAATTCAGAGGGCGGATTTTACGGAAAAAGGGGGCTGGAGAAGACCTTCCACCAGATCTTGAAGAAGGCCGGCATTGCGGGAACCGGCCGGCGCTCCCCGCGTCTTTATGACTTTCGCCATACTTTTGCTACCCACAGGCTGTACCACTGGATGCGCGAGGGAAAAGACTTGAACGCCATGCTCCCCTATCTGAGTGCGTACATGGGCCACGTACAACTCTCGGACACTTACTACTATATCCATCTGGTCCCCGGTTTGTTGGAGGAGATGTCCGGATTCGCGTTTTCTTCTGCTGAAGCGTTCTTGCCGGAGGTGGGAACCGATGAGTGACTTTTTTGATGCCGTCCGGCGTTTCCTTTTGGACTATCTGCCCAAGCAACGCTGCCTCAGCGAAAATACGATCCTCTCCTACAGACAGACGCTCAATCTTTTCGTGTCCTATATGAGGGATGACATGGGGATTGGAGCCACCGAACTGACCTTTTCCTGCATTGACCGGGACATCATTCTTGGTTTCCTGGCCTGGTTGGAAACTGTGCGGGGATGCAGCGCCTCTACCCGCAACCAGCGCTTGATGGCGCTGCGGTCTTTCCTGGATTTTGCCGGACAGATTGATTGCACACAAACGGCGCTGTACCTTTTCGCCTGTAACATCCCCTCCAAGGAGGCTCACAGGCGAATCGTTGAATTTCTGACCGAACCGGCATTGACCGCGTTGCTTCAGCAGCCTGATCCTTCCAAGCCGAAGGATCTTCGGAATCTGGTGTTCATGATCCTCATGTATGATACCGCCGCCCGATGCAGCGAACTCCTCGATATGAAGGTCTGCGATCTGCGCCTTGACGCAAAACATCCAATTGCGTATCTGCATGGCAAGGGGCGAAAAACCCGGACAGTGCCTTTGCTCAACAAAACAGTCCAACACTGCAGACAGTATTTGAACAAATTCCATCCGGGCCATGATAGCCACAGCGAAGCTCCGATATTCTATACTGTGATCCATGGGGTACAGCAGAAGCTGTCTCCGGATACGGTAGCTACGTTCTTTACGAAGTACGGCAGCATGGCAAAGGCCGTTTGCCCGGAAGTCCCGGAACACATCCATCCACATATGATGAGGCACACACGGGCAATGCACTTATACCAGTCCGGGATGCCCATGGTGCTGCTCTCGCAGTATCTTGGCCATACACAGGTTGAAACTACTATGATCTATGCCCATGCTGACACCGAAATGAAGCGGGCAGCGATTCAAAAGGCTGATGCTGTCCGAAAAGCCAAACCCGTACCCGATGAAATCTGGGCTAACAATGAGGAGATGATTTTGAAATTGTCTGGATTGACTTGATTTGAGCACGGATGCTACTTGACCGTATAGCTTTGTTATTCCGAAGTTTTTGTGGAAAGTTCAGGATTCATGGAACTTGATACAGTAACTTCGGAATAACTATTTCTTCGGCATAATCCTGATTATCCCGAATTCGGGATAATCAGGATCTCAGTGTGGCTGGAGCGAGAGCCGGTCTGTCCGGCGCCCGCTCCGGCCTTTTTATGGAACAAATTCGAGTTGTGAAGGAGATGCGAAATGCAGACGTTCAGCGAGGACGGACAGGTATCGCTGTTCGACCAAGATGGATGTGCTGGGAAAACGTACCCGGCGCATTCAGCAGCGGATCGCCCAAGGGTGAGGACTTCCGCGTCGTCCTCGAGGAGATTGTCCGAGTTAAAAACGATCCCGTTTATGTCCCTGGACCTTACCCCTGGGCATGGCAACCTGCTGGGCGAATCGTACTGGGAACTGATTTCTCCCTCGCCTGGCGGGTCTTCGACGCTCAATACTGGCCCCGCACCCCTCAGCGAAGAAGACGTATTTTCCTTATCGCAGATTTTGCAGGGCGATCCGCCCCGCAAATACTATTTAAGCAGGACAGCCTGCCTGGGTATCCTGCGCAGAGCGACGGAACGTAGGAAGGAACTGCCGCCACAGCTGAAAGCGGCGCTGCTGGCTCAGGCGGGCTTAACAGCTCCATTCCCTGACCTCATAGCCTTCGCCGCTAACCAGAGGGACGAGGTCTGCAACCTCCACAATGTGGCCGGCGCGTTGAGCCCCCAACCTGGATTGAAACAGCAGGCCTTCGTTGCGCAGGACTGTCTCAACCCTTGGGATACCCAGCAGGCCCGTGTGTTTACCCCAGGGGGTAAAGCGCCCACTCTGGCCAGCGCAGATGGCGGAGGGGGCCGGAATCCTGCCGGCCTGCTGTTTGTAGCCGAGACAGCTGGCAGCCTGACTCCCTGGGATAATCAGCAGAGACGGATATCTACCCCACTTGGTGTTGCACCGACGATCAACAGTGGGGAGCAAAAGCCCGGCGGGCTGGTATTTACTGCTGGTTTCTGTGCCGGGGCCGCACCTACAGCAGGTGGGATCGGATATCAGGTGGAGTGTGCGCCAACCCTGAAAGCATCGGAGAGCGGAACCAATATGGTACCTTCTGTTCTCTGTCTCAACGACCAGGGCGGCGGTATCATGGCTTGTTCTGAAGATGTGGTGGGGACACTGCGGGCCCAGGAGCATGGACATCAGCCGTTGGTTATTGGTATGCGTCAGGAAGAAACACCCTCAGTTATAGAGTTGTTTGAAAACCACGGGATCGACGCGAGATACACAGGACCGTACAACATATCTCCCACATTGACGAATCGCAATGGCACTGGAGGCAATAATCTGCCAATTTTGTTGGATACACATGACAGGTTTTTTTCCAGACAGAGAGTGGATGCATTCATGGAAAGCACTGTAACATCCACTGAAAGTGCCCGTCAGCACAAGGATGCCACTGATCTTGTGCTGCAGGAGACAGAGACTGAAAGACCACTGCTTATTCGTAGGCTGACGCCGCTGGAATGTGAGAGGCTCCAGGGATTTCCTGATTCCTGGACAGAACTGCGGGGAGCCTCTGACTCCGCCCGCTACCGTGCTCTGGGCAACTCAGTCGCCATCCCATGTGTAGAGTACATCATGCGGGGCCTTGCTATGGCGATAGGCACTTAATGAGGATAGCACCAGCATCCTGTCTCATGATCGTTGACCACACCCACCGCCTGCAAAAAGGAATAGATAATGACCGTGCCCACGAATTTCATTCCCCGGCGCTTTAAATCCTTTGAGATGCGGTCGGACAGTTCCGTACTGGCGCGAACTACATCATCTGTATTCAGGATGACCTGGCCCTGAGTGAAGCCCCAGAGGTAGCGGTCAAAGGAGCCGAACTCCTTCTGTATCTCCAGAAACACTTTTGCGTTTTGGACCGACGCCTCAATCTTTCTCCGGTTGCGAACGATACCGGGATTGGACATTAAGGTCTCCAGCTTTTCCGGGCTGTACTCCGCCACAAGGACGGGGTCAAAGTTGTCGAAGGCCTGACGGAACGCCTCACGCTTTTTCAGGATGGTAATCCAGGACAGACCGGCCTGGAAGCCCTCCAGAATCAGCATCTCAAACAGTTTCCGGTCATCATGTTCCGGTCTGCCCCACTCCTGATCGTGGTAGGCAAGGTATAGATCGGAAGTCGGGTCGGCCCAGCGGCAGCGGTTCAGTTCCATTATAATCCCCCGTTTTTTTCTTATTATATCCTATCGGAGACTATGGCGCAAGCCAAATAATCCTTGTTGCTTGTGCTTCGTTTTCCATCAAAATTGTCGTTGGGTTTGCTGAATAGCTTTTCAAGGGCTTTGCCGCTATACTTGGCTTTAGCAAATGGCGAAAGGAGAATCACCTATGGCAGAGAACATCAAGAACCTCTGTGCCCCTATCCCCACTGAACTCCATGCGCAGCTCCGCCAGCGGCAGGAGGAATCCGGCCAGACCCTGAGCCAGTACATGACGTGGCTCATCACAAAATTCTATGAATCGGAGGGAAAATCAACAATGAAAGAAAACCAGAGAACTGTCGCCTTCCAGGTATCCACCGAGCTGTTCAAGCAGTTCAAGGACTATCTTCAGCGGAAGGGCATCAAGCAGAACGCCTTCTTCCTGGCCTGCATCCAGCAGGCGCTGGAGGAGGAACAGACGGAAAACGGCGCCGAGAGCGAATAAACACAGAACACATCTGCCAGCGGTTTCCATTAAACCGCAGAGAGCAGGTATCTCACAACCGTGTCATACCTGCTCTTTTTTTATTTTAGTAAGGGAGGCGTTTACCATCTATATCTACCCCGATAATCTGAGAGCGAAGCCCAAGCTGTGGCTGTGGGAACTGCGGGACGTGGCGGTCATAGGGATCGGCTTTCTTCTCTCTGTTCTGGCGCTGGCAAATGGGGCGGGAATGCTCCTGATGATTCTGACGGTGCTGTTCGCATTCCTCTCCATCCGTATGGAGGGGGCCAGCATCCTGGACTTCCTGCGCTGCGCCGTCTGCTTCCTGTTCCTGCACCAACAATATTACGAGTGGAAGGAGCGAAAATCTTGAACCGAAAACAGAAAAAAGAGCTGCGGCGGCATCTGTCTACCCGGCAGCTTATGGGAATCGACCAGCTCACCGAACACGGCCTGAAGACGGCCAGAGGTGAGCTGGTTTTTTATTTGGTCAGCCCGGACAACCTCTCTGTGCTGTCTGCTGAGGGGGTACGGGGCCGTGTCCGAGCCCTGACGGAGCTGCTGCGGGGCATGGAGTCGGTGGAGCTGCTGGCCCTGGATTCCCGTGAATCGTTCCAGAGCAACAAGCACCACTATCAGGCCCGGCTGGAGGACGAGGAACTCCCCGCTCTGCGGGAACTGCTGAGGCAGGACACAGACCACCTGGACGATATCCAGTCCACCACCGCCTCGGCACGGGAGTTTGCTTTCGTCTATCGCAGGGAGGAAAAGCCCGCCGAGGATGCCGGCCATCTGAAACAGATTGAGAAGCGCATCCGGGACTGCGGCTTCCACGTCCGCATGGCGGAGGAGCAGGACATGATGCGCCTGCTGGCGGTGTACTACCAGCAGGATGTGACTACAGATCAGTTCGACCGCTTTGACGGAGAGAGGAGCGCCAATGGCTAAAAAGCAGAAAAAGAAAACAGGAAGGGCGGTAAAGGCTGTCACACCCCCGCCTTCCAAGGACTTCCTGGATATGATTGCCCCTGCCGCCGTGAAGTTCAACACGGACTCCTATATCCTGGGCGGCGCGTATCACTGCACCATGGCCCTGCGGGGTTACCCCACCAGCACGGAGGAACTGGCCCTGCTCCGGCATCTGGGCGAGAAAAGCGGCGTGACTCTGCGGATCTATACCCGCCAGGTCACGCCGGCCGAGGAAAAAGCCATCCTTCATAATGCCACCAACAAGAGCCGGATGGAACAGAGCAATTCCAACGATATGAAGCAGAGCATCACGGCGGAGGCCAACCTCCAGGACGTGGCCACCCTCATCACCACCATGCACCGCAACCGGGAGCCGCTGGTACACTGCGCTGTGTTCATCGACCTGTCCGCCAGAGATGCGGACAGTCTCCGCACCCTCCGGGACGATGTGACCGCCGAATTGACCCGTTCCAAGCTGAGCGCAGACCGTATCCTACTGCGCCAGCGGGAGGGCTTCCTCGCATCCAACCCCGCCGGAAGCAACGTCTTCGGCTCACTCTATGAACGAGTGCTGCCCGCCTCCAGTGTGGCGAATCTGTTTCCCTTCAACTACTCCGGCAAGAACGATCCCAATGGCTTCTATGTGGGCCGGGACCGCTACGGTTCCAATATCATTGTGGACCTGGACCGCCGCGCCGAGGACAAAACTACCGCCAGCGTTCTCATCCTGGGCAACTCCGGCCAGGGCAAGAGTTATCTGCTGAAACTCCTCCTCTGCAACATTCTGGAGAGTGGAAAGTCCGCACTCTGCCTCGATCCGGAGCATGAGCTCATCGACCTGTGCGCCAACCTGGGCGGCTGCTTCGCTGACCTCATGAGCGGACAGTACATCATCAATCCGCTGGAACCCAAGCTGTGGGATACCGAAGGGGAAGATGACCCGGAAGCGCCTGCCGCCTTTCGGCAGCGCACCCGCCTGAGTCAGCACATCTCCTTCCTCAAGGACTTCTTCCGCGCCTATAAGGATTTCTCTGACCGGCACATCGACACCATCGAGCTGATGCTGGAGCGAATGTATAAGAAGTGGGGGCTCAACAACCACACAGATTTCCAGTCCATGGGGCCCGATGATTTCCCCATCCTCTCCGACCTCTACGATGTGATCGAGGATGCCTACCATCACTATGACAGAGAGGAAAATCCGCTGTATCCCAGGGAATTGCTCCAGGAAGTCCTGCTGGGCCTTCACTCCATGTGCCGGGGCGCCGAAAGCAAGTTCTTCAACGGCCACACCAACATCACCAGCTCCCGCTTTTTGGTCTTCGGCGTAAAGGGTCTCCTCCAGGCCAGCCGGAATGTCAAAGATGCCATGCTGTTCAATGTCCTCTCCTACCTCAGCGATAAGCTGCTGACGGAGGGCAATACGGTGGCCACGCTGGACGAGCTGTACATCTGGCTCTCCAACGTGACCACCATTGAGTATATCCGCAACACCCTCAAGCGGGTGCGCAAGAAAGAATCCGCCCTCATTCTGGCCTCTCAGAACCTCGAGGACTTTGACGTAGACGGGATTCGAGAACTGACCCGGCCCCTTTTCGCCATCCCCACCCATCAGTTCCTCTTCAATGCCGGCAGCGTGGATAAACGATTCTACATGGACAACCTCCAGCTGGAGGAGTCCGAGTTTGAGCTGATCCGCTATCCCCAGCGGGGCGTCTGCCTCTACAAGTGCGGTAATGAGCGGTATCTCCTGGAGGTACACGCCCCGCCCCACAAGGCGGAGCTGTTCGGAAAGGCAGGGGGACGGTAATGGCAAAGGGCGTCTCCATTAAAGTGGACGAGGAACTTCTGCGGGATATCCATGTCCGGGCGGCAGAAAAGGGGCTGTCCATCCAGCAGTATGTCACCAGGCTGATTGAACGGGATCTGTTCCCGGAACGGTTTACCCAACTGACCGATGACCAACTGAACCAGCTCAGGAGCGCGATGGAATTGGTGGATCAGGCCCCCGGAGATGTGGCAGACATTCTGTGGGGCAGCTCAGAGCAGACTGCGGGCGGGATGACTATGGCTCCGTAATTTGGATGTCCAGAATGTCCTCGATTACAATTCGCTCTCCGCTCATCAAAATCAGCACACCCGGAAAATCATCAATTTTCTTTAGTTGGCCGGTGGTGGTGACGTATGCGCCCCCGGTTTTCTTTTGGTCCAGACGAAACCAGGTCACAGTGATCTGCGGCTTGGAGGAAATCCTGTCTGCCATGCTTTGCAGCTTCCTATCCAGAATGGACTTCTCATCCTCCGTCAGTTCTACACGATCCTCTGTCAGCCGGGCCGTCTCCTGAACGGCGTCCTCATAGCCAGTCAGTGCGCGAAAAGACTGAAACTGGGCGGCACGTTCCTGCATAGACATGCGGTGCCGCATGGTGGAAACGTGGTGCGGCAGGTTGATGATGTCGTCATATTTCCCCATTAGGCATGATGTCCTCCAATTGTGTTGTTGCGATTCTTGGCCGTCGCGCCTTCCTCCAGATTCATGCCTTTGAGAATGGCGTTTTTTCCGAACTTCTTCTTGATATCCAGCATGGCCTGCTGCATCTTCCTCTCTTTTTCCAACTCTGCTGACACCTGACGCTCCCGATCCTGTTTGGCGGTGTAGTCGGTAAAGAGGTCCAGCTGTTCAAAGGCTTTTTTATCCAGGGCAGACGCTTCATCCGCCACGCGGGCAGCGGTGAGGTAGAACCGGCGCACCAGGAGATCACGGTTCATAACCTGGTCAAACAGCTCCAGAGCGGCGGCGACAATGCGGCGGGTGGAAGCGGTGTACTCCTCCAGATTGGCGGTACCATGGGCATGTTTCGGAACTGCCCGGCCATAGCGGTCTGTGGTGATCTCTCCCTGATAGGCTTTTCTGCGCTTTGGATCACTCAGATTATCCCGATCATACCCCACCGTGAGTACCAGCTGGTCGGTGACCAGACCCTTGTCCACCAGGTCCAGCGCCAACTGGTCCGCCATTTCCTTCACCACCAGCCGGGCCTCATCATAATTGTAGGGACGCGGGAGAACCTGACCGGAGCCGGTGCTTTTTGACTCTGGCTGATATGCTTTGACGTCCGCAATAGTACACGGCTCCCAGCCCCAGGCGTGATCAATCAATAATTCGGCGTTCACACCAAACAACTTATAAAGCAGTTCTTCATTCTCCAAAGAACATCTGGCAATGTCCCCCATAGTGTACAGGCCGCACCACTCCAGCTTTCTGGCATATCCAGGACCCACCCGCCAGAAGTCGGTGAGGGGGCGGTGTTCCCACAGCAGACGGCGGTAAGACATCTCTGTCAGCTTGGCAATGCGGACACCGTTGGCGTCGGGCCGGATATGCTTAGCCATAATATCCATGGCCACCTTGCAGAGATATAAATTGGGACCAATGCCCGCTGTGGCCGTGATGCCTGTGGTTTCCAGCACATCCAGCAGTATTTTCCGGGCCAGCTCACGGGCATTGAGCTTATAGGTGTCCAGGTAGTTGGTCACATCCATGAACACCTCATCAATTGAGTATGAGATAATGTCTTCTGGGGCGACGTATTTCAGATAAACGCCGTAGACCCTTGTGCTCCAGTCAATATAATGGGCCATCCGGGGCGGGGCAACGATATTCTAGGCCAGGGTCCGCTTTCAGAGCGGTATCATCGGAGGAGGAGCCGGCAAACTGCCGTCCCGGTGCGGAACGCAGCCGCCGGGTGTTGACCTCCTTAACCTTCTGCACCACCTCGAACAGCCGTGCCCGGCCGGAGATGCCCCACGCCTTCAGGCTGGGAGTAACCGCCAGACAGATCGTTTTCTCTGTCCGGCTCAGATCCGCTACCACAAGGTTGGTGGTCAGAGGGTCAAGGCCGCGCTCGATACACTCGACCGAGGCGTAAAAACTTTTTAGATCCGCCGCGATGTACGTTTTCTCTTTCACAGCTTTCCCCCCTTTCCTATCCCAATTCTATCATACCCCGCCCCGACTGGACAAGTCGGGGTTTTAATATTTTACAGGAGGAAAATGACAATCTATGGAATATCAACTTGAATTATCGTTTCAGCGTCCGGAACAGCCCACACTTCGAGGACAACCTGACGATGAAGCTATACGGATGATCCGGGAGTTTGAACCATTGGCTCTGAGGAATGATCCCAGGGGATACTGCGTCTGCACCAGCGAGGGGAAAGACAGCCGTGTGCTTGGCCACCTGATGCGCAGAGCGGGTGTACGGCACTTTTATATCCATAATATCACCGGCATCGATCCGCCTGAGCTGGTATATTTCCAGCGCCGGAACTTTCAAGAATATCGGGATATGGGCCTGACCACTTACGATATTATGTACGACAAATCTATGTGGCAGCTCATGATTGAAAAGAAGTTTCCACCTCTGCGTCAAATGCGCTGGTGCTGTGCTCACCTAAAAGAATACCGCACTGCAGAGTATGGCAGCGCCATTTTGTCTTTAGGTGTTCGGAAGTATGAGAGTGTCCGCCGTGCCAAAAGCCGGGATGAACTGGAAATCGCTGCCCATGGGAGGAATAATAACGGGATCATCATGAGATGCGAAAACCATGAAAGCCGGAGGATTTTTGAGAATTGCTACACCAAGTCCGAGAAACGGCTCAACCCTTTGGCCTACTGGCCAGACAACTATATCTGGGACTATTCCCATGAGGCAGGGCTGGAACAGTGTTGTTTATATCAGGAAGGTTTTCAGCGATTGGGCTGCATTGGGTGCCCTTTGGCAAAAGAAGCAGCACGGCGCCTGGAGTTTGAACGCTGGCCTAAATTTCAGGCACAGTGGATACGAATTTTTGACAAGGTGATCCGGCTTCGGGAGCAGGAGGGCAGAGTCAATGAGTATGCCAGCGGCCAGGAGTGGTTTGAATGGTGGCTGGGGGATCGGGCACAGGAAATCCCAATTGATACAGACCAAATGATGTTAGAAGATTATTAGGAGAACAGAGAATATGAATGTAATTGAACTGGAGCGTTGGAAGCCCTCAGAGGCGGACCCCCGCAAGCTGGAGTATGCCGGCCAGCCCATGGCACAGGAGGTATTCGAGGAGCTGAAGCACCGGCTGGAGAGTATGGGATACCTGCCTGATGAGTATTTCCTCATGGACAGCTACTGGGAAGATGGCCGGGAGATTCCCAGGGACGCCGACATCTTCTGCACCACTGACTACGGTGGCTGCGAGGGTGTGTATCTGGACGTGTACCTCAAATGGTATGAGGACGGGAAGCCCATCACGAAAAGCTTTATTACCGGTAAGACGCTGGGTGAAAACGGCAACGATCTGGACAGGATGTTCCTCATCTCCTCTGCCATCACCAAGGCATTCCACGGCGACCACGCCACCCACGCCCGGCACATGCAGATTGGAGGTGTGGAGGAGGACACTGGAGGTTCTGTGGTGCATCTGAGCCGGCAGGAACAGAAGGTGATCATCGAGGCGCTGGTGGAGCAGCGGGAACGGCAGGAGCAGGCCATGTCTCAGACCGAACAGCTCCTGCGCCGCATGACCGGGAGCATCACGGAGTACGTCAATACGGTGGGGATGCGTCCTCTGCGGATGAGCGACTTTGACAAAGCGGTGCTGGCGATCCAGGACGGCGAACTGGAATCCTTCAAGAAGTACGCCGCCAAGGTTCCATATCAGCAGGAGGAACCCCTGCTGGTAGAAGCGGCTGGCCGTCCGGGAGCCGTGGGACGGAAGATGACTGAACTGCTGATGCAGGACAGATGCAATATCGACCACGAGGCATACTGTAACGCCTGCAAGAGAGCCATCAATATCAACGACCCGGATAAAGTGCTGTTTATGATAGCACAGGCACAGGCCAGTGTGCCGCAGCTGGAACCGTCCTTCTACGGGGAGATGGCCTCCTACGCCCACTCAGATCACCGCTTCATTGCCAGGGAGATCATCAAGTGGTGCGATGAGGGGCAGATCGCTGCCGCGCCGTCCCATCTCCTGGAGCAATTCGCTGCGGATAAAGACTTTCGCATATTATCCGCACTGGTGGAGAAAGGAATCTCTGGAGATGGCAGCTCAGCAAGGACGCTGCACATGCTGACCTATGAGGGCCGTGACATCTGGATCGCGGAAGAACTTCTGGAAAAGCGGATGTGGGTGGACGCCAACGACTACAGCGCGCTCCATGTCTGTGTCCAAAATGATGCGGTGGAGGTGTGTAAGCTGCTGCTGGACAGCGGCATGGACTTCGACCAGTACCGGCAGTGGGCGCAGACACGGCCCTGCGCCGGTCACGAGGAGACGCTCCAAACATTGGAGGACTACTGGTCTGAGATGCAGACAGCGATGGAGCAGACACCTGCCCAGGAGAACGGAGGGATGACCCTTGGCTAATCCTGCTCTGATAGCGAAAGCCGCCGCCATCATCCTGACCGATGAAAAGTCGCGGAAAGCGGTGGGCTGGGCGCTGGTGGCGATCCTATCTCCTCTCATCCTGCTCATCGCTTTTTTATGCTCTCTGGGCTCCGGCTCTGCTGAACACAATATCACCACTGTGGAACTGTGCTTTTACAATACCATTGCTATCCCAGTGGATATCCCGGAGGAGTACCGTCAGTACGTTGAGACCATGCGCACCAGCTTTGCCCAGCTGGATACTGCCATCGCCGCTATTCAAGAGAATATGGAGGAAGGAACAAGCCTGAACAATATTCGTGTCAAGGCTATTTTTTATGCTCTGTACTTCGGCGCCGAACATCACGGAGATACCCAAGCCTTTGTGGACTGCTTTGTTACCTGGGAAGATCGTACCCGCATGGTTCCTGTAGAGGGGAGCGATCCGCCGGTGGAGACAGAGGAGGCCTATGTTGCCGCTATACCCATCGAGGACCTTGGAACCATCTGGCAGAATATTGCCTCAGTTATGGGCGTGACGCCCACCACAGAACAGAAAGCCAATGCTAACAGCGTCTACTCCCTGATCAAATATGGCTGGGGTGGGAACGGCACCGGAGGGGCTTGGTCCGGCGACATCGGAGAACCTGTTCTAAGCGTGGACGGCTTCTGTTCCCCTCTTGGAGCCGGATGGCGAAGCATGGTCACATCTGAGTATGGTTGGCGAACCTGTCCCTATCATGGATGGGAACTGCACTCCGGGCTGGATATGTCCGCCGCGACGGGCACTCCCATCCGTGCTGCACTCTCAGGTACAGTGACCAAAAGCTGTCGAACCAGCTCCTATGGCAACTATACCGTCATTGACCACGGAAACGGAATGACCACTGCCTATGCCCATCAGTCGGAGCGGCTGGTCAAGGTGGGAGATGTCGTGAACGTGGGACAAGTAATCGGTCTGGTAGGTTCCACCGGCAACTCCACTGGCTCTCATCTGCACCTGGAGGTGAGGGTCAACGGCTCCCTGGTCAATCCACGCAGTTATTTGCCATAAACGCAGAGGAGGAAATGTGCTATGAAATTCAAAGCAAATTTTGTGGAAAAGCCGGGTAATTTTCAGATGGACGACTGCCAGATTGAAAAGGTGGTAGAGCTGTCCCATGATGATTTTTGTCGGCTGAAAATCATACCCTTGGCGGATCATCCGTTTATTCAGGAGAACCTGGACTGTATGTTCAGCAGAAATGGTGTGATTCATTGCCTGCTGGCGCTGGGCCAGGACAGCAATGACGGGGTACTCATTGACGCAGAGCAGTATAACTATCCCCGTCTTGCATCCTACATCACCGGAATGCGGGACATCGTCAACGCGCAGATGGATCGGGCGGCAGATTTTATTATCCGGTGGGGGACAGAGAGCACCACCAGTGGAAGCTGGTGTGTCTATTTCGATGATCTGGAGGAGCATCTGGATCTGACCGTTCGGGAAGGCAATGGAATGGACTCTATGCTCAGAGCCGCGCTGAAGCAGCGCCCCGAGGTCGCGGCGGTGGATATGCACGACGGCTGTATCGAGATGGAGTACCACCCGGAATACTGTCGGCAGCTCAAGGAGAATAAAGCGCCTGAGATTCTCCTGAAAGATCTGCTCCCCCTTCTGAAAGGAAGCGGGCTGATGTTCCTGTGCCATGAGGAAGCGGAGCAGTCTGTGCTGGTGGAAAATCTGTGCGAGCTGACCGACGCCGGGCAGGAGGAGCACGCCGCTCTGCTGAGCGCCCGTGTGTCCGAGATCTGCGATACCCCGGTGTGAACAGAGATCGTACTCACCGGCGTAGCCCCGGAGGAGCTGGTGAGGTTCAACGAAGCCCATGACGCTTTTATGGAGGCGGAGCAGGCCATGGGCTCCACCATGGGATAGGGGGAGCGCTATGGACCGATTTGATATTCGCCGTGTTGCCATGGGCCTCACCGCCTATGCCGTCGAGCGGCAGAATGGTTGTGAACGCCACCAGCCGGAAGGCGCTCCTGCCTGGCAGGAACAACGCCGGCTCTGGACGGATGCCATTCTCCAGGGTATGGCGAGGCTGGATGGGCTGACGCCCGACCCAAAGCTGATGGAGCAGTTCGACCTTGAGCTGGAACAGGCCCGCGGCTGCTATTTTACCGTTCCGGCCACACAACAGATGCAGAAGGACACCATCTGGGAACTGCGTCGCTTCGTCGCCACACTGGAGGCCACCGGGGATGACCGCCGCCGCCAGGTCAATGTGGTGCGGGAACTGCTGGAGGATATGTCTCTCCACCCCCACTGGTGGAACGGGAAGAACAACAGTATTGATCTCGCCCGTGATGAGGCGGAGCGGTCACTGGTGCGCATGACCGCTCAGATGCCCATCCGCTTTACCCGCATCGTTCTGGGTGGCGACGCCGGACCGTACTGGGCCGGCGGTTTTGTCTCCGGCTCCGTTACAGATGAGGATGCGGTCAAGGAAACGACTGTGTACCAGGAGGCGATCCGAAAATATCCGGAGATGGCGGAGTGGCCCGCCCTCTGCACCGTCTACACCGGGCGAGGTCTCCACACCGCACTGGGGACAGTGGACGCCTCCAACTTTGACTTGGAGATCATGAACCGGATCGGGGACAGGTTTCTCGATGAGCGCGGTGTCCGTTGGCTGGGCGGTCCCTACCAGATGACCATAGCCGCCGCCCCTGCGGAGAGTCTGGATGTGACTGCTCCGTTCCAAATGGGACACACCATGTGAGGAGGATGATGGAATGGAAAATAACGAGATCAAGCTGTCCTTTGACAGTGAGAAACTGGAAGCGCTGGCGTTCTATCTGAAAAAGGAGAACAGCACCGTGCAGAAGAAGATGGCCGAAGCTCTGAGGCTGCTCTATGAGCAGACGGTACCGGAACCGCTGCGGGAGTATCTGGACGCCAAGTCTGCACCCTCACGGCCCAAACGTCCGACCCGGCCCAGCCAGCCCAAGGCAGCTGCACCTAAACCAGCCACCACCCATGAGGAGGTACACCATGAGCAGTAGAGAAATTACACTCTGGCTGGATGAGCGATGGTATCAGGCTCTGTCTCAGCAGTTGGAAGTGGAAAAGTTGGAGGACAAACTGAACGAGTATCTGGGTGACCTTGTCAACCTGCTTCCCACACCGATTTACGAAAAGATTACCGGAGAGATTCATGAGGAGGAACAACAAAGGGAGCAAGCCATAGCCGCCAGTCAGAAATATTCTGTGTTCCGTGTAACGGAAAATGGCCGGGATGAGTGTTTCCGGCTGAGTCAGAGTTACGAACTGCTGGATACCGCTTGGACCCTGCGGCGTTACCTGCGACAGGAACCGGGAATGGGCGTCGATTCTTTTTCGGAGCTGTTCCCCAAACGGGAAGCTATCACCCCCGAGGAGTTCGACCGGATGGTGCTCCTTCGCATGAAGAACACCGGCAAAGTCACCGGTGCGTTCGAACTCGATTTCGACAAGCGGGAGTTCTCCGCCGTTAACATCATGGACGGTTGGAAGACCTTCGCTATGGGCGACATCTCCGTCGCCGCCTACCATGCCTTCCGCAAGGGATACCTTTGCTCAGACAGACGATACGAAATTCTCCTGAACAAGCTGGATGGTAGAGAGATTACATCAGCGGGTCACCTCTCCACAAGGGAAATATCTTTTGCAGAGGAGATCAATGAGGTAAATGGCCTACTGAATTTCTACATGGAAGTCGGCTTCAACGTGGACGAAGTGTTCGGCACGCACGTCTGCACCAGAGAGAACGACGACACCCTGAACGCCTACGCCAACTATGACTGTGCAGCTGGGCAGGTGTGTAATGAGTTGGAGATCGACCTGCACCGGGCGGACGGCAGAGAGGAGTCTCTTTCTTATACGCTCAACGCTGCGGAGAAGGAAGTCCTGCTGCGCAAGATGGATGCCTACTGCCAGGAGCAGACCGGGCAGACATTGAAAGACTACAGTGCCCAGCTGATGGCGGAGGAGATGGAGCCGCCCACCCAGCCCACGATGTAACATGGATTTTCTGCGTCTTTGTCAATCTGACAGCCCGATTTTTCGTTGGCTTTGATGAATAGCTTTCCCGATGCAGATGTGCCATTGTGTTGTCAGCCGCCAACGGCGGCACAAAATAAAACAGGAGGAAGAAACAATATGACAACTGATAGAGCAAAAGAATTTCAGGTAAGGATCACCAAGGAGGCCATCGCCCTGCTGGTCATCTACGGCGAGAGTGTCAGCGTCGCCTCCAGTACGGAGGACATCAGCGTGGCCCACTTCGAGCAGGCTGTCACCCTGATCGGCAAGACGTGGAGCCTTCCTGCCGAGGTCACATCGGAAAACCTCAGCCTTATCCAGAAAGAACGGGATGCCCTCCGCAGGATTGCTGCCGGCGAGGATGTCCCCCACGTCCTACCGCAAGGGGAACTGCCCATGAACGCCACCGGGATGGAAACACTGGACAACGTGTGGGATCTCTTCGAATCCGCGGTCCAGATGGACAGCCAGGAGCAGCGCACGGCGATGTTCAAGCTGGCCAATGAGCTGGCGGAGTGCCAAAACCTGTTGGATTGGATTGAGAAGACGCCTGCGGAACGTGAGCTGCCGGAGATCAGGATCAGCTGAAAAAGCTGGGAAGGATGTGCTGAATGACAAAAGAGCAGGTCACTGTGCTGGCTGAGATCGAGAGTATCCGCAGGGAGTGCCATCAGCTGATTGACTGCAAATTTGATGCGCTGGCCAGCCGTGTACTGGAGGAAGGCGGGTCCGAGCTGAAGGAGGATGAGCGCGTCCTCACCTTGGCGGCAATGCCGTCAGCATTCAAGGGCAAAAAACCTGTGTCACTGATTCTGCCGGATGGAGCCGAGGTGAACACGCCGAGCTGGAAGAAAGCTGTGACCGCTATCCTCCAGGACTGCAACAGCGATCCCAGACGCCACAGATGGATGCTGGAACTCAGAGGCCGGGTATTCGGAAACTTTCGTCCCCTGCTGGCAAAGACGCCGGAAGGGATGGCCGCGCCGCTGAAAATAGACGAGGGGCTGTACTGGGAAAGCAAATTCGATACAGAGGCACTGCTGAGAAATCTGACGGACAAGCTGTTGTGCAAGGTCGGCTATGATTACCAGGGGGTCGTGATCCGGTATCTTGATCCACAGCTGGGGGCCACAACCGCAGAGGAGACGCAGGAAAATACGGTGCAGATGGATCAGAGGCTCTCGCTCTGATCTCCAAACCACCGCACACCAACAGCGGAGGTGGAGTACAACCCGCTGCGGCTCGAACTGCGCCAGAGGCAGGAACCTGCTCAGAGCGAGATGCAGCTGACAGTGTAACGGAGTACATCAAGGGCCGTTCCCGACGCGGAACGGCCCTCGCTCTTGTTCCCCCGCTGTGCGCCACAGCAAGGCCCCTGTGTGCCGTCCGGTCCGAAGGGCTGGCATCCCTGCCCCTCCCAACTGACACGCCGCCCTGCGCGGCTGTGTGGCGGAGGAGGGAAAACCAGCGTCCCCAAACTGTGCAGGTGAACCGGGGGGTCGAAAAAATTGCAGGATAAAGCGCGGGGGTCGCAAGCGCCCCGACCCGCGGGGAACACCGCCCCGCAGAGCGGGTCGGGGACGTTTAGACGGGGGTCATTTTTCACCCCCTGGGGTCAGCTCGGGGATCTGTTTTCAAAAAAAGCCCGCCGCTGCCCGCTTTTTACGGGTTCCCGGCGGGGATATTTACGAATTTCAGGAGGATCATCATGCCGAGAGAAAAAATCAAGTTCGCGCTGCGGATCTCACCCGAGACTCAGCAGCTCGTCAAGGAGATGTGTCTGCGGGACAACTGCCGCACCCAAAACGAGTTCATCGAGAGGGCCATCCGCTTCTATGCCGGATATATCTCCGGGCAGGAGGCCACTGCCTATCTGCCGCCCGCCCTGGCCTCCGTCCTGCGCGGCACTGTGCAGGACACGGAGAACCGGATCTGCCGTCTTATCTTCAAGCTGGCGGTGGAGCTGGACATGGTGATGAATGTGCTGGCGGCGGGGATGGAGATCAGTGACGATGCGCTCCGCAGTCTCCGCGGCCGGTGCGTCCAGAATGTGAAGAAGACCAGCGGCAGCGTCACGCTGGACAAGGCAGTGGAGTACCAGCGGGGCGGCGTGTGACAGAAAGGCGGTGACGCTCCATGCCCCGGATCATATTCAAGTGTCCCTACATCAAGCCGGGGACAGAGAAAGCCGCCGCGCACCTGAATAACTATGTCCGCTATGTCGCCACCCGTGATGGCGTGGAAAAGCTCACACCGGACAAGGCCGCTCTGCCTGCCACAAAAAAACAGCGGGCCATGGTGGAGCGGCTCCTCCGGGACTTCCCCATATGCCGCGGGATGTTCGAGTATGAGGACTACCAGTCCTCCCCAACCCGAGCCGCCGCCTCAGAGTTTATCACTCAAGCCATCGAGGACAACGTAATCACTGGGGCCCCCGCGCAAGCCCAGCGAAGCGGGTTGCGTGGGGAAAGGAGGAGCAGCGGAATGGATGAGCCTTCGCCCTTGGGCGGAGGCGAAGGATATGGAGCTTGCGACGACGCGGCCAAGCGGGAGAACTACGTCAGCTACATTGCCCAGCGCCCTCGTGCGGAACGGCTCGGCACCCACGGCCTGTTCAACGGCACGGGCGATGTGCTGGAACTGTCTAGGATCGCGGAGGAGGTGGCGAACCACCCCGGCAACGTGTGGCTGCCGATTATTTCCCTGCGCCGGGAGGACGCTGACCGGCTTGGCTACAACAACGCCAGACAGTGGCAGGCCCTCCTCTCTAACTACGCCCCGCAGATCGCGGACGCCATGAAGATACCCTGGGAACAGTTCCGCTGGTACGCCTCCTACCACGACGAGGGAGCGCACCCCCATGTCCACATGGTCTGCTACAGCGCGGACGGGCGCTCCGGCTTTCTGGATAAGGAGGGCATTGCCAGGATCAAGTCCGGGCTGGCAAAGAATATCTTCCGTCAGGAGCTGACAGAGATCTACCGGCAGCAGACCCAGCGCCGGGATGAGCTGGTGCGGCAGTCCGGCGAGGTCATGAAGGAGATGATCCGGCAGATGCGCTCCGGCACGCTGGAGAATCCCCGTATCGAGCAGCTCATGGGCGAACTGGCCCAGCGGCTGAAAAACACCTCCGGCAAAAAGCAGTACGGCTACCTCAAGGCGCCGCTGAAGGCTATGGTGGATGAAATCGTGGACGAACTGGCAAAGGACTCCCGTGTCGCCTCCGCCTATGACCTGTGGTATCAGCTGCGGGAACAAGTGCTGCGGACGTATCGGGATGACCTGCCGGACCGTCTCCCTCTCTCCCGGCAGACGGAGTTCAAGCGGATCAAGAATGTGGTGGTAGAGGAGGCGGTTCGGCTGGGTGAACACACTGAGGTGTTTGCTCCAACGGACACCCAGGAATCGTCTCAGACCGTAGAGAACGCCGGCCCCGAGCCAGAAAGCACAGACGGCGATGAAGCACCGCAGACTAACCGCCGTTCTCCAAAGGGAAAATGCCAAGCGGCGAATCGTATTCTTTCCGCTCTCACCGCCAAGCCTGAGCGGCTTGGCCAGGCGGTGGAATGGCTGACCCAGGCGGCAGAGGGTGGGTTGGACTACGCCCAGTACGCTCTTGGCAAGCTGTACCAAGACGGTAGATCAGTGGGACAGGACACAACTCAGGCGGCAATCTGGTTTTCTGAAGCGGCAGCGCAAGGGAACCAGTATGCTATGTTCGCCCTGGGCAAGCTGTGTTTGGGGGCGGACAATCCCGCTGCCGCGCTGCGCTGGTTTCAACAGTCCGCTAATCTGGGAAACCAGTTCGCTCAGTACCAGCTGGGTAAGCTGCTGCTGAGTGGCGATGGCGTGGCAAAGGATACAGCGGGTGCTGTCCGCTGGCTGACAGAGTCTGCGGAACAAGGGAACCAGTACGCCCAGTATGCTCTCGGCAAACTGAATCTGCTGGGGAAGGATATCCCTCAAAACTATGAAGCCGCCGCCAGCTGGTTCACGCTGGCGGCGGCTCAGGGTAATCAATACGCTCAATATTTTCTTGACCATATGAACGACACCCCTTCTCTCCTCTCCAGCGCAACCCAACTCCTCCGGCATATGGGCCGCATATTTCAGGAGCAGGCTCCGCCCCCAGCTGGCGGGATTTCCTTCGTGGATAGTAAGCTGAGGAGAAAGATCAGAGAGAAGAAGATCGCCATGGGTCACAAGCCAGACGACCACGAGGAACAAAACCAGCGGTTTTCATGACCGGCATAATGATATTGCATGACTATTTTTGTTCCGTAATACCGGAAAAGCTATGAATACTGTCGGTGAGCGTAAAGTCCGTGGAGGGCTCCCTTTCCTCCTCTGTGGGGAACTGGCCACCCTTGGGCGGCTGGGGGCGTCCCTGCCCATCAGGCAGCTCAGAGGGGTGCTGGCCGTTAGGCCTCTGCGGGAACTCTCCGCCGTCAGGCCGCTGGGGCGGCTCCTGGCCTTCCGGTGGTTGGAAACCATCTTCCGGGGGCTCCTGGCCCTCCGGAGGCTGGAAGCTCCCGCCGGGCCGGCCAGTACCGAAGCCGTTTGCGTGGCCGGTGTACTGCTGGACCGCGCCGTCCACCTTCAGGGTGTAGCTCATATCCTGCTCCAGTTCTGGAGCGGAGTAGAGAATGGACTGGGCCCCCTTCTCCAGTGTGAAGGACAGGGAGGTTCCCTCCAGCTCCACCGTAGCCCCGGCGGACAGGGGGGAAGCAAAGGACAGCTCCATGTACAGCTGCTTGGAATCGGAACTTACCGCGTCGTTGCGCACGCCCAGAGCCGCCACCTGTCCGCCGTTGATGAGGATCTCGCCGTCCGCATCCAAACCTCCGTCAGGGCTGTGGTCGCTGGCCATGGAGTAGACCGCGCCGCCGTTGATGACGATATGGCCATTGGAGTCGATGCCGTCCCCCTCCTCGCCCAAACCGGCGTTGATTTGCAGACCGCCGCCGTTGATTGTGGTAACGGACACGCCGTCCTCATTGGTGTTGATGCCGTCGTTCTGAGCCTGAATGCTAATCTGCCCACCGTTGATGGTCAGATGGAGCTCGCTGTCCAGCCCCTCGTTTTCCGCTGTGATGGACAGCGATCCGGTGCCCTCCGTCTCTCCGTCGATGTTCATGGACATTTTGGAGTAGAAAGCCCCGTCGTATTTGTGGAGCTTCTTGGTGGTGCCCTCCTTATATATCCGGGCCACATAGGAGCCGTTTACCTGGTTGACGGAGCCGTCGGCCAGTACCACGTTAGCCCCAGCGGCGGAGGTATCCACATCAGCGGGCAGAACAGAGTAGTCCTCCGTCTCCCCCTCGTCGTAGGCCACCCAGGCCTCGTCGCACTCATAGACGCTGTAGAAAATCACCGCTGGAGCTACCGTACAGGTAATGTCCACTCCATCCAGCACCAGCGTGACCACGGCCTCCGGGTTCCTTTTGGCTTCATCGCCCAGGTCGACAGCCAGCTGTCCAGCGGACAATGTCCCCGACACCCGGTAGGCGCCCGCTTCCCGGATGGTGACGACTGTGTGGGCTTCCGCCTCCTCCTGGGTGTGCATATCGGCCTGGGTCCCCTCGCCATAGTCCTCCCCGGTATTGTTGTGGTAATAGACGATATCATTGGAGAGGGTCACAGCTCCCTCAGCGTTTTGGGTCAGCGCCTGTCCATCCAGCGTGACTGCCTGATCGGACAGGGTCAAAATACGCTCTCCCTCCCGCTGGTCGGAGGAACTATCCACGCTGGATGTGGAGCAGGCGGTCAAAAGCAGAGCTGCGGACAGAGCCACTGCGAGGATTTCTTTTTTCATAGAGACAAACCTCTTTTCTGTTGGAAGTTGTCCCCAAGACTATCACAGGTTGGGAGAAAAAGCCTGAAGATTCTGTGAGAAAATCATAACAAAATTATAAACAAAAGCATCGGTGTCAAGGAGGTAAAACAAATGCCCTATATCCATTTTACCGAGGAACAGAAGCTCCGGGCCTGCGAGGTGGATCTGGTGGAGTTCCTCCGTCATCAGGGGGAGAAGCTGATTCGTTCCGGGCCGGAGTACCGCCTGGCCAGCGACCACAGCGTCACCGTCCAGGGCAATGAGTGGTATGACCACGCCACAGAACAGGGCGGTGGCCCCATCTCCTTCGTCCAGCAATTCTACAACCTCTCCTATCCCGAGGCTGTCACCTGTCTGGTGGGAGGAGAACAGGGAACCGTCTATGCCCCTGCCTCAAAGCAGGAGGAAAAACCCAAAAAGGAATTTGCCCTGCCCTCTGCTGGCCGGGAGATGCGGCGGATGTATGCCTATCTGCTCAAGCACCGATTACTGGACCGGAATGTGGTCAATGCTTTTGTCCGGGCGGGACTGCTGTATGAGAGCTGTGAGAAATTCAAGGACAGAGAGTACCACAATGCCGTCTTTGTCGGCAGGGACGAGAACGGCGTCCCGCGCCACGCCCACAAACGCAGTCTCAACAGTCTCGGCAAAACCTTCCGCATAAACGTAGAGGGCAGCGATCCCCGGTGCAGCTTTCACTACACCGGGACCAGTAACCGGCTCTATGTCTTCGAGGCCCCCATCGACCTGATGTCCTTCCTTTCCCTCTACCCCCGTGGCTGGCAGGAACACAGCTTCGTGGCCCTGTGCGGGACCTCGGAACATGCCATGCTCTGGATGCTGGAGCAGAACCCCAGCATTCGTTCTGTCTGCCTCTGCCTGGATCATGACCAGGCAGGCATCGAGGCCAGCGGAAGGCTGGCAGAGCTCCTCCACGAACATGGTTATGATGACGTGGGGATGCTCCAGTCCGAGTACAAGGACTGGAACGAGGACCTCAAGGCCCGGCAAGGACTTCCCGCTCAGGAAGCGGAGGAGCATCCTCAGTTCATTGTTGCTCCAAAGATCTGCACCAGAATCGGCGTCTATATGGAGGAGTGTATCATCCCGGATCGGCTGGGGCGGGAGTTAGCAGATGCGCTCCGTGGATACGGGATGAATACCCGAAACAATCATCCGGAGGGAGCTATGGACTGTATCGAACTGGCTTCCGCGCTGGCTCTGTACGCCTATGGACGGGAACTGCGTCAACTGGGTGAACCGCGCTCCGGGCCGGAATTGGTGGAGAAACTGTGCAGCTGTATCCACCCCCACCAGAACCGGAGTAATCTGAAAAATCGCACCGCTGAACTGGTGGAACAAGCACAGAATGTTTTAAAAAGGGCCTCTATACCCGGTATTCGCAGTGAGCCGGAGAAGCGAGAACTGGCGGAAAGCTGGCTGGAACTGGCGGTATCCTGTGCCAAGGTGTCCGTCAAGTATGATGCGGACATTTTGAAGCAACAGCAGAAACAGGAACAAGCGGCAATACAACAAGAAATGGGGTGAGACCATGAACACACAAGCAGTCATGTTGATTTTACTGGCGGGCGGGATGCTTCTGCTCATCGCCGCCGCTACGCACTTTTCGGGTAGTGGAAATCTGGACAACATCAAGTCCAAAACTGTTGGCGACGGTCAGCATGGAACGGCGCGTTGGGCCAACAGGAAGGAGATACAGCAAACCTATCGGCATATCCCCTTCCATGTGGCCGAGTGGCGCTCTGGGAAGAACCTGCCCCAAAAACAGGGACTGGTGCTGGGATGCGTAGGAAAAAAGAACTCCGTCACTGCGTTGGTGGACACAGACGATATTCATTGCCTGATGATTGGTGCGTCCGGCGTAGGTAAGACGGCGTTCTTCCTGTACCCAAATATGGAGTACGCCTGCGCCAGCGGGATGAGCTTCCTAGCGTTAGACACCAAAGGAGACCTCGCCCGAAACTACGGCGCCGTAGCCTTACAGCACTATGGCTACAAGGTGGCGGTGATCGACCTTCGCAATCCTACCAGGTCTGATGGATACAACCTCCTCACGCTCATCAATCGATACATGGATATCTGCCGGGAACAGCCGTCCAATCTGGTGGCGAGGGCTAAGGCGGAGAAGTACGCCAAAATCCTGGCCAAGACTATCATAAACCCGGAAGGAGACGCTTCAAACTATGGGCAAAACTCGTTTTTTTATGATTCAGCCGAGGGGCTGCTCACGGCAGTCGTTCTCCTGCTGTCGGAGTATCTACCGCCCACAGAGGAGGCTCCCCAGGAGCGGCGGCACATTGTCAGCGTGTTCAAGCTGGTGCAGGATCTGCTGGCTCCCAGCAAGACCAAAGGCAAGAACGGTTTTCAGGTTCTGATGGACTCCCTCCCCGACACCCACAAGGCCCGGTGGTTCGCCGGCGCCGCCCTCAACTCGGCAGAGCAGGCCATGGCCTCGGTCATGTCCACGGTGCTGTCCAGGTTGAACGCCTTTCTGGACTCTGAGCTGGAGCAAGTGCTGTGCTTTGACAGCGCCATTGACGCGGAAGCCTTTGCTTCCCAGAAATCCGCCATTTTCCTCATCCTGCCGGAGGAAGACCCCAGCAAAAACTTTATGGCAGGCCTGATGATCCAGACCCTCAGCCGGGAACTGTTCTCTGTAGCGGACGAAAACGGCGGCAAGCTGCCCAACCGGGTGGTACTGTTCTGTGATGAGCTGGGCACCATGCCTGCCTTCGACATCCTGCCCCTGTTCAGCGCCGGCCGGTCCCGCAAGCTGACCCTGGTGCCGATCATTCAATCGCTGGCACAGCTGGAGAAGAACTACGGCAAAGAGGGCGCGGAGATCATAGTCGATAACGTGCAGGACACCATCTTCGGCGGCTTCGCTCCCAATTCCCAGACCGCCGAGGTGCTGTCCAAAGCCTTGGGCAGCCGTACCGTCATGAGCGGCTCGGTGAGCAAGGGCGGAGGGAAAGACAGTGCCAGCCGCTCCCTTCAGATGATGGAGCGGCCTCTTATGACCCCCGATGAGCTGAAGTCCATTCCCAAGGGCCAGTTCGTAGTCATGAAGACAGGCACTCACCCCATGCAGACCCGGCTGCGGCTTTTTCTGGACTGGGGTATCTCCTTTGGTGAACCGTACCTGCTGCCAGAGCGGGCCGCACGCACAGTAGCCTATGCCAGCAAGCAGGAGCTGGAGCAGGCAATCTCCGTCCGCTGCCACGCGCAGCGGACGGAGAACGACACGCCTCCCGTTCCTCCGAAAGCTCCAGTTGCCAGAGACGGGGCATCCTACACTCAGACCAGACATGACAGGCGGGAACCGCCTCCCCCTGTTGTTGTCCGCACAGATGGAGGCCAGGAATAATGGGATACTTCGAGAAAATCTATCGGTCTGACCTCAGCCATCGAGCCAGAGCAGTGTATATGTACCTCCGGGATCGAGCGGACGGCGAGGGTAAATGTTGGCCAGGGATACGGACCATCTCCGCCGAGCTGAGGCTGTCTCGCTCCACCGTCAAGCGGGCATTGGACGATCTTTGCAGGTCGGAGCTAATTTCCAAGGAACATCGCTGGCGGGAGAACGGGAGTCTCAGCTCAAATTTGTACCGGCTGAAGTAGCATGAGAAACAAGTTCACCGCCAGGGGGACAATGCGCCCTGGCGGTGAACCGAGGGTGGGCCACTGGTGAACCAGCCAGAAGGACCCACTCTAAAGAATTTTTAGCTCAGAGAAAGAGACAACATTCTACTATCAGTTATCAATTGCTAGAGTTGGGGTATGCTCCAAACAGCTGGGCTGTTTTTGGGAGTAGCCGAGTTACTTAGTGTGCAGCCCTATTAATTATATATCTACAGCAGTTTGGGGCCTGTCGGCTACTTGACCCGAGCGAACAGCTCTCCAATCATCTTTACCATACAACCGGCCACATGCAGAGAGTTGGGTAGGGACACGATAGTTTTTACTTACCCGAGCTTAAAAGAATTATTCACATCGAGGTCAATGCTAACTAATCTAAATTACTGATTCCCGAATCCCGAATCGAGCGTAAACTGGTCAACAATGTTGCCATCCATGTCATACACATTCAAAGTGTTGCTCTTGGGGCAGATGTGGTCAGAATAACGCATATACCCTTCCACACCTTTATCTCCCACACAGGAAATATAATCCGGTGCATATCCTACAACATACTGACTGAGGACATTGCCAAATGTCTCACCTTTGGCATTTTTGGGGAAGTCGCCACCAATCAGGCCAGCACTGAGCTCCCGGGCGATGCTAGGATTAAACTCAAGTTTGGGCCCCATGTCCTGAGCCACAGGAAGGTTTCGTGAGGAAATCTCCTGGATACTCTCCTGGGTGAGCGGATCTGCTGTTGTTTCGTCAAAGTGATCCAGCTCAAACCAGTCAACCTGATTTCCATCCAGGTCATACAGAGGGACAAGATAATTACGCTCCTCCAACTGCTTATTGTACCGCTCTACGGCCTTGGAGCTATAAAAAACAGGACAAAACTCCTGACGCCGCGCATAACCCTCGATCCCGTTTATGCCCACGGCAGAAATCAGGTCTGGTTTCAGCACGTCTCCGTCCATAATGGAGCCGTAAGTCAAGCCCTGAGCATTTGTGGGCAGGTCTGCGGTTTTTTTTGCGAGACCACTGGTGTTGTAGACGTATGTAAACGTCCCATTTTCGTATTTAAGCCCCGGAACTCTGGGAGTGTATGGACTTCCATCACTGTCGTGCAGCACCACGTTCCCGCCAAAGTAGCAGATAGGCATAAAGGGACCGTCGTTTGTCTGAGCCACAGCGAAATTGCTGGACTGGGACTGGTTTACATAGTCAGTTATCCGTATTGTACTCTTGTTGTGATCTAAAACATATGACTGAACTGACATAGTACCAGCTGGTACATAGGCATCGGGAAGAACCCAAACAGCAGCGTTACACACACTACTGCTGTAGTGAGCATTAGTGTAAATGCTAAAGGTATTATCACCAAATGGTTTGGTGAAGGTTTCCGATCTCTTCTCCTGGTAAATTACCCGGGGCGCTATGTCATTAGCTTCGGTTGCAAAGGAACAAACAGAGCCGAGCATGGCAACACTGAGAATGCCAGCTAACAGCGCAAAAAATCGTTTTTTCATATTGACCTCCGTTTCTTAAACGGTAAAGTTGGTGGTTGTCTTTAGGAATTTGGTCAGTGCTTTTACGGGCAGTAATTTGTTGCTGACACAACCGGCTTATCAACTCCGTTGATGGAGTAGGCCATCTCCAGGCGATAGGTCTTTCCAGGCGTTACTTTACATTCACCGTAAAGCGTAACTTTTTTGACCCCAGACTCGCTCCACGAATCTATGTAGGTATCGCCTTGGTAAAGCGTCAGAGTTGCAGTTATTTTATCCGTTTTTGTGTCACCCTGACAGATTGCCGAGCATATAGCTGTTGTCCCCTGGAAAAACAAATCTGGCCCTCCGTTCGCCACTCTCTGCCCTGTCGCTTGTACTGCTTGTGCAGATAAGATGCAGACAAGCAAAAGCGGCATACAGGCCGAGAGGATTCGCTTTTTCATAAAACTCACCCCTTTCGTATTTACTCGGCCGGTTTTTCCGTCCTACCAAGTAAATGTAGAAAGGGGTGGGTTTCTCACATATTTTTTATGAAAATTTTTATTTTGTCATTTTTGCCAAAGAAACACTTTCCGCTATGTGCAAAATATCCACATAGGCAAATGCCCCGTTGATAGTAAACTGAATGTTTTGCTCCGTATCAATCCAACTAATCGTATTTAACCCTCCAGAAACTTTAGATTCAAAAAACAGTCCATCCATGTGGTTGACTTTAATATCGTATGTGTCCGCATTTTCTGTATAAATAGCAAGGGCACCACCCTGAGCCATAAATCTATATTCAAATTCTATTACATCTCCAGCTGCATTTTCGTAGGTTACGCTTGTCATTCTTGGCAGCTCAGTGCGTTCAGTCTCCACAAACCCCTCTGGCAGCTCCGTAATTTCGCAGTTCGGCATATTCTCTGCATTGCTGCTCCCAGCATACCGATATACGATATGGGTTTCGTACCATTCCGTAATCCACCTCACAAAGGCCGCCCGTGCTGTCGGACTGCTGACCATAATTGTTCCAACGCCAAGAGAGATAATTAGCAAAACTACGGCTGCTCTCTGAGCAATGGTTTTCCACATTGGCCGGGCTTTTTTTCGTGCCCATCCCAAAGGGTCCTTCACCATCAACCTCATTTGGCGTTGATGGTGCGCTGACGGGTGAAAAGCAAGAGCGCCGTTTCCTTCTTCTGCTTCACAATCATGTTTAATGAGATCAATTAGGACACGTTTCATCATAGTATCTAATTCCTGATCTGTCATGTATGCAGCCCCTCCTTCTCCACCAGTTTCCTCAACAGCTCACGCCCCCGGCTGGCCCGTGAGCTTACTGCTGTTTCAGAAATATTCAAGTGCTTGGCAATCTCCTTGTCAGTATATCCAACTAAAAGTTTCATTTCTAACACAGCACGGTATGTTTCTGGCAAATTCCTGAATATCTCCACAAGCTCATTATACCCTGTTACCTCATCGGCACTCTTTTCAAAAGCGTTCCAATCCTCCAACGGTACAGTCCTACACCTTTTTCGCAGAATCATAAGAGATTCATTCTTCACTATAGAAATGATCCAGAAGGGTAATTCCTCACAAGGAATTGTAAAAAATTTTTCAAAATGTTTAATTACTTGGAGAAATGCATTTTGAACAGCATCTTCCGCATCGTGTTGATCCTCTAAAATATGTAGCGCGACCTGCTCCATTCTCTCATGGTATTGCTCATATATGGCAACAAATTGCTGTCGTTCTTCGTTGCTCTCCAGCACAGCAAGGAAAAATGCTAACATGATGCCACCTTCCTTTGCTACAATTGATAATCTATCATACCATGTTGCCACAGAAGTGTCCAGTTCTAAATAAATCGGAATTATTATATTCTATTCTTGACTCGCTTTTAGATATTTATATGCTTTAGGTTCATCTCTGAAAAGAATTGCAATTCTTTTTACCGTGTTTCAAAATAATATCCGCTTCCCCGTCGTGTTATGATGAATTGAGGATGGCTGGGGTCGTCCTCAATTTTCATTCGAAGCCGCCGTATAGCTACATCTACGGCCCTAACATCACCCAAGTAAGTTGTATAGCCCCACACACTCGTCATTATATCCTCACGCTTGAATACTGTACCAGGTTGGGAGGCGAGAAGACAAAACAGGTCATAATCATGCAGGCTCAACTCAACCGGGTTATCGTCCTTACTGATAATCGCCCTCCTCACATCAATCGTAATGCGGCCCAGTTTCTGTATAATGGGTCTTTGTATCTGTTCAGACCGGAGCGATATATTGCCGATCCGATTCATGAGATCATGTATAGCGAAGGGTTTCACTATATATTGCATCCCCAGGCTTATGGCCAGATCTACTTCATCATCTGTGACAAACGTAAGGGTTTCAGTGTCCAGCCCTTCTTCCTGCATCTGATTGAATACATCAAAATTGTCTGGGTCCATTCCTTCAGGTAGGTCCAGCAGCAAAATATCCGGTTTTCGCATATGGAGCCGCCGCAGTCCTTCACGTCCGTTATAGGCCCGGATAAGATAGTACCCCGATCTACTCAGTTCAAAAGAAATTATATCAGATGCCTGCATATTGCTTTCCAAAATGAGTATTGTGGGTTTTACACGCGCTTCATTATAGCCCATTGTCTTTCACAAATACCTCCAGTATTTTTTCAAGCTCGTATGCTTTTTTCTCTGGAATCTTTTTTGTCAGCAGTGCCTTTGGGATTTTAAGGCCAGACTTCCCGCTCTCAGTTTGTCGAAATACCACCCGTTCCTCTGCGCGATGCAGGGCCTTGATCTCATACCCTTGGCTGTGCCACGCATCAGAAATACAATAGTCGGGCTCATGGAGTGTAAGGACTTTGAATGGATACTGTTCCTCATTCCACATTGGAAGCTGCATCCCAGGCTCAAACTCAAACCAGAAAGCGTCATACAGGTAAGCTTCTGGCGGGAGTGTATCGCCCAGAATGTTCTCAATCTCCTGAAATGTCAATGTAAATGGTGTTTTTTCTGTCAGTCTGAAATATTCCCGTAACTCCAGGTATGGAGAATTAGATTCCGGTGTGTCGCTTGCGTAATCCTCCAGAAGATCAAATAGGTCAATATGGCTTGCGTCTATGCTGTCTGCGTTGGAATATGTATCATACGCACATTTCCGGTGAATGTAAATTAGATTTTTTATATTCCAGCCTTTCCCGATGACCCTCTCAATTACATCGACTTCCTGATCTGGCCGCATTGGGTTATTGCAATATGCGCACCGGCCATCCTGACGTTTCCAAATCCGCCCATATTTTCCGTTTGCCTTTAGGATGTTTCTCCTGTGTTTGAGCCAGACAATGTACTCCTCATCCAAATACGGATTCAGGTCCGGCTTACATGCTTTGTGCAATTTCATTTCAACACTGGCAAGCTGAACAATACGGACCGTCCGATCAGTGGGCAAGGCAAATACCGGATTTCCGTTAACAATGATCCAAAACTTCTTTTTAATCGTATCGTCTTTCCATTTCCGGTATTTGCCCTGCACTCTGCTCAATAGCCTGTCCGCTAGAAAACTCTCAACAACTGCGTCAATATGCCTAAACACATAGTACGCATCTGTAGCCCGGTACTCGGTGGCAAAACCGTTCAGCATATCGTTAATCTTTTTAATCAATCCACGCTGTGTTCCGGCAAAGTCCATGATAAGTTTTTTAAGCCTGTGCTCAAAATCAATGATCTTTTCATCGGCTGGCTCTACAATTATTTCATCGTATTTTTTTCGGTAGTGGTACGACATGAAGGTAAACCCTTCAAATACAGAGGCAATATATGTTTTTCCTTCCTTAAATTTTAATCCGCGCTCATCCAGAAACTCACGGACTATTTCTCTGATTTTGAGTGCATCAGCCTGTGATCTGGCAGTGAAAACCATGTCGTCAGCAAAACGGACCATACTGCCGTTTTTGTAGTCAGTACCCCCGTTAGGGTGCAGCCTGTCATACACCCGGGTCTGTAACCCATCCAGCAGCATATTACCGAGGATAGGAGACAGTGAGGAGCAGAAGGATATGCCTCTTACTTCCTCATAAAATTCATTGTCTTTTATTGTTCCTGCTGTCAAAAATTTTCTCAGTATATTCGTATCCATGGGAATATTTTTCAGCATCCACTCATATGGGACATTACTGAAAAACTTCAAAACATCACAGCGGAAAACAAACTCTGGAGCGTCCTCACCGGTTAAACTCAATGTAAGGTATGCAAGAGCGTCGTGCATAGACCGGCCACGCCTGGAAAAGAAAGAACGATTATCTGCGGTAGATTCTGCTGCTGGATCAAGCGCAAAGGCGTAAAGCCGGAGCATGGCCTTGTCCATTGCCACTGGTATATGGAGCGTGATGTTTTTCCCTCTATCAACCACCTGCATATAGCGGTTTGGCTTGGGTGTGTATCCTCTGGCTGTCAGAGACAGTGCGGCTTTCATTTTTTGTGCGTCGCCTGTAAATTTAACACCGTCAACTCCTGCCGCTGAATTTATATCTGCCACATCTCGAACAGCCAACGCCTTTGCCACATAGGAACTAACCAGCATGTCTTGTAGCTGCCGGACCTCATTCCACCTTCTCAAATGGGCCGCTTGTGCGATTTCTTTTTGATTCTTAAATAATTCTTCTTCCATAATGGACCAATCAATGCTCCGCCATCGGACGGCCAGATCTTCCTCGGAAAGATCGTGATGCAATATGATGGGACGAATGCTCAAAGATATTGGGCAGTGGTCGGAACCTAATATGTCCTCATGATGCTGTATGTCCTGTACATAGAAAAAGAGTTCCCTAGAAACCAAAAAATAGTCCAGCCGTGTTCCGCGGTTTTCCAGTCGTTCCTTATGCTTTGGCCCCCACCATGTATAGGAGCCCTCTTTTGTCGGATAGGTCTCCCGAAACACATCTACAAGACCAGCTTCCAGCAGCTGCTGAAAGCCGTCCCGTGTTTCAGGCAGAAAAAATAAATCATCAGGGATTTTCCCTTGTTTGGGGTAGGTATCAATATCAGCCCCTGTAGCGTTAAAATCGCCGCACAGAATAGCAGGTTTAAGCAGCGTACTCACATAGTTGCGCAGAGCCTCATCCCACTCCCTGCGATAGTCCGGCCTGTCTGAGCCGTTGTTCTCATGTATGCTTGGTGCGTATATGTTGAGAACATAGTATTCTTCAAATTCCAAGGTGATCAAGCGGCCCTCAATATCGAACTTTTCTATTCCAAACCCTAAAGAATGTGACAGCGGCTCCCGCATGGTCAAAACAAGCGTTCCTGAGTAGCCTGGCCGGATTCCGTGATTCCATATCTGTGTATAACCTGGAATTGTAATTTGAAACTTTGAGCTTACTTTTGTCTCTTGGCAGCATACAATGTCGGGCTTGGTTTCCTTTATAAATTTGAGAAATCCCTTCCCACGGCAAGATTCCAGGCCGTTTACATTCCAGCTCACTATTTTCATTTTTGCAATCTCCTTGCCGTTGGATACTCTATTTTTCTATTATACAGTAATAATCCTTGGTCGGAAGAATCCATTTGGATTTTCTCGGCCATTTTTATATATAAATTGATGGACACAAAGTTAAGAGCCTTATATTTCTGGCAGCACTTGTCGCACATTTTCCAGGTGCAATTTTGATAACATTTAGCTAGTATCTAGCTCGAAATATCTGATAGTAATGGGTCTCTGCTAGTTGGCTTGTTGGCTTGTGCCTGTATCCTTGGTTGGCTTACTGGCATGGGATTGTACAAAATGACATAGACAGCTAAAAATATCCCTGTCTCTTTGTATGATTTCCGATTTTTACAATACAGCATCCGAAACATTTGATAACATCATGATACAGTTTTGGAAAACGCCAAAACGAAACAACTTCTATTTACTTTAAGAAGGGAGAATTGTCAATGTTAATCGCAACTTGGATCATAACCTTCGTGCTGATCATTGGTGTAGGCATCTATGCCGGCACCAAGATCACCCAATCCAATCAGTGGAGTGGAAGCGACCATTCCATGGGCATCATCTCCATCGGCTGTATGCTGGGAGCATGGCAGATCGGCGGTATGAGCGTGGTGGGTGCCGCACAGAATGGCTACACCATGGGCATTGCCGGAATGTGGTACTCCATTGCGGGAGGCGTCTACTTCCTGCTGATGGCTGCTCTGGCCGGCCCATTGCGCCGCAACATGAGCAAGGGATCTCTGCCGGAGTTTCTCCAAGGCCGTTACGGTACTTCGGTCGCCCGTCTGCAATCCTATGTTTGGATCGTATTTGGCTGTATTTATATCCCTATCCAGTTGAAGACCATCTCCTCCATTATCCAGATCGTGCTGCCTGGACTGAATGTTGGTCTGTGCATGTTCATCGGCGTCACTGTAGCTGCCGTCTACACCGGCTTCGCTGGCATGAAGGGCTCCGCCGCCATAGGCCGGGTGGTCTGCATCGGCACCTACATCCTGCTCATTGGTTTTGTAGCTCTGAACCTGGGCAGTTTCGGCGGATACTCTGGTCTGGTATCTCAACTGCCTGCTGGCTTTGATCAGCCCAGCGCAATGTCTACCCAGCAGATCATCACTTGGGCTGTGGGTGGCGCATTGTCCTCCATTGTAATGCAGTCTGCCCTGCAGCCCATGCTGTCCGCCAAAGATGAAAGTACCGCCCGCTGGGGCTGCATTTTGGGCTATATTATTGCTGGTCCGATCTGTATCCTCACTGCCATCATTGGCATGATGGCCCGCGCCAAGACCGCCGATCTGGGTGACGGCGCCACTGCCTTTGCCTGGGCTATCAAGGACATGTCCAGCCCCGTCATGGCTGGTATCATCTTCGCCGTTGCTACCATGATTATCGCTGCCACTATGGCCACAATGATGATGGCCACTGGAACAGTGCTGACCAACGTGTACAAGACCCAGATCAACACCAGTGCCTCTGACGAAACCATCCTGAAAGTGTCTCGCATTGGAACCATCGTGGTGGCCTACCTGTCTCTGGCTGTGGGCTTTATTATCCCCTCCGCCGCTATTACTGATATGTTCCTGACCCTGACTTACATGGTTACCTCTCCGTTCAGTTACTCTGTTATTGTGGGAATGTTCTGGAATCGAGTCACCGCAAAGGCGTCCCTGTGCAGTGTGCTGGCCGGTATGGCAACTGCTATCATCTGGGTATTTGCTGGCTTGAACGGGACGGTTAATGTGGTGTATCCTACTATTGCCGTCAGCTATGTGGTGGGTATCATCGCCACCCTGGTCACTTCTCCTGCTGAGGCTGCCAAATAAAAGGGCACAGTCCTCATCGAAAGATATCCATTTTCCCCATATTCTTGTCCCCTCGGTCAAAGCAAACAAAATTTTGAAGGAGGTTCCCTATTATGCCGAACAGACCCTATTTAGGAAGATCTGTAGATGATGCTATCGCCATGTACAAGCCCCATATCTCTGGAACCCAGGGCGCTGTTAGTGCCAATAACCCCTACGCCGCCCAGGCCGGTTTGGAGATTTTGAAGCAGGGCGGAAACGCTTTCGATGCTGCCTGCGCTATTTCGCTGGTGCTGGGGGTGGTCGAGCCCTACCACAGCGGCATCGGCGGTGGCTGCTTCCATGTATTCTACGACAAGAAGTCTGACTCTTTCCATGCGGTGGATGCCCGTGGTGTAGCACCCAAAAATGCTTACCAGGACATGTTTCTGGATGAAAACGGAGACGTGGATCTGAACTTGACCGAATTCTCTGGACGTCCTGTGGCCGTCCCTGCCCTGTACCGGGCTATGGACAATTTACTTAAAAACTATGGCACTATGACCTGGGAGCAGGTATCCGCCCCAGCTATTAAGCTGTGCCGGGAGGGCTTCGCCTGTGGCTTTGCCTATGCACGCATCAGCAATACCCCTGAAGCCGAACATAACAAGGCCGAGTATGAGGGCTTTGCCCAATTATACTTGAACAATGGCCAGCCCCGCCGCTACGGCGAGATCATCACCAATCCCGAGTTGGCCGACACTATGGAAGCCGTTGCCAAAAACGGTACCGACTGGTTCTATGAGGGGCCTGTGGCTGATGAGATTGTCGCCCAAGTCAACAAGTACAAGGGCATTCTGAGCAAGGAGGATTTGACCGAATGCGCCCCCAAAGAGCGTACCCCTGTACGGGGCACATACCGGGGCCATGACATTATCTCTATGGCTCCTCCCTCCTCTGGCGGCAGCCACATCATTCAGATGCTCAATATCTTGGAGAACTTTGACTTGAAGGGCATGGGGTTCCACTCCGCTGACAGTACCCATGTCATCGCTGAAACCATGAAGCTGATGTTTGCTGACCGCTCTGTAGCCATGGGCGATCCTGATTTTGTAGAGGTCAACGTGGAGAAGATCACCTCCAAAGAGTATGCCAAGGAGTTGGCCGCCAAAATCGACATGGGCAAGGCTCAGGAGTACGCTCCCACTGAGGGTATCGAGGCCAAAGCGTACAACGGATGCACCTCCAATTTCACCGTTATGGATAAGCATGGAAATGTGCTCTCCCAAACCCAGACTATCCGAAACTGGTGGGGCGGTGGCGTCGTTATTCCTGGCCGGGGCTTTATTATGAACAACACTATGGCCGACTTTAGCCCCAAGGTAGGGGTCCGCACCACCCAAGGTCTGGCTTACGGCATGGCCAATGCGGTCCGGCCCGGCAAAACTCCCCTGTCCAGTATGTCCCCCACCATCGTAATGAAGGACGGCAAGCCCCTTCTGTCTGTGGGAGCGGCTGGCGGCCCCCGCATCATCACCAGCACTTTGCAGCTCATTATCAACTCCATCGACTACGGTATGATGATGGACTCTGCGGTCAGACACCCCCATATGTGCTGTCTTACCTTAGACCAGGGGCTGGAGCTGGAGGAGGGCTTCTCCCCCGACACCGTGAAGCTGCTGGAGCAGAAGGGCCACACTATTAAATCAACCGGCGACTTTGGTGTGCTGCTGGTCCTGCCCAACGGCATCCGCAATGAAAACGGCACTTTCCTCCCAGGCGGTACCAGCCGGGTGGACGGCGGCGGCGGTGTGTTGACTGAGGACGGTACTATAGCCATTGACGGCTTGTGCTTCCTGTAATTTTCACGGCAGAAATACAAATGAGATAGCATAATCAAAGGGGCATCTCCTGGCATAAATGCCTGGGGATGCCCTATATGTGTATCTTGCTACCAGTACAGAGGAGTGTTTACATTGGATCATATTATTACTTGGGCAGCGGTATGTTTTCTGGTGTTAGGGGGCACTGATTCACTGCTGGGAGGCCGTTTTGGCCTGGGGACAGAATTTGAAAAGGGCTTTGAGGCGGCAGGCCGGCTGTTGTTGTGCATGACTGGCTTTCTGGCTTTGGCTCCAGTCATTGCTCGGATGCTCTCGCCAGTTGTTGTGCCCTTGTTGCGAGGAGTGGAAATTGACCCCTCTATGTTCGCTGGAATACTCTTTGCCAACGACTCTGGTGGTGCGGCTCTGGCCTCAGAGTTGGCAGACAATCCTGACATGGGACGTTTCAGCGGACAGATTGTGGGTTCCATGTTGGGAACAACCGTCATGTTTAATATTCCATTGTGCATCGCTGGCACACGGCAGGAACAGCACCCAGCCGTGGTATATGGACTGCTGGCTGGCATTATTACCACTCCGCTCGGCTGTGTGGCAGGTGGGCTGGCGGCAGGCTTTGAGCTGAACACAGTTCTGTGGAATATGATTCCCGTCCTGTTAATTTCTGGGGTCCTGGCTCTGATGTTGATACTTTGTCGGGAATTGATTGTTCGGCTGCTAACTATGCTGGGGAAGGGAATCCTAGCTTTGGGTGCTGTTGGATTGATCGTTATTGCTGTACAGGAACTGACCGGAATAATTATACTGGAGGGAATGACCTCCTTGGATGAGATTTTCATTATCATCGGGAATATCTGTATTTTCTTGGCCGGAATATTTCCCCTGCTAAAGGTAATCCAAAAGGTGTTCGGCAGAATACTGCATCTGGTGGGTGAACGGTTGGCAATTAACAGAAACTCCGTGAGCGGCTTTCTGCTCGCTCTGGCTAACGGAATCTCTGTGTTTTCCCTGCTGGCCGAAATGGATGACAAGGGACGGATGCTCAACGTAGCCTTTCTGGTATCTGGCTCCTGTCTGTTGGGGGATCACTTGGCATACGCTGCTCAGGTAGACCCTGACATCTGCGGCCCTATGCTGGTGGGTAAACTGATTGGCGGTCTAAGTGCGGTATTGCTGGCACTATGGCTGGCCCCCCGACTACTTGACCGGAAAGCTTGAACCGATCATGGTGGCATAATCTTCACTCGTTCCGCTTCTTTCAGCAACTGAGCAGGGGAAATTCCAGAAAAATTTTTAAATTCCTTGCTGAAATGGGCCTGGTCGCTGTATCCCAGCGTCTGGGCCAAACAACACAGGTTTATGTTCGGATTGATCTGCATAATGCGCAGCGCATTTTGGAACCGGACCTGGCGACACATCTGCTTGGGTGCGATCCCCACCTGCCGGGTTAACACATCCTGAAGGCGGCGTGAGGAATAGGCGGTTTCATTCTCCAGTTCCCGAACCCGGACATGCCCCTGCTTCTCCCGAATCAGGAGTGCCACCTGCTTTGCCAACTGGCATTCCTGGGAAGGGAGCTTTCCCTCTGCCCAGCCGCCAAACAGCTCCAGCAGAGCCCGCTGTGGCGTCGGTGAGGCCATGGCATCCTTCATCAGAGCTACCTGATCTGCGGAAAAAATATCCTCCAGGGGCATCCCATAAGGATCGATGAGTTTGGCGGGAATATGGAAGATATCAGAAAAGTTTCCTGGCGAAAAACGAATGAAAATACCTTGATTGATCCCATGCAGTGGGATAGTCTCTTTCGATTCTACCACACCGTAACAAATGCCCTTCCAATCCTCCGGCCCTTGCAGTATAATACCTACCTGCCCGTTTCCAGCAACACTCTCCATCTCCTCTTGGCCCCAGCGGAATGAGGAGACTGATATGCTTCCAGCGCCCCCCACATGCCAGTCAAACTCCAACTCTGGTTTCCAGAATGGCTGTATAGAAAAGAAATTGTAATCCTCCATCTGATATGTCAAAATACCACATCCTGTCCAGGGATTGAGCTATGGGCTCCCTCTACATGGGGCTATGAAAGCTGTCTCGGTCTGTCCGTTTGTATTGTATTAATCTTCTTTATCCCAATTCTTCGGCATCCTGATAAACGGCTTCCCATAGATTACGGTCTGTGCTTTGTCATAAAGGTCTGCAACGATTTGGGATTCATAGGGAAGCTTTCCGATCCAGTCGTCCCCTGTCCGTCGCATTATGTCTTGCTCCAGTTCTCGTTCATATAAGGCCAATGCTTCAATGATGATTTTTACCTCACCTCTTGTCAGAGAAAGAGACACGGGCTCTTTGTTCCTTTCCTCCACAGCACAATAATGGTCATATTCACGGAACCGTCGTTCCACATGACGGATATGATCTGCCACCACGCTATAGCTGATTCCAAGTAGTTTGGCGATTTGCGATCTATTTTTGCCCTGCTCGTAAAGCTCCCAAACCTCCCGCTGGCGATCCGAGAGGACACTGAGTCTTTTCTTTTTCTCAAGCTCTGGATCTTTGACCTGTTCCGGCTGTGGTGAGGGCATCCGAGGCTTGTACAGTTCTGGGATGTCAAGCTCGATTTGAAGGTCACGGCTAATCCGCCGCAGGACTAGAGATATCTGATGCCGGACCTCCTTGGGGTCCATCCCCATTGTCTCGCCAATGCTATCATAACTCTGCTTTTGCACTTTCATTTGCAGAAGTTGTAAATCCCTATTTGTTGGGGCTAATTCCCGCTTTCCTCCTCGTATGCTCCCTCTCTCAATAAACAGGCGCATAAGCTCCTCATCTGACGGCATGTCCCTCAGTAATTCAGACAACAGCTTATAGCTGGTAAGCTCTCGGGGCGCATTCAAAATCCTTCTCAGAGCTGGAATATCGACGCAGATATAAGGGGGGACATTCATATAAAGTGCGTTTTTAGCTTCTTTCGAGCGATAAGCAACCTGTCCAGGAGTGATTCCAAGCTGTTCAGCGATTTCCGCTTGTGTAAATCCCTTTAAACGTAAACTCAAAACTTCAAGCTCTGCATGGCTTACGAGCAACCGCACAGGATTGCGTTTGTTTGGGAATAAGTCAATCAAAATATGGTCAGGTGGTATATCCTTCAGCAGTTCGGAGAAAAGAATCGTTTCGCCGCGTTCTTTCATTTCCAAAAATTTGTTCATAAAAACTCCTTTAGGATTCACCTATTCAGCTATGGGAAATAGCCAGTGACACAGGTTCAATAATAAGTATCTCCCGGCCCAGCTTCCTGGCATAGTTTAAAGTTGCGCCAGTGCCACTGCGCTTTACTCCATTAAAAACAGCCAGCAGACGGCCAGCGGCCTCCACCAGATGGTGGTTTCGAGCGATCATACAGCCGTCATAATATTTGTGGCTCACATAGATCACAGAATCGGCCTGTCCCAAAATTGAATGATACCGTTCCTGCGCTGAACTGCTCCACTTATCTGCCTGCCCCTCACAGGGGAGGTAGCAATGGAGCTTCAGCGCAGGATTTTCTTTGCGCAAGTCCAGGACGATCTGAGACAGCCAGACATCGGAGCCATCGGCCATACCGCTGTAAAAGTCGGTTACTCCGGCCGCCACCAGCTTTTCGACTTGCTCGGCTAAAACAGCCTTTAAGGCCACACAACGGAGGTCTGCTTCATCGCCTTTCCATGGGAACTTGTGTGGGCGATGGCCTGTAAATGCGCAAGCGGTCTTATCCATATAGCGGCCTCCCAACTGTTACATAATATATTTTCTTGGTTCAATGCACTCAACCTTTCTATACAGCTATCCGTTAGTTCATTTATGAGGAAACAGCTCTGGCATGTCTATTTGGACCCCTATTTTTTTGAGTGCTCTACGAATCCAGGTCAGGCGCTGATGTATAGCTCCCCCGCTGACTCCAAGTTCTCTGGCAATGTCGGCATTCCGCCGCCCGGCCACTTTTTTCTGGAGCAGTAACAAATCACTTCTGTTGATCGGCCTGGTGTCCCCAAAGCCTGGAACATTCCCACGCGACGCGGCAAATTCCAACAGTTCCTGCTCTGATGGCATATCCCGTAACAACTCAGATACCTTTGTATAGCCGCCAGTAGTGGGCACATCCATGCCACACATTTTTCTGAGCGCTGGTATGTCCAGCTCAATGTAGTCCGGAATCGGCCCCCGGACTAATTTCAGCCCGACATTTTTGAGCCGTCCATACACCTGATATCGTGTGAGGTTCAGCTTCGCTCCAATTTCTTCAACATTCAGCCCATTTAGTTTCAGGAATAAGACTTTTAAAGCTGTCTGTGTTATGAAGAATGCATTTTTGCGCCCATAGGGAAAAAGCTCCGACAGTACCTCGTCAGAGGGAGGATTAGCTAGGAGTTCAGAAAACAGTATCTTCTTGCCATTGCTTTTTCGTGCTAAAAGTCCATTTTCCATGACAATCCCTCAATCATACAACAAGTTCTTATTGTGGCTCTCTGGAATTTTTTGCTTTTCCACTATGCCCGAATTCGGGCATAGTGGGGATTTTTTACTGCTATCATGGAAAAATACCGAAAAGGGTATGTTTCTGTGATAGCAGGGTGGTAAACGATGATTGATAGGTATTCCGAGCTCCTTGTAAACAGAATATCATTGTTGTGCCAGAGACGAGGTATTACAATATATCAGTTGTCTAAAATGAGTGGAGTTAGCCACTCAACACTTGATAATATCATAAATAGGAACACATTTGATCCAAGGATAAGGACACTTCATAAGATTGCAACGGCCTTTAGTTTAACAGTTGCTGAATTTCTTGATTTTGACGAGTTGAACAGTTATTCATTCGATGATGAATCAGATGATGAATGATAATCTGTATAAAACCTATCCTCATTATTATACACCCAACAGTTCGTTTTTGCAACTTGTATTTCGTAACGTGCTTGAACTCAAAATAGTAGAATACGAACTATAAGGGGTGAATGGCGTGACACGCGATGAACAACTGAAATTTGGTGAACGTCTACGCAATAGACGAGACGCTCTGGGTTTTACTCAAGAATTTGTTTCAGAGCAAATCGGAATCACATTACGTTTTTATCAAATGATAGAACGTGGAGAAAAAAGTCTTTCAGTGGATACTCTAATTAGGTTGGGGCAAACCATGTCGGTCAGCATTGACTATCTTTTATTTGGTGATTTGGCCCATTTGTTCAAGAACCCTATTGCGGAGACTTTGAGTAGTCTTTCTCCTAATCAGCGAACAGATGCCGAGAAAATCTTAATATTGTACGCAAAAGCATGTGAAAATTCATGATAGAATTTATACCGGATGAACCAGGGTAAAACACTTCGTTATTAAGCAGCGTCATGTTGAAGCATGGCGCTGTTTTGCATGACTGGTGCTTCTTTATCTCTCATTTTCGTGTAAATTTTATGATTGACCAATATCACGGACAACTTTTTTGTCCAGCATACCATACACTAACCATAATTGCAACCAATACTGGTCAAAAATTATGGGGGTAGATGGCAATGGAACAGAAAATAAGGCGTGATAGAAACCTTGGCAGTAATCTGAAACGGCTTCGGGAGGCCCGGCGCATATCCCAGGAGAAACTATGCGAGGAGCTCCAGCGCCGCTCCTGCGATATCGGCAGAACTACCTACGCCAAATATGAGGCGGGGCAACTTAATATTCGGGCAAGCGTTCTGATAGAGCTAAAAAAATTCTATGGCTGCACCTACGATGATTTCTTCTTCGGCCTGGACGAAAGTGAGGAATAACCAAAGGAGTTTCTTCCTATGAAAAGTGATAGTCAGCTAAGAGTGCTTTTGCTCCTCCGATACCTCTATAAGTATTCCAGCGAGGAGCACCCTGTTTCAGTTATGGATATTCTGCAGTTTTGGCAATCCAAGGGTATCCACACAGACCGCAAAAGTGTATATGGTGATATCGCGGTGCTGAGAGATTTTAATCTGGATATCGTTCAGCGCCGGGAACGCCAGAACCTGTACTTCATCGGCTCCCGCTTGTTTGAGCTGCCAGAGTTGAAGCTGTTGGTAGATGCCGTAGAGTCCTCCCACTTCATCACAAGGAAGAAAAGTACCGATTTAATCCGCAGGCTGTCAACCCTCGCCAGCCAGGAACAGGTTCAGCAGCTGGACCGCCCCGTGTATATGGATGGCATGGCCAAGCAGGACAACGAGGGGATTTATTATACAGTGGATACGATCCACTCTGCAATCCGGGAACAAAAACAGATCACATTTCAATACACAGAATACACCTCAGAGAAGAAAAAAGTTCTTAAGCATGACGGTTACTGGTATTTTTTCAGCCCATATGCACTGATTTGGAGCCAGGACTTTTACTATGCTGTAGGCTGGTCAGAGAAGCATGACAAGGTCGCACAGTTCCGTGTTGACCGCATGGTGAATGTAGAACTGTTGGCGCAAGTCTCTGTCCTGATGCGGGAATTTGATCCAGCGGCCTATGTCCGCCGAGTATTCGGGATGTATGGTACAGAGGTCCAAACCGTGGAGTTACTGTGCGAAAATCACGTTATGAGCAGCGTGATAGACCGCTTTGGAGAAGGTGTCCATACAGAATTGGCGGGCCCCAAACACTTCAAAGCAGTGGTGGAAGTTGCCCCCAGTCCTCCCTTTTTCGCTTGGGTATTCACATTTGCCGGAAGTATCCATATCATAAACCCTCCAGAAACGGTTGAGAAATTCCGTGAAATGGCTAAAAATGCAATATTGTAAAAATAAGGTGTTCCAGATTTGGGACACCTTATTTTTAACCTCTTGTCAATCGAACAAACATTTGATATACTATGGTCAAGCTGTTCGCCGTCAAGTGAACGATAAAAGGGGGTATGCACGTTGAATCAGACATTCGGTTCCTTTGTTCGCCAGAAGCGGATGGAGCAGGGACTCTCCCTCCGGGGGCTGGCCGCGCGGCTGGACCTGTCTCCCGTGTATATGAGCAATATTGAAACAGGCCGCAAACCGGCTCCAGCTCGAGAGAATCTGGACAAGCTGACTTTGGAACTGCACCTGAGCAAAGAGGAACAGGAACTGCTTTTGGATCTGGCAGCCAGACCCGAAACAATGCGCGTCTCGGCAGATCTGCCAGAATATATCATGGAGCGTGACATTGTCCGTGCCGCATTGCGTACCGCCAAGGAAGTAGATGCCACAGACGAGGAGTGGCAGGAATTCATTGACCGAATCACCAAACGGACGCCGAGCAGCAGGAGGGATGGTCCATGACGAGAATCTATTATCAGGAGCAGGCGTTGGAAAACATTGCACGACAGGTACTGTGCAGCTATGATTCCGAACTGTACTATGGCACCCCCACTGCCATTCCCATTGAGGAGATCATTGAGTCCCACGGTGTTTCCTTGGAGTATCAGTATCTCCGGAAGAACGGCCACATCTTGGGCAAGACCATTTTTGACAAAGGACTGGAAACGGTGTATGACATGGAGATTCATAAGTATATCCTCTTTCCTGTCAACGCTGGAACCATCCTTGTTGATGCATCTCTCTGTGAGGAGGACTCCAGCACAGGCCGTCTGCGGTTTACCTGCGCCCATGAACTGGCCCATTGGGTACTTCACAAGGGACTGTATACAGGAACGGGAGAGCGTGCGGCGCTGTTAGCGGAGACATCGGAAAATAACATGGAGGTGCAGGCCAATATGCTGGGCTCCGCTATCCTTATGCCTATCGCTCAAATCAAGCGGTGCTTTTACCAACTCCGCCGAGGCCGTCAGAATGGGCAGCTCATCGACGATATGGCTGGTGTGTTTCAAGTGTCCAGACAGGCCATGCGCATACGGCTCACTAACCATCATTTGCTGTAAAATTTTATTGTCGTGTTCTCTAAATAGAGAACATTGTGAGGTGGAGATGAAAGATAAAGAATCTCGCACAATATACTGCCCCTTGTGTCACCGTGGCCGCATTCTGGACGCAGCAAGTCAGACAAACCCTGCGCATCTGCGGCTCTTCGGGCCGCGGCAGGCCGCTAAGGCAGAGTGGTTTGCCAAGTGTCCCAAGTGCGGATCACAGATTGGCATGATATTTCAGAAAGAAAGAAATACTGAGCAGCAGCAGACGGGAGTGTGATCCCGTCTCTCCCTCGATCCCAATACTTCGTCAAGCGCACCAACCGCCCGTCATCACCGAGCAGGCAGCGTATCACATCGCACTACACTGCCTCTCCTGAGCAGCCCCGCCCGATATTTGGGCTGCGGCAGGCCAGGATATCAGGGATGTAACTACGGGAGCCATCGAGTTCGGAGCCTTACAGGTAGCTTTTTAGCTATGTGTAAGGCTCCTTTTTGTTGTCCTTTTCGTCGGCTGAAAGGCGGAAAGGATTTTTATGTCTCTGCTCTATTGGCAGCCCTATATAGCGAAATACCCGTGACCTTCAATCTCAAAACCGCACTTTCCCCCAAAATTTTGAGATTGGAGATCACTCAATGAAAACTACATATTTAGTCAACAAAACACGGTCTGATGGCACAGTCCAACTGTCTGTTGCTACATTTGAGGAATGGCTTGCTATCGTGGAGGCGAACAAGTCTCTGCCTTCCTGCCAGCAGCGATATTTTGTTATTGACTGTATAGTGGATAACCAGGGTATGGATCGTATGGTTATTGAGAGCACTGCTGCGGAGTATCGAGAGTGGAACAGGAATCGTATGGCATCCTCTCGAAACCGTATTCTTGGCAGGGATTATCAGGTATTATCCCTGGATGCCTTAGTCCGTGTTGAAGACACCATGCTGGAGTTGAAAGAAGTTCTTGGGTCTGGTGAGCAGGTGGAGGATCAGATCTTGTCTCAGATGCTGGAAAGGCATCTGAGAGATACTCTGGCAACATGGAAGCCATGGGCTGTCGATATTCTGAACTGCTATCTTCGGGGCGAACGGCGGAGTTGTACCGATATTCTCTCCATAAAATATGGGGTGTCTCCCCAAGTGGTTCGCAAATACAAAAGGCAGTTTGAGGAATTTATAAAAAAATTTCTGGGTGGTGTTTCGTTTTAGCGCAGATTTGTGCAATTAGAAAAGTGAGAGGGCAAATTCAGTTCCTCTCTCTGCACTTTGAAAAACACCGTCTCTGATGGTCATATCCGGCAACTGGAATACGTTCCCTGACGGCCCCGCGTGAGAAACGGGAAAGCGATCTGGAGGATGCGCCAAGACCACCTGTAGCGGCAAAGAAATTGCAGTGAATTTTCTTTTCTGCTATAAAAGACGGCCAAATAAGGTGCCCAGCGGTATCCATCCATCCTAAAACAGCCCTGGCAAGCTGTTTCGCAGTGACCCCGTCAGAACACAATGATACTCCTGCCCAGCCACAGCCCTGCTATGCAGGATCACGCAATGGGGGCAGCTCGGAGAGATCCTCGGAGGGGTGAGATGCCCGTGATGTGCGCCAGCACAGTTCCAGACTGCCGCCCAAGGCTCGGGAAGTAGTGTCGAATAGAGCCAGCAAGCGATTAATAGCAGAAACAGCGGGGCCGTTCTCAAAAAGGAATATCATATCTTCCACCTGCAAGGATGGCCCCGCTTCTTATCAAAATTTACTGTATGAGCGGATCATGTAAATCAATTGAATACTCAGGGCAGAGAAAAGTGCGGTTGGTTACCGCATTTTTCTTTGTCCTGATCAAAGACAGGCGCATTCACGCCAGAAAGGAGAGAATTCAATGAACGTCAGAAAATCAGTAGATTATGGTGCCATGTTTGCTGCGCTGGACACCCTGATGGCGGCAAATTTGCCGCAGATGGAGCGGTACTATGAGATTGGCCGGTTGGTCAGCAGCAGACCGGAAAAGGGCGCGGCTGTCATGGCGGCAGAATATCTGCAAGGCAGGTATCCTGATGTCTCCGGATTCTCTCCCAGAAACCTACGACGGATGCGGGCATTCTACCGTACCTATGAAGCCGCTCCCGAGATGCTCTCTCAGGCCATGTCCATCGGCTGGACACAGAATGTGGTCATCCTGGAGGCGGAGCTTTCTCTACAGGAGCGTGCCTGGTACATCCGGGCGGCCAATCAGTTCGGCTGGTCAAAGCTGGAGCTCCAGCGGCAGATTATATCATGCGCCCACCTGGAAATGGTGCTCGACTTTCCTCCCGAAGTGTGCTACACTGAAGAAAATAGCACTGAAACGGAGCAAAAGAATAATGATGAGGATACTTTTTATTTGTCACGGGAACATATGCCGCAGCCCAATGGCCGAGTTCGTGATGAAGGACCTGGTGAGGAAAGCTGGGCTGGAGAGCCAATTCCACATCGAATCCGCCGCCACCAGCACCGAGGAGATCGGCAATCCGGTCTATCCCCCGGCCCGCCGCAAGCTGGCCGAGCATGGCATCGACTGCGCCGGCAAAACGGCACGCCAGTTGAGGAACGAGGACTACGACCGCTTCGACCTCCTGATTGGGATGGACAGAGCCAATCTTCGGAACATGCACCGCATCTGCGGCGGCGATTTCGACGGCAAACTTCATCTGCTGATGGAGTATGCGGGCCGCCCAGATGCCGAGGTCGCAGACCCCTGGTATACGGGTGACTTCGAGACCACCTGGCAGGATGTGCTGGCTGGATGTCAGGGAGTGTTGGATATATTGAAAAATCATAGTGGAATTGTCGACGAAAGTATGATATACTAAGGTCAGGAAAACTTTTTATAAGGAGCTTGTGTATGGGCCTTTTACCAATGGGGGCAGATATCCTACCGCCGTCTGACGACCGGGTATTTAAGCTGATCCTGACCCCTCTGGATGCGAAGCCGGTGCTGATTGACCTGGTTTCCTCTATCATCAAGCGGCCTGTGCTCGATGTTGAGGTGCGTAATAATGACATACCACCCAGCGATACAGAGGAGAAAGCGGAGCGGCTTGATGTAAACTGCCGTATTGACGACGGTTCCCAGATTGATTTGGAGATGCAGGCCAGTCGAATCCAGGAGGACTCCGACGGCAGATATCAAAACCTGAAGGGCAAGAGCATATACTATCTATGCGACCTCCACTCCTCACAGCCATCCAGAGGAGTGCGGCGGTATGACCGGCTGTCCCGGACCTATCAGGTGACATTCTGCTCCTACACAGTATTCCCCAACCGGAGCGATTACGTTAATTCCTTCTCACTGCGGCACGATGAGGACAATGAGCTGTTGTCCGACGCGATTCAAGTTGTATATGTAGAGTTGAGCAAGCTCCAGGAGATCATGAAGAAGTCTGTAGATGACATGACAGACCTGGAAAAATGGGCTGTGTTTTTCCAGTACGCCAGCGAGCCGAACCATCGAGAGACAGTAAATAAGGTCATAGCGTCGAAGGAGGTGTTGCAAATGGCCGGGAATCGATTGATGAGCATCAGTCAGGATGAGCGGGAACGGGCAGTGTTCCGCAGCCGCAGGATGTTCCAGACAGATATGCAGTCTGATCTGGCGACCGCTGAGGACAGAGGGGAACGCCGAGGTCGGGCAGAAGGTCGGGCAGAAGGTCGGGCAGAAGGCCGGGCAGAAGGTCGGGCAGAAGGTCGGGCAGAAGGCCGGGCAGAAGGCCGGGCAGAAGGTGTTTTATCCGCAGTTCAAAGTCTGATGGATAGTATGGGATTGTCTGTCGATCAGGCGATGAATGTCTTAAAAATTGCGGAAACAGATCGTCCGAAGTACCGCAGTATGCTGAGTGGTCAGTAAGTTACCAGAGCAAAAAAATCAGACACAAACACGCCGGCTGCCTGTCAGGCAGCCGGCACTTATTTTTAAATCAGAGCAGATAAAAGGAATTATTAAGTATCTGACTATTTGCTTATCTTCATAGAAATTTGCCGATTACCAAACGGGTAGTCGGCAATTGCTTTTTAGGAGGTGTTTTTTTGAGACTTTGTGAAATGACCTTTACAATCAGCAAGCGCGGAGACTTGAAAGTTCCCGCAGCTATATTGACAAAGATGGGGCTTTTTGCGGGGGACCACATTAGAATCGCTTATCTCACTGAGAACGGGATGGATAATACGTTCAAAGAATTCATGCTACATTCAGAGGAGACAAACACTTACGGCGATGAACTAAAAATAACTATCCCCAGCAGTCTCTTACAGCAGGCAAACATTTCCCCCGATTCCGATATTCAGATTGTCTGTTTAGATGGTGTACTTGTTATTGGCACTGAGTCAAAGCTGAATTTAAGTGAACTGGCCGCTGTGTTAGAGGGAATATCCATAGTAACTGATGTTACAGAGAATCTCCCTGCTGACACGGATTCTTTGCAATTGCAACTCAAAGATACAATTAACAACTTGAGGAGGGAATATGAGTCATGACAAGTAATCAGTTTCAGAAAAGCTCCAGCATTACTGTAGATGGTATCACTGTGCGACTTGTATTTGCCGCCGAAGCAAATTGTGAACTTCCTCTTATTATACGAGATATGCTAAAAAAATCATACCTCCAGCGTCAAAGTGCATAAATGGAGGTATATCATGTCAAAAAGAGTATATTGTCTCTATCGAGTCTCAACGAAAGGACAGGTTGAGAAAGATGATATTCCTATGCAAAAACAGCGGTGTCATGAGTTTGCTGCTGAACATGGTTGGGATATCGTGAAAGAATTTTCTGAAAAAGGAATTTCCGGATTTAAGGTTTCGGCTAAAGACAGGGATGCGATCCAAGAAATCCAGCGAGATGCTGCCCAGGAAAAATTTGATATTCTGTTGGTGTTTATGTTCGACCGTCTTGGCCGTAAAGAGGACGAAACCCCTTTTGTTGTAGAGTGGTTTGTCCGCAACGGCATAGAAGTGTGGAGCACGGCGGAGGGCCAGCAGCGGTTTGATAATCATGTGGACAAGCTCATGAATTATCTTCGGTACTGGCAGGCATCCGGTGAGAGCATTAAAACGTCGGTCAGAACGAAAACACGGTTGGGGCAAATCGTTCAAGAGGGACGATTTCGTGGTGGGATGGCCCCCTACGGCTACCGATTGGTGAAAAAGGGACGTCTGGGGAAAAAGAATAAGGAACTCTATGATATTGAAATCAATCCAGATGAGGCCGATACGATCCGAACCATCTTTGATCTCTCTGATCGATTTGGCTATGGCGGCCGTCGAATCTCCACAGAACTAAAGGAGAAAGGAATTATCAATGAGCGTTCTGGGGAACCCTTCCACTACTCCTCTATCCAAAATATTTTGCAAAACATCATGTATCAGGGTATCCTGCGAAGTGGAGAAACCAAGTCAGAGGTTTTTCCAGAACTCCAAATAATCTCCTCTGAGCAATTTGCACGAGTAGAACGAGCACGGGAACAGCGTTCCTCTGCCCACGAAGCCAAATGTGCGGCAGCGTGGGGTGTAGATATTTCCTTGTTGGAAAATGGAACAATACCTACAAACCACCCACCTCGAACTGTTCCCAGGAGAAATACTGGCCGGGCACTTCTGTCTGGTAACGTGTTCTGCGGTCACTGTGGTGGCCGTATTTTTGCGTCGACGGCCAGAAAAAGCCATCATAGTAACCCCAACAAAGTATCTGAACGCATACCTATCTATAAATGCTACAACCGCACTCAGCATAAAGGGGTCTGCAACGGCCCTACTACTTACCGGGCCGAAAAGGTTGATCAGGTGATCGAGAAAATCCTACAGAGCATTTTTGCTCATGCCAGAGAAATTGACGAACGGGAATTTGTAAAACAGCAGGTTCAGGGCACCGCAGTTCAGTATCAGCAAAAGCTGAAAAAGGCAAAGTCTGATCATACTAAATACACCAGGGAGTTGAGCAAGTGGGAAGGACTGATGTTGGATTCTCTGGAAGGGACCTGTGTATTTTCTCCTGAGCAAATTAAAAACCGTATGGATTCAGTTCAACAGGTTCTTACTGACTTGACAGAAGAAATTGAGACGCTTCAACTCAAAGCCAACGAGGCAAAGGAAATTGCGGACGAAATCATGGAACAGCACCATCGTTTACTCAGTTGGGCAGATATGTTCGCAAACGCTTCTCAAGAGGAAAAGAAAATGATAGCGTCCTACATTATGAAAGCGGTAACACTGACCCGGGACTATGGAATTCAGATTGAATTTAATATCTCAGAGGCTCAGTATCTAAGCGGAATGGAAATGGGGTAGCCAAGCAGCATAGTGGACAAAATCACTCGAATTATGGAACTGCATGTGGTATACTGCAATGACGCCAACATCCTACAGGACAAGGGAAAAGTGAGTGCCGCCATTACAAATGCATTTGCGGAAAGCGAGTTTGAGCAGTACCGCATCATCCAGGACCGTCTGTACCAGAGTGATTTTGATAAGTTAATGACTACAGCGCAAATAGATAAGGACAAATAGAGTATATACCCCCGAGTGATCCGCCTCTCACAGCAAAGGGCCCGCTTTGCGGACCACTCGGGAGAGCGCACGGTTCGCATCCGTGAGGTTCGAGGGTTCGATCCCCTTCAGGTCCACCAACGAGAAAATCACCTCAGTGAAAACTGGGGTGATTTTTCTTTTGACCACAGGAATACCACAGACGGGTTTCAGAAAATTTTGGGGCGGCGGGCTGTTTTTTCGGCTCGCCGCCTCTAGTTCTGATGGCTTGTCGCTACCTGTCTGATGTCAGTCTTCGTCCGAGTAGTTCCAGTTCTGCCGCTCAAGAAAGGCGTTTACAGTTTTCTTCAGCTCATCGCTGAAATCCTTCAGATCTTCTATGCTGATTACGTTATTGTTGATAAGCGCAATGATGTTGTAGAGAAAGTTTGTCCGAGTCATCTCTATCCGGACGCCTGGATTTCTTCTGTCACTTCTTATCCGCTTATCCAACTGCCAAAATTTTTCTGACGGATCACCATCGCCGCTCAGCAGTTCTATGTATTCATCGCATAGCCTGCCTATGTAGGCCTCCTGCCAGCTGCCAATTTTACTGCGGAAAAGGGCCCAATCCCGTTTTGTAAATCGCTGTTCTTGCAAGGTCTCATTCCTCCAGTCAAAAAATGAGATATGCGGTCTGGTAAATTGCTTTCACATCTTACAGCAATTCCTTCAAGATGTTCCTCAGATCTGGAATATCTCCACTGATAATCTCCCATACAAGTCGAAGGTTCACTCCTTCATAATCGTGGACTATGCGATTTCGAAGGCCGTTCATTTCACGCCAGGGTATTTCAGGATGACCCTCTGCAAAAGCAGCATCCACAATTCGGCACAATTCTCCCATCTGACTGAGATTAAAAACACAGGCCTCCACCAGCTTTGTATCCTCAGAAAAGCTCTCATGGGTATAGCCCTGACAATAGTTCATCAGCTTTTCGGAATAACTATACAGCTTTTGAAGGATGACTTCATTTCTCATAAATTGTTACCCCAGTAGAACAAATTTCACGGTCGATTTTTGAGTCCTTCTCAATATGCCGTACATCAAAAATGTCCACAGGCATTCCCACCGCTTGACGAACGGCCTCCATAAAGCCCACAAACTTCAGCCCCTGTAATTTGCTGTCTACCAATAAGTCCAGGTCGCTCTTCTCTGTGGCAGTTCCTTTGGCTATAGAACCGAACAGGACAGCGCGTGAGATGCCATAAGCGGCAAAAACAGGCGCAAGCACCATCTGTATATCCGTTAAGCTTTGAGGCATACCAGCACCCCCCTTCTGTCTCTTAGTATACACTATAATTTCAGAAGAGAAAATAGGAAAATAAAATTATGATGGCAAAATCAAAATCTATCTGTGCTCTGTTAGAATTGTCTGCATAAGCTCCTTTTATAGTGCGAATCAACAGTAGAAATCAAAGAAAAATAGAGACAAATGGTACAAAAAGGATGAGAATGGATTTGTGAAAAACAAACTCATCGAATTATACTGCACCATTTGCCAATGCAATGATAGCAGATTTAGAGAAGAAT
>ERZ808037.153-NODE-153-length-74305-cov-5.432721_pt1 | contig 74305 bp, 65 predicted proteins | sample MGYA00380190_ERZ808037 | MGnify/ENA primary metagenome ERZ808037 (study PRJEB31490, sample SAMN06133399) | mouse gut metagenome | isolation source: J9 | host: mice | place: China: Chengdu | collected 2015-05 ... | reverse complement strand
TACACCTCCCATTATTTGTCACCTCCGCAATTTCCGCATCCGCCGTGATGGGTATCCCCCCCCTGGTATGCCAGCAGGCGTCTGCCCTCCTCAGTCTTGTACATGGCCGCACGCTTCATAGCCTGGTCAAAATCAATCAGATGGCCGTCAAACTCCGGTCCGTCCACACAGGCAAATTTCACCTGATCACCCACCGTCAGCCGGCAGGCTCCGCACATCCCTGTCCCGTCAACCATAATCGGGTTCATGCTGACAATAGTAGGAAGCCCCAGTTCCTTCGTCAGCTTACAGACAAACTTCATCATAATCATCGGGCCAATCGCCACGCACACGTCATAGTTCTTTTTCCGAACCTCAACCAGATCTTTGATCACATCAGTAACCATGCCCTTGCGCACATAAGAACCGTCATCCGTGGTTATGTAGAGGTTCCCTGCGGCTTCCTTCATCACATCTTCCAGAATCAGCAGGTCTTTATTTTTTGCACCCACGATAACATCGACATCGATTCCCCGCTCTCTCATCCACTTTACCTGAGGATAAACCGGTGCAGCACCTACACCGCCGGCGACAAATAAATACTTTCTCTTCTTTACTTCTTCAAGATCTTCATGGACAAATTCGGAAGGCTGGCCAAGAGGTCCTACAAAATCCTGAAAAGCATCGCCCGCCCTAAGATTTGCCATCTTTAACGTCGAAGCCCCCACCGTCTGGAAAACAATGGTAACAATACCCTTTTCCCGATCAAAGTCGCAGATTGTCAGCGGAATTCTCTCCCCTGTCTCATCCATTTTTACAATTACAAACTCACCTGGCTGGCATCGTCCGGCAACCCTGGGGGCTTGTACATCCATCAGATAAATCTTATCTGCCAGCATCTCTGCTTTTAAGATTTTATACATCTCTTTCCTCCTCACCTTCGTTAATGAATTTCAATCACATAATCTGCAGTAAATTCCTGTCCGACGGCCAGTTTCATCACGCCCTCCCGGTCCGACAGTTCCCCGTTATAGCCTGCCTTGTCACAGCGCCCAAACCAGGGTTCTAGGCAGACAAAGGGATGTGTTTCTTCCATCGTCCACACGCCCATGTACGGTGTGCGGAAAGAATGAACGGTCACATAAGGCTCATCCCCCGGAAGCAGCAGGCTGATGGTTTTCACCTGCCCCTGATCAAAGATATAGGTCAATGCCCGTTCAAAAAATCCCGGGGTAATCGCTGCCTTTCCTTCATTTAACACCAAAAGGTCGGACAGTTCGTCAACCTGAAAACCGTCTTCATCCGGTGCCTGAAAATGCACGGGGCCTTCCTGATGAAAATCCAGGGTAAAATCATGAACACCTAAGCCTTCCGGAGTTTTAAACGCAGGATGCCCGCCCAGCATAAAATATAAGTCCTTATCTCCGGGATTGACCACCTTCCACATCACGCGGATCTTGTTATCCTCCAGGCGATGTCCGGTTTCCAGGCGAAAAGAGAACGGATAGACTTCCCTTGTTTTTTCGGTATCGGATAGGCCATACCAAACTTCCCGATCCGTTTTCGACAATAAGCTAAACTCCATATCCCGGGCAAAACCATGGGCAGACATCGGATAGCGCGTTCCCTGGTAATGGTAAGCGCCGTCTGCGCACTTTCCGATAAAAGGAAATAATATCGGTGCATGGCGTCCCCAGATTTCCGGCCTTCCCTCCCACAAAACTTCGCGGCTATGCTTTTTATCGTAAATCCGAACCAGTTCCCCGCCTTGGGAAGCAATTTCTATCCGCAAATCTGCATTTTCCAACATTGTTCTTGCTTCATTCATTATGATTTCCTCCGTTCAGGATAGTTCTACTATAGCACATCTTTTTAAAATATACAATATTTTTTAGGTAAAAGTTAAAAATCTAACAAATTTTTAGATACTTTTTTCTCTGGCTGTTGTTTTTATCGGCATTTTGACCTGTTATTTCAGGTTCGATTTTCTGTTTTTTTCTTCATCCGCTGCTTTAGCTTCGACTTTCGGCAGTACATCCGAAACTCATAGCACAGATCAAAACAGGTCTGTTCTTCACTCGCCGCAGCTAATATCCAGTCCGGATGCTCATCCAGATTCGGGAAATAGGTATCTGCCTGGTAGGCGTAATCCATCCAGGTAATGTGGGCTGTATCACAAAAAGGAAGAAACTGCCGGTAAATTTCCTCTCCCCCGGCAATAAAAATATCTTCCTCCGGATAGCTTTCACATTCCTTCAGTACTTCCTCCACACTCCCAAGAACCCTGGCACCTTTTACGGAATAGAAAGGATCTCTGGATAAAACAATGTTTATCCGTTTTGCCAGAGGCTGCCCCCCGGGAAGGCTTTCTAAGGTCTTCCTTCCCATTACCACCACCTTGCCTGTAGTTTCTTCGCGAAACAGCTTCCGATCCGCCGGAATATCCGCCAGTGTCTTTCCCTGATACCCTATCGCCCAGTTTTTATCCACGGCTGCTATAATGTTCATCTTTTCCCTGTTACACCTCGATTCTTCTGCGGGTTTACTTTTGACCGTGCGCCCGGCAGACTTTTATTTATGATGGTGTACTCACCTGCGGGCGCATAGAGGTTTACTCTGCAATAATCAGTTCCTTTCCATAGGGCAGGGAAGCTATCCAGTCACAGAAGCTGTGCCATTCCTGCAGTTTATGGTCTTTTCTTGCATAGTAAATATTAATCAAAGTTTCATAATTCAAGCTGCAGGTCCGCATCTGGTTATAGCTGGACGGAAGAAGCTGAATCATATCGTACCAGTCCTCTTTTTTCTTTCCCTCTTCCAGATAGCGCAGGCGGATCTCCTCCAGCTTTTCAATCACCTGATCCATAAATGCCAAAGTGGGTTCCGTCATATGATCGGTACTGAAATCCTCACGCGAAAAGGGCTTGCTGTGAATTTTATGCATGGTGCTGGTCGAATTCGCAACCGTTCCTACCTTATAAGTATCATATTCTTTCCACCAGTAAAGCGGCGCTGTAACATCTGCAGATACCATCACCTGACGTAAAAACTTCCGGTGATCGCTCCCTGCCCGGCGCAGCCGCACGGCAAGATCCAAATCATTCGGCCCCAGAATATACTGATGATTTTCGTCGTAATAACTGTCCATCCGACTCCAGCTGTTTAAGGGATTTCTGGCTCCCCGCATGGCGTTTTCCAGATTCATCACACTGAAACGCTCTATTTTTATCATGAACTTCCCCTCACTTCCTTGTCGCGTACTGTGTTTGATTATACAGGATTACATAAAAATTTCAATCCTTTTCCTTTACCAAAATTTTCGCTTAAACCTTCCGTTCCTGTTCATATTTCACAACTTCACCGCAGCAAACCACATTACTGTTTATCTTTCACGGCTTCACCGCAGCAAATTGCCTCCTGAAGACGTAAAGAATAAATCACAGCCTCCTTCACCGGCTTTCCCGTCACCTGCGTTAATGCCCGGATATAGTACTTCATCTGCACCTGATAGCGCTCGAAAAGTTCCTCTTTATTTTCCACGTAATCCGTCTTATAGTCTACAAGAAGCAGTCCGTCCTCTTCCTCGGCATATATGTCAATCATTCCCTGAATTAGTACCAGCTCCTCAGATTCTGCCAGTCCCATCTCCCGGGCAGGTATGCCAATCATAAACTGCTGTTCCTTAAAAAGCCGCCCTTCCTTTCCTGCCTGCGACAATCGTTTTCCCAAATCGCTCTGGAAAAACTTCCATATCGAATGTGCATTGACAAGGTTTCTCGCCTCCCGGGAAATCCGTCCTTTTTCCATAAACAGGTCCAGCTGTTTTTCCACGTCCTGCACCGTTTCGCACTCCCAGCCATTTAAAAGTTCCAGTGCCCGGTGATAAGCCGTCCCCCGCAGAGCACCGCGTCCAAAGCGGCGTTTTTCTTTTTTCTTTTCCTCCTCTGCTGTTAGCGTTTTCTCCTGCATTCCTTCGGTTTCCGCTGTTAGTGTCTTCTCCTGCATTCCTTCGGTTTCCGCTAAAATTTTTTCGGCTGCTTCTTCGGAAAACAGTTCTGCTGCCCTGCCGCTATCTTCCTCCTGACTGCGCCGCTTAAGTTCAGATACCGACATCATGGCGTAGAGTTCTGTATCCGCAGCATAAGGATATTGATAATTCATGGCATCTTCCAATGCCTGATGATAGTCCCTGTGATAGATCACTCCTTCCGGCTGGTTTAACAGCATTTCCCTGGAGGTCTTTTTCTCCATCTGGCGCAGGACTTCCGTACCGATAAAAGAAGCCGCGGCTGCCTGATGGCATAAAATCGTCCCCTGTGTCTTTGGAAGCGCCATAAAGATCCAGTCCAGATAGGAGCCGGCCCCCATCAGCAGGGTGAAGGGTACAGCTTTATTCTCTCCTGTCCTTGGCTTTGCCCGCCGCCCGGTATAGCCGGTAAAGCGCTGAAGTTCTCCTTGTTCGTCCATTTCAATCCCATATTTTTCCAACTTGTTGGCTAAATACGGATCGGTAGCGGTCATAATCAGTTTTTCCTTTGCCCGAGTCATCGCCACGTAGAGAACACGGAGTTCTTCTCCCAGACCTTCCAGATCCATTCTCCGCTTTAATACCTGTTTTTTCAGGGTAACACTTTTCAGCCGCAGATCCAAATCCAGATAATCTGCTCCCACGCCGAAATCCATATCAATAAGCAATCGCCCATAAACATCCCGCTTATTAAATTTCTTTCCCATTCCTGCCAAAATTACAACCGGAAATTCCAGACCCTTGCTCTTGTGGATGCTCATAATCCGCACCGTCCGATCTTCGGCACCAGCCACCGCCGCCTCGCCAAAGTCCGTTTCTACCTTCTTCAGCCGCTCCACATAACGAATAAAATGAAACAGTCCCTGATAGCTGGTCTGTTCATAGGCGGCGGCCTTTTCAATCAGAAGATCCAGATTCGCCTGACGGGTTTCTCCGGCGGGCATGGCGGAAACATAGGCATAGTAGCCCGTTTCCCGGTAAATCACTTCCAAGAGCTGGTGCATGGGCAAAAGTCCGGACTGGTAACGGAAGGTTTCTAAAAGATCCCGCAGATATAAAGCTTTGGCACAGATACTTTCTTCCATCCCCTTTTTTTCTCCCAGGAAATTTTCCCCTGTCTTTTCTGCTTTTCCCAGCCATAGCTTCCAGGCTCCGTAAATCCCTCGATCCTGACGTTTTTTTGCCCTCTTTTTATAGCCTGCCATCATCCACGCCAGTTCTTCGTCCGTCATTCCGACAATGGGCGATTTCATCACGGCAGCCAAAGGAATATCCTGAATCGGGTTATCAATCACCGCCAGAAGGCTTAAGACGGTTTCCACCTCCGTCGTATCAAAATACCCCGCCTGGGACTGCGCGTAAGCAGGAATTCCTTCGTTCATCAGCCCATTAACGAACACCTCGGCCCACCCGGAAAGACTGCGCAGCAGGATAACGATGTCACCATATCTTGCCCGGCGGTAGGCATTTTTTTCCTTATCCCAGATCATAATGCCCGTCTTGGGGTCGGTGAGCCGCCGGATTTCCCGGACAGCCAGCTTTACCTCGATCTCCCGGCTGGTAAAATCCCTGGCCTCTTCATCTAAACGCGAAAGTTCTTTGGTTCCGGTATCCACAAGAAAAAGTTCCGTCGTATAAGCATCATCCGCCAATACTCCATGTTCTATTCCTGCACCAGATGCTGCGCTTATCCCTTTTGCACACATATCCAGGCTGCCTTCTATCGGCGCAAACACCGCCCCCGGATAAAGGGCTGTTTCCTTCGTATAGCGGATTCCTCCCAGACTTCGCCGCATAATCTGATAAAATACCTGGTTGATGCTCTCTAAAACCTGACTGCGGCTTCGGAAATTCTTCTGCAGCACAATCTTCTGCTTCTTCCCCTCTTCAACCGAATACTGATGATATTTTTCCAGAAATATTTCCGGTCTGGCCTGGCGGAAGCGGTAGATGCTCTGCTTAACATCACCTACCATGAAAATATCCGGCCGTCCGAATCTCTCCCCGGAAAGCGCCCGCAGAAGCTCCTCCTGCACATAGTTGCTGTCCTGGTACTCATCCACTAAGATTTCCCGATACTTTTTGCTCAGTTCATCCGCCACCGCCGAAAAACTGCCCTCCTGGTAGAGAATCTCCAGGGCATAATGCTCCAAATCGCCAAAATCCACCAGGTTCCTATCCTTTTTCGCCTGTTTATAGCGCCCTGCAAATTCTTCTGTCAGAGAAATTAATTCCTCAACCACCGGCGCACAGCCTAAGATTGCCTCCCGAATCTCCTCTTCGCTCTGGGAACAATACTGATCCCTGCACTTATTAACAGCTTTTTTCACCCGATCCCTTATCGACGAGGCAAACTCTTTTTTGGTCTTATCGATATCCTTTTTCCGAATCGGGGTCAGCTTTCCAAAACCGGCATTAATCAGCCGCTCCTGAAGTTCGGAGAAATCACAGGAAGAGCCAATGCGGCGGATCATCTCCCGATCCTCGCGAATGGTGGGCAGATAGGGTTCCGGCCCGTCCGGTTCCCGGCAGATATCCAAAACCTCGTCAAGCTGCTCCCCAAACTCCTCCATCTGCCGGCGCACGTCGGCTAAAAGAAACCGCATCCAGGAACTTTTCCCAAATTCCTCAGCCCCTTCCCTGGCAAACTCCTTCCGGCACTGGTTCAGCCATTCCTGCGGCCAGGGATGGCTTACGGAAAAATGGTACACCTGTTCAATTACGGATTCTATTCCCATATCCGTCTTTCCGCTCCCGTAAGTTTCCACAAACTGTTCAAACCGTTCTCCGCCCGAAGCATATTTCTCTTCTAAAAGTTCCGCCATCACATCCGCCCGCAGAAGCATTAACTCCCCTTCATCGCCCACCCGGAACGAAGGGTCGATCTCCAGGCTTGCATAATGATTGCGGATCAGCGAAAGACAGAAACTGTCAATCGTCTGGATCTGCGCATGAGGAACTAAGGCAGCCTGAAGGCGCAGGCGTTCATTCTCCGGATCTTCCTCCTGTTTTTTGGCAATGGCCTTGCCGATCCTTTCCCGCATCTCTGCTGCCGCCGCATTGGTAAAGGTCATCACCAGAAGTTCATCTAAATCCACCGGGTCCTGCCCATCCGTCACCATTGCCACAATGTGTTCAACAAGAACCGCCGTCTTTCCGCTTCCGGCGGCCGCCGATACCAAAAGATTTCGGTTTCGGCTGTCAATTACCCGCTGCTGATCCTCAGTCCACTTTACTGCCATCCTGCACCTCCCTGTTTTCGGTATCCTTTTTTTGTTTACTCAAAGATTTTACGGTTATTTCATCCTCGATGTTTTCATCGCTGCCGACCATTTCTTCGCTTTCTTCCTCTTCTTCCTCCTTTGGCAAAATCTCCTTCCATATCTCTTCCGGCTTAATCGCCCGCAGTTTCCGGTAAGCATAGCCGGAAGTTTTCCGGTCAAAGCCGCACACAGCATGGTAGGGGCAGTAATCGCATCCGGTTCTTGTCCCCTGCTTATACGGGAGAAGCGCTGTGCTTCCCTGCAGTATTTCCTGTCCCACCTTCCGGCAGCGCCCCCTTACATAGTCCCGCAGGAAACCAAAACGCTTCCCGCTGGCCACCGAGGAACGGGCTTCCTGGACAATTCCCGCTTTTACTGCTACCGGGATAACATCCGACTCCCCTTCAATCTCCCGATCCATGCGCTGGATTACCTCCAGGTCACTGTTGACCAGACCATTCATTTTCAGCTGCTTTTTAATCTGTGCCTCGATTTCCGACGGGGTCATCACTTCCGTTTTTTCGACCATGGGGTCCTGGATATTATAATAGAATAAACCCGCGGGAACGACTTCCTTATCCGGGCAGCGCCTCTCCTGCAGTTCCATCGCCGCATCCATGTAGACAACAAGCTGAAGCTGAAGCCCATAGTAAAGAGCGGCCAGATCAAAGCTTGTGCTCCCTGACTTATAGTCGATAATCTTAACATACACATGGGTTTCATCCTCACATAAATCCAGCCGGTCGATCCGCCCCTGCAGATAAAGGGCTTCATCTTCCGAAAGGGCAATCTTCATCGCCTCTAAATTATCTGCAGCCGAAAAGGAAACCTCAAAACCCACCGGCTTAAACTCGCCCTTTTTCAACTGCTCGCCCAAAGCCCACATCGTCCGATCCGTAATGCGGGAAAGGCGGCGGATCAGATAGGCATTGCGGGAGGAACTGTGAAGGATGGTATTGCCGTAATCCTCGGCCACCGTATTGACACAGGAGGAAACGACCTCCTTACGCTTTTCTTCACTTAACCCCGCAAGCCCCAGGCCCTGTTTCTGCAGTTCCTCAAAGCACAGATCCAAAGACTGGTGGAAAAGATTTCCCATATCCACGGCACCCAGTTCATATTCGCGGCGCTCCATCAGTTCCAGTCCGTAGCGCAGGAAATGAGCATAGGCACAAGAGGCATACTGTTCCAGCCTGGTTACACTTCCCGAAAGCACCGGCCCGTAAAGCGCCCTGGCGGCTGCCCTTCCAATCCCCTTTTCTTCGTAAGTATAGGAAAATGCCTCGGCAAGTTTTTTTGCCAGAAATGTACAGTCCGGACGATGATAGACGTAGGAAAATAGTTCCAGAATCTGTGCAGCCATCTCTTCGTCCTCTCCTGCATCTTCCGCAACACTGCTTGCCGCAAGGGTGCGCAGCCCCTGGGCAAGGCAGCGAAATGCTTCTTCTTTATTCCAGGGAATCACCGATAATTCTTCGCCCGAAAATGCCGCATCCGGAAAAAGCTGGATTAAATCTTCGATAAGTGATGAAGGCCGAAGTTCTTTCCCGCTTCCGGAAAAAGCTCCGTAAGTAATCACTAACTGCCGGGAAGGTCTGGTCATCATCAAATACAGGTAAAATCTCTGCAAAAGCCCGTTTTCCCTGGCTGTAGGTGCCAGTTCCACTTTCTGCCGGGCAAAAAACTCCCGCTCATCATCCGTTAAAAGTCCCCGGCTCTCCCTTCTCTGCGGAACGATGCCCTCATTTACGCCCACAAAATAAAGAACCTTAACATTGCCCAGACGGGTTCGGGTAATATCGCCCACAACCACCCGATCCAGGGTTGCCGGAATCGTCCCCACTTCAATCTCGCCAAATCCGGCATCCAGGATTTCCATATATTCCTTTAATCCCATAGCTTCATCGCCCAAAAGGGCTTCCAGGCGCTCAAGCATCTCCATCGTAAGCCCGTAAACCTGGCTGTACTCCTTGGAAAGTTCGTTCTCCCCTTCTTCCATCAGCCGATCGGCCCGCTGCAAAAGCTTTTCCTCAAGCCTAAGCTTTTCCAAAAATGCCCTTAGTGCTCCAGTCATGGAAGAACCCGTATTCTCTTTATTTTTCAGCGACAGCCGCAGCGAAGAAAACCCCTCTTCCACGGCGCGGCGCAGCCAGTTTAACTCCTTTAAGTTCAGCTTTTCAGCCCCCCGGTAGGTTCTCTCCCAGGGGGTTGACCAGCGCTTATACCCGCGTATGCCTAAGGCTTTTACATAATTTTCCATCCGATCCAGACTTTCGCGCAGGTTAAATTCCGACGGCTGGGCGGCTCTGTCCTTCTCCTGTTCCCTGTCCTCTTCCTTATCCCCCTGCTCATCTTTTTCCATCTCCCGAATCCCGGCAATCTGCTCTTCGTCCAGAATCAGCCCGGTTTTCAGGCAGCGAAATACGCTTTCATAGGGAAAATCCAGGCGGACGGCTTCTAAGGACGAACGGATTAACTCCACCAGGGGATTCGTTAAGATGCTTTTCTTATTGTCCAGAAAAAAAGGAATACCCATAGCATCAAACTGCCTGCGGATTTCCCGCCCGTAAGAATCCAGATCGCCGGTGATCACCGCCATATCCCGATAGCGAAGGCCCCTGCGCAGCCATTTTTGCATCTGATGGCAGACAAAACGTACTTCCTGGGCAGGATTTTTTCCCAAATAGATAAAGATTTCCTCTTCTCCCTTTTCCCGTGCTTCCTTCGGCAGAGGCATCTTCTTTCTTCTGGAATAACGTCCAAGATTTTTTTCCAGATACGCAAGCCTGGGGCTTTCCCTAAAGCGCACAGGAGGCACACTGCCAAGGAGAATATCCTTTTCATGGGTGATTCCCGCCAGGGATGCCAGATCGATCAGCTGGCAGATCATATGCCGGCTCATATAAAACAAATCATGCTTCTTTGCCTCTGCATAAACCGATTCCTCCAGATCCACCGTTACCGCCGCCTTCACCTGTCTGCACCGGCGAAGAAGAATCTCCACAATCCTGTACTGCACCGGCGTAAACCCTGTATAGGAATCCAGGTAAATACTGCATGAAGAAAGCTTTTCCCAGCGGGGAAGTTCCCGGCAGCAGATATCCAAAACCTCTTCCGCCGTGGTAAAACGATCCTTAATATACTCCTGAAAACTTTCATACAGTACACCAAAATCCCTTAGCTTTTCCTTTAAAATCGGCCCTCCTGCCGTCCCGGTCAGTTCTTTTAAGGTTTCCGGGGTCACTCCGTACTGATACATCTCCGATATCAGCGATTTTAACTGGTTGACAAAGCCCGCCTGGCCAAGATGGCGCTGGTAATAATGAAGTTCTCTTTTCTTCTCCCCCGCAACCTTCCGCAAGATCATCGATTTTCCCATATCGTCCAAAACCGTCAGTAACTCTACGGTCAAATCTTCAAAAACCCGGTAGGCAAGCCGGTTAAAGCTTACCACATCAATATTGGTCAAACCATGGCGGGGATGAAGGAGAATCAGTTCTCTCTGGGTTTCCATGGTATACTGCTCCGGAACCAGAAGCAGATACTGCCGGTTTGTATGTTCTAAAGATTCCCGAATCATCTCTTCATAGATATAGCGGCTCTTCCCTGACCCCGCCGGGCCTAAAATAAACTGTAATGCCATCTGACTCCTGCCTTTCTCATTTTTTATTCATTGATAGTATAGCATATTTCTTGCTCTGTCAAAGGTATAAATAGCAAATCCTTTCATAAATTGTAATAAATGAAAAGGGAGGTTCCCCATGAGTTCAAAAACCAAAATTATTGTCCTGCGAATGAAGGAGATTATCTATACCGCGATTTTTGTCGGTCTTGCCCTCCTTCTGATTGCTCTGTTTTTTATTATGTTCCGCCGGGATAAAGCAGATTCCCCGCCGGAATCATCGACCGCAGAAGCCGCCTACATACCCGGCGTTTACTCCTGTGCGATTACGTTAGCCAGCGAACAGATTAATGTTGAGGTTTCGGTCGATGCCCACCAGATTACCTCCATTGCCCTGCGGCCGTTAAGCGACTCGGTTGCTGCCATGTACCCTTTAATGGAACCGGCCATGCAGGATCTGGCTGCCCAGATTTTAAAAAGCCAGTCTTTAGAATCGGTTACTTATCCTACGCAGCAGAAATATACCTCTGCCGTACTCCTCAGGGCCATACAAACTGCGCTGGACAAGGCTGTACCCCAAAAAACGGTACAAAATTAAATCCGCTCCCAATTTCCATTCCTGCGCCGTCCGCGGCAGAACAGGTACAGAAAAATCCGGCAGACTTTCGCCGCCGGATTGTTGCTGTACCTGTTTTACTGTATAAAAAACATTCTGGTTTGCCTGGTAATTATCGGTTCCTTTTACCCACCGCTTTCGTCTTTGCGGCTTAGAAGCAGAGGAGTTCCTCCATAGATTAATACTGCATCGCTTTGATTTCCACAGTTTCTGCAAACTTGCGGATATTGGAAGCATTCACAATCTTTTTCACATGATTTCCTTCAATCTGAACCAGCGTCGGAGCCTGCATAATCCCATATTTTTCTGCCAGTTCCTGATTTTCCTCGGCGTCAATGGTTACATAGTCCATTCCCTTTAACGCTTCCTTTGCTGCACGGCAGTTCGGACAGGTCTTTGTGGTGAAGAGATACAGTGCATCTTCCTTATTCTCAAGCGTTCCGCGGTTTTCTTCCTCATTCTTTGGTGCCTGGCTTGCCGCCATCATCTTTCCGGCCTTTTTCAGCACGGAATGTACCGGATCATAGGTCTTGCGGTTCTTAAACTCCTGGGTCTTTCCTTCATTCCAGTTCTGTACCGGACGGTAGTAGCCGGTGATTCGGCTGTAAACCTCCGCCGGGCCGCCGCAGTGCGGGCATACAAACTGCTCGCCGGACAGATAGCCGTGTGTCTTGCAGATGGAATAGGTCGGCGACATCGTATAATACGGAAGCCGATAATTCTCGGCAATGGTGTGCACCAGCTTGGCAGCTGCCTTCCAGTCGGGAAGCTTCTCCCCTAAGAACGCATGGAATACGGTTCCCGAGGTGTACAGCGTCTGCAGTTCATCCTGGATATCCAGGGCGTCAAAGACATCCTGCGTATAATCTACCGGAAGATGAGAACTATTGGTATAATACGGCGTATCCCCTTCGGCCCCTGCGGTGCGGATGCCCGGGAATCTCTTCCGATCATGCTTTGCAAGGCGGTAAGCCGTGGACTCTGCCGGTGTTGCCTCCAGGTTATATAAATCGCCGAATTCTTCCTGATAATCCGACAGGCGTTCACGCATATGATTTAAAACTTCCTTGGTAAACTTCTGGGTGCGCTCATCCGTCATATCACCGCCCAGCCAGCAGGCATTTAAGCCGGCCTCATTCATGCCCACAAGACCAATCGTGGAGAAATGATTGTCAAAGGAGCCAAGGTAGCGCTTCGTATAAGGATAAAGTCCGCTTTCCATCAGCTTCCCGATAACCTCTCTCTTGGTGTGCAGGGAACGGGCGGAAATATCCATCATATGATCCAGCCGACGGTAAAAATCCGCCTCATCCTTTGCCAGATAAGCAATTCGTGGCATGTTAATAGTAACTACACCTACGGAACCGGTACTCTCGCCGGAACCAAAGAACCCACCGGTCTTTTTGCGCAGTTCACGCAGATCCAGACGAAGACGGCAGCACATGCTGCGCACATCACTCGGCTGCATATCGCTGTTGATGTAATTGGAAAAATAAGGGGTTCCGTATTTTGCCGTCATTTCAAATAATAAACGATTATTTTCATTATCCGACCAGTCAAAATCCCTGGTGATAGAATAGGTCGGAATCGGGTACTGGAATCCTCTTCCGTTCGCATCACCCTCGATCATGGTTTCGATAAAGGCGCGGTTAATCATATCCATCTCTGCCTTGCAGTCTTTATACTTAAAATCCATCTCCTTGCCGCCGACAATGGCATTCATCTCCGCCATATCGTCCGGCACGGTCCAGTCCAGGGTAATATTGGAAAACGGTGCCTGGGTTCCCCAGCGGCTTGGGGTGTTTACGCCGTAAATAAAGGACTCAATACATTTCTTCACTTCCGGATACTTTAAGTTTTCTACCTTGACAAACGGCGCCAAGTAGGTATCAAAGGAAGAAAATGCCTGTGCACCTGCCCATTCATTCTGCATAATGCCAAGGAAGTTTACCATCTGGTTGCAGAGTACGGACAGATGCTTGGCCGGAGATGAAGTCATCTTCCCGGAAATTCCTCCCAAGCCCTCTAACAGAAGCTGCTTTAACGACCAGCCTGCACAGTAGCCGGTAAGCATGGACAAATCATGGATGTGGATATCCGCATTCCGATGTGCCTCGGCAATCTCCTGATCATAAATTTCAGACAGCCAGTAATTCGCAGTTACCGCACCGGAGTTGCTTAAAATCAAACCGCCCACCGAATAAGTAACCGTAGAATTCTCCTTAACCCGCCAGTCCTCAACCTTAACATAGCTGTTGACAACATCCTTGTAATCCAGGATGGTATTCTTCATATTGCGGATTTTCTCACGCTGCTTGCGGTAGAGGATATAAGCCTTTGCTACATCCGTATAACCGGTCTGCTCCAGCACATGCTCTACGCTGTCCTGAATCTCCTCCACGGAAATCTCTTCATCCTTCATCTTTCCCTGAAAATCTGCCGTTACGCGCAGTGAAAGAAGTTCCAGAATCTCATTATTAAACATCTTCCCGGTCGCCTTAAATGCTTTCTTTATCGCCTCAGTAATCTTCACCAGCCGAAACTCTGCTCTCTCTCCATCCCGCTTAATTACCTGTATCATTACAAACCTCCTGTTATCTGTACTTTTCATCCCTGCCTTCCAAAGAAGCCCTGTGTATGCGCTTGGAAGCGGTAGGGTTTCATTATAGCAAATCCGAAAAGAAAATACAAGATGTATGAATGTTTTTTTTCAAAAAACAATATCTTGTGTTTTACACATGGGGTTTGTCCACAGGTTATCCCCTGAAAATTCCTGGATATCCACGGATAATCCCCAGGATATCCACAGAAAATTCCCCGGGATATCCACAAAAAATCCCGGGGAAAACGAATAACATTTCCTGTTTACTCACCAGCATCAACAAAAAATCCAGCAAACATCTCTGCCGGGACATAGGCTTTCACCGCAATTCCGGCTTCGGTGTAGTCTTCTGCAAGAAGCTGTCCCGCCTTCCGGATCTGCGCAATCTTACCCGCTTCCGAATAAGGAAAAACTTTTTCCAGATATACCCTGCGGCTTCGCAGAATCCCTTCAAGGATTCCAAAAAGTTCCGAAAAGCCCTCGCCGCTCTTTGCCGAAATCTTCACCTGATAATCCGAAGAAAAGTCCCGCAGAAGCACCTCGCCCTCCAGCCTATCCATCTTATTAAAGACTGTCACCATCACTTTATCGCCAATTCCCAGTTCACGGAGCGTTTCATAAACCACGTGCATCTGCATCTCCATCTGCGGATTGGAAACATCCACAACATGCAGGATGACATCGCTGTACTTTGCCTCTTCTAACGTGCTCTTAAAAGCTTCCACCAGATGATGGGGGAGCTTGCGGATAAAGCCTACCGTATCGGTCAGCAAAATTTCCTGCCCGTCCGGAAGCGAAAGCTTCCTGGTCGTCGGGTCGAGCGTGGCAAATAACTTATCCTCCGCCAAAATCCCGGCCCCGGTCAGATGATTTAAGAGCGTGGACTTTCCCGCATTGGTATAGCCCACGATAGCCGCCACCGGCACATGATTTCTTGCCCTCTGCTGTCTGGCCACTTCCCGATGGCGCTTTACCTCCTCCAGTTCCGATTTTAGCTGCCCGATCCGCTGGTGAATCCTCCGCCTGTCCACCTCCAGCTTCGTTTCTCCCGGTCCCCGGGTTCCGATCCCGCCGCCCAGACGCGACAGAGAATTATGGATGCCAACCAGGCGTGCGGCACGAAAACGAAGCTGTGCCAGCTCCACCTGAATCTTTCCCTCCTTTGTCTTAGCCCGGGAAGCAAAGATATCCAGAATCACCATGGTTCGATCCATCACCTTGGTTTCCAGCGCCTCTTCCAGATTACGAAGCTGCGCCGGGCTGAGTTCATCGTCGCAGACAATCCCCGTAGCGTCTGTTTCCCAGATCTTCCACTTGACCTCTTCCATTTTTCCTTTCCCCAGATAAGTCGCCGGGTGCGCCGCCTCCCTCTTCTGAATCATCTGGTCAATGGCATCTGCCCCTGCAGTCTTTACCAGTTCGGAAAGTTCCTGAAGAGAAGCCTGGGCATCCTCTCCGTCCCCCGTGCTGATCCCAATTAAAATTACCCGTTCTTTTATTTCTTTATTTTCAATGAATTCTGTCATAATCTTCCTTCTGTGCAGCTTACCTCGTCTGCAAAAATAAAATCTCCTTCTGCGCCGCCTCATCAGCCCCATAATCGGCCACATATGTCTGAAAAGTTTCCAGTGCCCTTGCATAGCGGTACTGAAGCTCGTAGACTACAGCCTCGTTAAACCTCGCCGCCTTTACTGCCGGATCGTTTTTATCTTTTCCGGCCTGCACAGCCTGGCGGAAATATTCAACTGCACGTTCAAATTCCGCATTCTGCTCATCGCCTTCTTCCATGGCCTTTGCCGATTCCATCAATGCCAGTCCCATTTCATTAAATACCGCCGAGCCCGCCACGCCGTCCTTTACCGCCTGCTCATAAAGGGAATCTGCCTCCTCCGTAAAGCCTGCATCCATACACGCCTCTCCCACTGCCGCTAAAACATCCTGCCGCCCTAAACCACTCTCGATTGGCTTTTTCTTTTCCAGTTCCACGCCTTCCAGATAGTGATCCAGTGCCCCCTGGGCATCGCCGGACAATGCTTTGGTCAGTGCCGACCGGTAAAAATACTCCGGCTGTTCCTTGTCCACTTCCAGAAGGACATCATAGGTGTGCGCTGCTGCCCCGTAATCTCCCAGTTTATATTCTGCTTCCGCCCTGTATTTTAATACATCAATCTCAAAGCTTCCCACTCTTCCCGAAGAAGCCTGAATCGCCGCTTCAAAATCCTGCGCCGCCCCTGCATAATCCCCGGCATCCATCTTTGTAATTCCGGACATCCGAAGTTCTTCCCGCTCTTTATTGTTCTTCCCGCACCCGGAAAGAGCCAGAATACAAAGCAGTACCAATATCCGCAAAACAATCGCCTGTCTTTTTTTATTTTTCCTGTTCATTATTTTCACCATTCCTTTCCAGGGCGCAGACAAATCGTGAAAGTTTTGTCAAATTTCTTCACACTTTCACACCTCACACTTTCCCTTTTTCATTTCCCAATACCAATCCTAAATCCACATTACGCACCCGTACTCCCAAAACCGCCGTTGCGCACCTCTTCCACATCGTCGTCTATAGTTATTCCATATTCCATAAAAATCCCCTGGGCAACGGCCATTCCTGCTTTTAATTCCAGTGTTTTTCCCTCCCGGCCGTCATTAAACAGCTTCATTAAAATATGGCCTTCATTATCCGAATAAAAATAATCGCTGTCAATAATTCCCACCGTATTATTCATCTGCAGCCGGTATTTAAAGCCCAGACCGCTGCGCGGATAAAGCATAAGTACCCAGCCTTCCTCCATCTCCACCCGGATTCCGGTGGGAATCTTAACTTCCTTTCCCGGTGCTAAGGTAAGGGAACAGGGCAGGAAAAAATCATAGCCTGCGCTCCCCGAAGTAGCCCGGTGCGGAAGGCGGATTTGTTCATAGCTTTGTTCTGCCCTGGCTTTATCCTCTTCATCCATCTCACCTTCCATGCAGTCCATCCAGTCCAGGATAAACTGTTCCCTGCTTACTTTATGAAATCTGGCAATTCTTTTCATTTTTTCCTGTTCCTTTCTCTCTGTTATCTCTGTTTCCAATCTGCTGCTGTATTAGTCTTCCTTTTTAGCTTCCCTGCCGCCTTCCTGCAATTTTATCTGCTGTTCTTCCTGCTCCAGTTCATTGACATCCATCTGCAGTTCTGCCGCAACCTCCGACTTAATCTCTTCCTCCTGTTCCGGCAAAAGACCCGGAAGATCTTCGGTCGTTCCTATCCCAAACCGCCGCAGAAACTCCTCGGTCGTTGCAAAAAGCATGGGTCTGCCCGGAGCGTCCAGGCGGCCGACCTCACAGACTAAATTATATTCCACCAGTTTATTTACGGCGTGATCGGACTTCACCCCCCGGATTTTTTCGATTTCCAGCTTTGTAATGGGCTGCTGGTAGGCGATAATGGACAGGGTTTCCAAAACAACATCGGTGAGTACCTGGCGTTTGGGCGCAGCCGCCACCCGGATTAAATGCGGATAATATTCTGCCCGGGTGCACATCTGAAAGGTATTTTCCAGTTCAAGAATCTGCAGCCCTTTTCGCTCTTCATCATATCGCTTTTTCAAACGCAAAGCCGCTTTCCTTGCACAGTCCTCGTCCTGGCCCATAGCCGCTGCCAGCCTGCCCACTTCCACGGACTGGCCCATGGTAAACAGCACGGCCTCCACCACGCGCTCCTGTTCCTCTAAATCCTCCACCAAAAGAAAAGCACTTTCTTCTTCCCTCTGCTTATTCTCCATACGTATCCTCCAACCCCTCCAGATGAAGTTCCTCCTCAGCGCCTTCCTCTTCCAGGGTTTCCATCTGCATATCGTCAAAACTGTGCTCCTGCACCAGATAAATCTTCCCAATCTTCATCAGTTCCAGAACAGCCAGAAAGGTCACGACCACATCCAGGCGATCCGCACCTTCCTCCAGAATCTGACGGAAGCTGAACTTCCGGTATTTCCTGGCATAAGCCATGACCGATCCGATTTTCATCTCCAGGCTCACCGGCTCTCTTTTTATCGTCCCAAAAGAGCTTCTCACCCGGTCAACCTTATCCTCCCTGCGCTTCATCACCTGGTCAAAAATCGCCTGAAGACGCGCCAGGGTCAGTCCGTTCAGAAGCTTGTCCAGATCCACCGGCGGTTCATATTTTGCAACCTCCGGCGGAACCGTGGACGCTTTATAAAAATGAATCCCTGCCTGATCCTCAAGTTCTGCCAGTTCCTGCGCAATGTACTTGTATTTTTTATATTCCAAAAGCCGAAGCACCAGTTCTGCCCTTGGATCTTCCTCCTCTTCCTCCCCTTCTTCCTCTTTCGGGAGAAGCATCCGTGACTTAATATCAATCAGCGTTGCCGCCATCACCAAAAAATCACTGACCAGGTTTAAATCCTCCCGATCCATATGGTTGACATAGTCCAGATACTGGCTGGTAATCTCAGCAACAGGAATATCATAGATATTTACTTTATTTTTGTCAATCAAATGCAGGAGCAAATCCAAGGGTCCCTCAAAATGCTCAAGCTTGTACGAAATCTCCTGTTTGCCCACACTAACTCTCCTTACGTTTTCTCCCCTGTATTTATTCCCCTTTACCGTCTTTGGGCAGTAAATGAACCACCAGCACCTGCGGCCTGTCATTCAGGCGGATATTGATGGAATGTGTTCCCAGCCCGCGCCCCACGGCCATCCATTTTCCGTCCTCCTGAAAATTTCCGGCGCACCAGGGCAGAAAAAACTGGTACTGAGGCGTCATCATTCCTCCAAGACCGGGAATCCGGATTGTCCCTCCATGAAAATGACCGGACAGGGTAAGATCCGCCCCCCATTGACGGCAGGTACGAAAATATAAGGGCGAATGCATCAGCAAGATCTGATATCTCTCCTTCGCCGCTCTGCCAAGTTTAGCGCAAAGATAACGTTCCGGCATGGGCAGAGGATTTTTCAAAAACAGCTTCTGATAATACCTCTGTGAAAGACGGACACCCGCCACAGCCAGATCCCTGCCCAGAAAGAGGTTCTGGTCAATCAGCATCACAACCCCCAGCTCCCCGGCCTTCTGCAAAAGCTGTTCATACTTATCCCCATAATTTCCCCGTTCCGTTTCCATACGGCTTTCATGGTTTCCCAGGGCATAATACACCGGGGCAATGGAAACCAGCCCTTCTAAAAGAGCAAAGGTTGAGGTAAGTGCAGTTCCTTCCCGGCTTACCATCACATCGCCGCCGATAAAAATCCCCTCCGGGTTTATCTGCCGGATTGCCTTAAAAAGCCTGCCGTTTCCCGGCCCAAACTCTTTATCATGCACATCCGTAATAAAGATAAACCGATGCTCTTTTTGGATTTTCGGAGAATCTATCGCAAGCTCTTCCACCAAAAAATGATTTTTTTCATATTCGGAACGCAGCAAAAGGCCCGTGCCAAGTGCTGCCGTTCCCAGAGCCAGCCCTTTCCACATGCTTCATCCCTCCACTAACTTTCACTTCTGCCGAAACACCGGATCTGCCGGATAACCGCCCACCAGCTTCTGCATGGTTCTGGGAATGGCGTCTTTGGAAGTTTTCCAGTCTGCATCCTTATTCCGGTAATCAAATTTATCGATAAACCAGTCAATATCTTCCTGTATCCGGTTTAAATTTTCTTCCATCAGTGCATACAATGCCGCAAGAACATCTTCCTTATCCTTTCCGGAAAAACTTTCCTCACAGGCAGAAATCAGGTCAGCAAAATGCGGCAGACAAAACCCCTTTGATGCCCTTAACTTCTGCAGAAAATCCGGTTCTGTCTGCAGCAGATGAAGGAAGGTGCGAATAATCTTTCCATAAGTATCCTCAAATTTCCTGCACACATAGCAGGTTTCTTCCGATGCCTTCATCCAATAGGACTTTCCCTGGCTTTCTGCGGAAATTTTTGATTTCGTCCCCTTCCCTGCACTGTGCTGACCGGTAAGACGCGAAAACAGCGAAGGCTTTTCCTGGTAAATCCCGGCAACCGGTCCTTTATTCGCCGAAGGTGCCGTCATCTTCCCCTGTGCCTGCGCCTTTAACTGCTTTCGCATATAATCCATCCGTGTTTTTAAGATCCAGGCATTGCCCAGAGAATTGCCGTAATCATACATCATCTTCGTGTGACGGCGGCAGAAACCTGCCTGATCCGTGGCTCCACGGATATCATCCTCCATATAAGAAGCACCCAAAACAAAGCTGATGGTGTCCTGCTCAATCTTTCGCTCCAAGTGACAGCAGGGACACTCATCCATTGCTTTTAAGGCGTCCATAACTTCTATTGTATACAGTTTTTCTTTCATCCTATCCTCCAAATAACACGTTTTCACACCTGCCGGTTATTCGCTATCGTTCACATGGCTTATCATAGCAATTAATCTGCTGACGCTAAGTATAACATATTTTCCGCTGATGGTAAATGCAAAAAAACCCCGGCAGAGGCATTTCACACAGCTTCTGCCGGGGTTTTCTAAGTTTCTCAGTATAAATAATCGTTTACTTCTGGCGGAGATGGAATGTTTTCACCAGCTGTCTTAGTACATTTGCCTGGGCGCTCAGTTCCTGGCTGGTGGCAGCGCTCTCCTCTGCTGTTGAAGAATTCGTCTGTACAACACCGGTTATCTGACCAACCTGCTCCTGGATTTGTTCTACTGCTTCTGCCTGGGTTTTCGCATCGGCTGCTATTCCATTAATCGTTTCCACAATCGCATGTGCACCTGCCACGACGCTTTCCAGCTGCCTGCCCGTCGCATCGGCAATCTGTGTTCCCTGATTTACTGCGGCAATGGATCTGCCAATCAGTGCCGATGTGGATTTTGATGCCTCCGCACTTTTGGCTGCCAGGTTGCGGACTTCATCGGCAACCACGGCAAAGCCTTTTCCTGCCGTGCCGGCGCGGGCTGCTTCTACTGCGGCATTCAGCGCAAGGATGTTCGTCTGGAAAGCTATATCTTCAATCGTTTTAATAATTTTCTCAATCTGATTGGAGCTGCGGGTTATCTCGCCCATTGCGTTTATCATTTCCTGCATCTTTTCATTTCCCTCGGTAAGCGAAAGCCCCATGCCGCCGACCTGCTCCCGTGCACGCTGGACATTTTCTGCGGTTTGCTTAATGCTGTCCGTGACGGATCGGATGGTTTTCTCTAACGCCTCCACAGCGCCGGTCTGCTCCATCGAACCCTGGCTGAGCGCCTGCGATGCGGTTGACATCTGGTCTGCCCCGCCGGAAACATGCTCTGCACTGGTAACGATTTGCCCCATCGTGCTGTTTAACCGTTGAAGAATATCATTTAATGAGGTACGGATCGAAGCAAAATCGCCGACATATTCCTGGGTAATCTCTGCGGTCAGATCCCCGCCGGCAATCGCTTCAAGCATCGCTGAAATTTCTCCGATATAATCCCGCAGACGCCGAATAGTATGTTCAAAACTTTTCGATAAAATCCCGATTTCATCATTAGAATCCATCCCCGCCGCCATCGTCTGGTTCTGGTTTGCCCCTAATTCCCCCTGTTCTAACGTCTGTGCCAATGCGGTCAGATGATGAAGCGGAGCAGAAACGGTCTTTTTGATATAGGCTCCGACAATTAAAATTCCAAGAATAATCAGCACAACACCGGTTAAAAAGGACAGAACAACCGTCAGGCTAATCTGCCTTGCCACAGAAGACATGGAAATACCGGCAAAAATCAAACCGTCAATCTGACCATTGGCATCATATGTAGGAACATAGGAACAAAGATGTTTCTCTCCTAAAATCTCTGCCTGCCCCACATAGCTTTTGCCCTGTTTGAGTACAATCTGCGCAATATCGCTGGAAAGGCGCGTGCCCACCGCCCTCTGCCCGTTCTGCTTAATGGTCGTGTATGCCCGCTCATCCCCATGGAAAATAGTAAATTCACATGCCATTTCTTTCTTGAGTGCGTCTAAAAGCTCCGTCTTATCCTCATCACCGGAATAAGCTGCCAGCTCATACGCCAGTACATTCGTGCCGGTTACACATTCACTCTGCATCATGGACATCGTGAGCCGATAAAACATCAGCACACACAGCAGCACAACCAAGGTAATACTTACCCCCAGCATCACCGCAACCAGGTTTCCCACCTTGCGGCCAATACGTTTTGTTTTCTTGTCATTTTCACTTTGTACAATAGCTACCATATCTTTCACTCCTGATTTAATAATATAATGTTGCAATCCAGAGATTATCCGCCAGGTTTACCCGGCGGACGATAGATTTCTCAATCAGTATAGCATTAATTTTGCAGAAATGGTAGTACCCGATTTTTATAAACTTGGAAGTATAATTTCCCGTGTTACTGTGAACATGTGAACAGTAACATTTCCCGGGCAATGGAATATTTTCAGATTTCCCCATTCGCCGCCAGAGCAAAGCCGTAGTCCAGCAGAGCTTTGGTATCTGTATAATGCGTTCCGCCCGCCTTCATCACCACAACCACCAGACGAACACCGTTCTGCTCCACACAGGTAACCAGGGTATTTCCTGCTTTCGAGGTATAGCCGGTTTTTCCGCCAACCATGCCCGGGTAATAGCGGGAATCGGTGGGATAAAGCATCTTATGCCCCATCGTTATCGTCTTTGCCGCGCCAAGCTTCGTCGCCGGCATCTGGTAAGCTGTCGTCGTAGATATCTGGGAAATCACCGGATTGGCATAGGCTGCCCGGGCAATCAGCGCCATATCGTAAGGGGTGGTCAGATGCGCAGCATTATTTAGTCCGTTAGGATTGGCAAAATGCGTTCCTGTGCATCCTAACTGTGCAGCCCGGACATTCATCATATTGGCAAAGTTATCAATCGTTCCACCCATGTGCTCCGCCAGACCATTCGCCACTTCATTCGCTGACTTCAGCAAAAGGGCATACAAGCTGTCTTTTACGGTGAGCTGATCACCCTCCGTCAGACTAATGGTCACGGCTCCGGATTCCAGATTCGTCGTCGCCGTCCGGGAAAAGGTAACAACATCACTTAAATTACAGTTTTCCACGGTCAGAAGCGCTGTCATCACCTTGGTAATGCTGGCCGGATAAAAAGGCGTTCTCGCATTCTTTTCAAAAATAATCTGCCCGGTATTTGCATTCAAGAGCACTGCACCTTCTGCAGCCACGTCAGGTGCCGCAATCTTGCCCGATCCGGCAAAAACAGTTCCCTCAAGCGCGGAAGGCTGCGGGGTGCTTTCCTGCGCGGCATCCGCAGGCGTATTTCCTGCTGTTGGATCCTGCACCGGGAGATTTCCTGATCCTGGTCCTTGCGTCGGCAGACTTTCTGTTTCCTGCGTTTGCACCGGAAGATTTCCTGTTCCTTGCATCGATGGATTTGCGGTCCCCGTCCCGTCGGCAGGCACTTTGGTAATTCCTGCTCCTCCCGGCTGACTGTCGGCAGAAGGCAAACTGGCATCTGCTTCCCCGGATTCGGCATAAACCCCCGGCGAAAGGGGGTTCGGCGGAACAATCTCCATGGCAAATGCAATGCTGCTCCACAATAAACTGACTGCTGTTCCAAGACTAAGCAGGCGTAATCTCTTTTTCATCGGTTAATACCCTCCGTTCTCTCCGTTTCCAACTGCTTTTTTCTCTTCATTCTCTCACCGTAAAAAGTATACCATGGAGATTTTTCTGTGGTCAATGCCTATTTCCTTGCGTTTTTCTTACCAAAAAGTAACATATCTTATGCTTTCTTCCCATAAATATGAAAAAGAGAATCTTCAAGCGGAGCATAAACCATGAAACGAACTTCCTCTTTGCTTCTGACAATATTCCTCTCCCTTTCCATGAGCTTTCACCCTGTTTTCTCAGCCTTAGCTTCGGTTCGCCCTGCGTATTCCCTGCCTTTATCCTATGCAGAGCCTTCCTCCGTTTTCACTTACCCAAAGCCAGCCTCCACACTTCCCAACCTGTTTGACGACGAAAACAAGGCCGCGCCTGCAAATGCCGACGCCCAGGCCATGCTGTCGGGGCCGGAGGTTGCCGCACCCTCAGCACTTTTAATGGAAGCTTCCACAGGCCAGGTCTTATACGAAAAAGATGCTGACCAGGCCCGAAGGCCAGCCAGCATTACCAAGATTATGACACTGATTTTAATTTTTGACGCCTTAGAATCCGGAAAAATCCGCATGGACGATCTGGTTACCACCAGCGCTTATGCCAAATCCATGGGCGGTTCCCAGGTCTTTTTGGAGGAAGGCGAAACCCAAACCGTAGAAACCCTGATTAAATGCATCGTTATTGCTTCGGGAAATGATGCCTCGGTAGCCATGGCCGAATATATCGCAGGGAGCGAAGGAGAATTTGTTAAAATGATGAATGACCGCGCAGCCGGACTTGGGATGAACAATACCCATTTTGAAGACTGCTGCGGCCTTACCGATTCTCCCACCCATGTCACCTCTGCCCGGGACATTGCCCTGATGAGCCGTGAACTGATCAACCGCTACCCGCAGATTCACAACTATTCTACGATCTGGATGGACACCATCACCCATGTGACCAAGCAGGGGACAAAAGAATTCGGTCTATCCAATACCAACAAACTGCTGAAAATGGCGACAAATTTTACCGTTACCGGACTAAAAACCGGCTCCACCTCTCTGGCCAAGTACTGCTTTGCCGGAACCGCGGAAAAAGACGGCGTTCGTCTGATTGCCGCGGTTATGGCAGCTCCGGATTTTAAGGCACGCTTTGCCGACGCACTGACTTTGCTCAATTATGGTTTTGCCAACTGCCGGATTTATCAGGACGCCGATCCCCTTCCTCTTCCGGAAATGATCGTGAAAAACGGAAAAGACGACATCGTCAGCCTGATGTACGACCAGGTATTTTCCTATCTGAGCACCACGGGCGAGGATTTTTCCGCCATTGAGCGCGAACTGGTTATCCAGGAATATGCCGATGCCCCGGTAAAAAAGGGAAACCAGGCAGGATGGCTGGTCTATCGCCTAAACGGGGAAAAGATAGGGCAAATCCCTGTATTATTTGAAAATTCCGTGGAAAAAGCAGCTTTCTCCGATTACTGGAAGCAGTTAATGGAGGTTTTCCTGTTACTGTGAACGTGTGAACAGTAACGTTTTCTTCCTTGTTTTTACTCCGCAGGTGCAGGGCATCCATCGGGGATAAAGACAGCTTTCACTCCCACCCCAGATACAGATCCTGCCGGATTGAAGACATCTATTACTCCCACTCCACAGGCGTCGGTCTTGCCGGGTCGAAAACATCCTCTGCACGGAACAAATCATCAAGCTTCCGATCCTCCGTGCGCCCTTCCTGCCCGGCGACGATATCCTGCCACATCCTAAAGCCGTCCAGATTCCTCCGGCCCTGGCGCATATAGGTATCACCGAACTGTACCCAGTACTGCGCGGAGTCCACATTGCAGAAATAGCGGAAGCCCAGGGAATACAGGTAGTTAAAGCGATCATTATCCGAAGCATAACCGTGCCAGTCCCCGATATCATCGCCGAAGGGGAAGAGAATAATATCCGTAGGCCCGATAATCGACTCTACTTCTGCTTCCCACTTATCGGAATCGGCCACAAATTTTTCAAAATCAATCTGGCCCAGATAGCGATGTCCCCAGCTATGGGAAGCCAGCTCCCAGCCATTATCCCGCAGACACTGGGCAACTAATGCGGCCTGCTGACGGTCTGCCTCATAATTGGGGTTTTTATCCTGATAAGAGGCAGCCGTGCGGTAGCCTAAAATCCCTTCATAGCCGGTAAATGCGATAACTGCCCTTGCCCCTTTATAGGAAAAGTCTGGGTGAAGCTGGATAAAATCTTCCAGAAGAGGAACCAGATCATAGGAACCAACAACCTCGGTTTTATCCTCCAGTTCCATAACACAGGTGGGCTTTCCGTTTTCACCGATAATTATTCTTTTTGCAAAGCCGTCATCATTCATATACGGATAATAGCACACATCATCCTGGGACATAACAAACGCCTGCTTGCCCTCGGGAAGCATAATCTTTCCTTTAACCATCCGGACATTTCCATTTTCATCCATTTCCTCGTGCGCCATATCATGAAGACGAACCAGGACAAATCCGCGGTTGTACATTTCCTCCAGGATTTTTAGAAACTCATTTTGTGTGGTCATCACCTGGTTATAGCCCTTGGCATCATTATCTCCGTCAAATGCCCTGGCATTATCGATAACCAGAGAATGAAAGAATACATGCGTAACCTTTTTTAAATCATATTCCACCAGGGAAGCTTTTTCCGTTTCATATCTTTCTAATGCCTGAACCACTTCGGGGTTCGTTGAAAACTCCTCATTCGTCTTTAGCAGAGCAATAGCCTGATCGTAATCATAGCCAAGGGCCAGACGATCTGTTACAAACAAAAGATTTGCCAGCCGCCCTTCTGGGGTATTCATATCCGGAACCTGCACCTCCTGCTGCGTTTCCTCCGGCACATCCTCTTCAGGAGTTTCCGATGACTCCTGTGTACCGCTTTCCTCCGACTCAGGAGAGGAGTTGGCAAGTTCTGTATTATCCGGTGATTTTTTTCCGTTAAAAAAACTGCCTATCCAGGCAAAGAAACGCTGGAAAATATTCGCGGGCTTCTGCAAAGCGCCTGGAGCATCGGAAGGATTTGAAGAATCAACAGCACTCTGAAGCTGACCTTCCTGGTCCTCCTGACCCTGCTGGCTCTCCTGGCCTTCAGGACTATCCGATGAATCAGCGTTATCCAATGAATCAGAACTTCCCGGCAAATCGGAACCATCCGGTGAAGTTTCCGGTGTTGGATTCACCGCTGCCACTGCATCCTGTGACTCATCAAATGCACTGCTTTCACTGCTGCTTAATATCTTTTCCTGGTTATTTTCATGGTTCAATCTATATTTCCAAAGGGCAAAGGCAGACCCCCCTGCAATCAGGGCCACCGAAAACATCAGCATGTAAATCATCATTACTTTTCTCTTGCGGCGCAGCTTTTCCCGTCTTCGCCGTTCTTGCCTTCTCCTTAAGACCTCTTCATAATTTGTGTTATCCATTTTATTTACTCCTGCTTAATGTATCTTTATTCTACGCATTTATTTAAAGTGTGTCAAACTGTACTTTGTTTTATACCTAATCCGGAAAAGTACGCCTGTCCCAAAAGGATCTGCATTCCCAGGCACCGTGTTGGATATACCTTAGTATAGCATAGACCCAGAAAAAAAGCACATCATTTTCCTTACAAATTTCCGTCTTTTATCCGGGAAAATATTGACCTTCTGTGCAGGGTTTGTGCCCGTTTGACGATTTATCGATGCAGGTATGCTGCAATAAGCGTTTAAAATCCAATCAATCTAAAAAATCACGCTTAACAGCTTCCGCCACATACACTATACGATAACAAAAGAATAGCTGCCACGCATGGTGACAGCTAAACTGCAATAACGTTTATCATTTCTTCCGCAAATGATTCAAGTTTATATTATTCAACAACCCTTTTCGGTTAAATACAATGAACTTATAGCTTTCTTCGGGAAGAACCACTTCGATCGTTGGAAAAAGCAGGATTCTTCCGCAAATAATGGATTGGATATCGCAGTATTTCATCTCCAGATTTTTTATCTTCTCCGGAATAAGCAGTTTTCCTGTTCTATAAGTCATCTTATCATCCTCTGTGATAATCCCTCCACCCAACACACCCTTCCAGATAATACTTGCCGCATATACTTTTCTCATCATCCCTCCAACAAGCTAAAACTGCACATATCCCCTAATCTCTTCTGCCGGTTCAACAGATTCCGCGTAAAGCACCGGGCCTTTTTCTCCATAATCTTTCCAAAATTCATAAGCCACCTTTGCCTTTACATGCACCCACTGCTTCGTTTCAAGGTTTCTGGCTTCCCTGGCCTTGCACACATAGCCGATAAAGGTCATGTCCGCCTCGCAGCAGGTCATCGCCATCCTGCCCGGAACAAAGTAGTTTTTCGGAAACTCCGGGCTTTTTAACACCATTCCGGTAAACTCCACCAGTTTTCCTTCATAGCGTTCGGGTACATCCATGCAGTCAAAGTACCAGATGCCAAAATCCTCCGGCTCTATCTGAATAACCTCAGCGTGGACATCATAGGGCAGATCTTCTTCCAGCATATCCTGCTGTATTTCCCCCTCCTTATCCTCCAGAACCAACCGACCGTTCTGGCACATAGCGCGGATTGCCCGCCGATAAGCCGTCAGAGATTCGTCGCTTACGTCATCACAGCGATTGCAGATAACCAGTTCTGAATTGCGCAGCATTGCCCCGAGAAGCGGTTTCATATTGGCAAGGTAAAGATTTAGCGTAGAACCGTCGATAATTGTCACCTGCTGGTAAACCTCCCAGTCCTTAGGCAGCTTTAATTCATCCTGGTTCCACATGCCGTTCCATTCCAGAAGCACACGCTCCGGGCTGTTTAACAATTCCAGTTCCGTCAGATATTCCGGGGTAAGCTGTTCCTGATCCTCCACATAGACAATGGTTGTCCGGGTTCGCTTTAAAAGTTCAGGATCATACTCTGTATCGCCCTCTTCACCGACGATCAAAAGCGTTTTCCCCTCGGTCTGGAAATAATCCTGTGCCATCGTAAACTGTAAAAACTGCGTCTTTCCCGCCTCTAAAAATCCATTAATTAAAAATACCGGGATAATATCATCCTCTAATTCATACTCTGCCATCGTTTATCTCCTGCCAAATACCTGATTTAATTCATCTTCCTTTAACCGCGCACCAATCACACACACTCTTCCGGTAAAATCCGGTGAGCCTTCACGAATTTCATACTGCTCGGGAACCAGATCGAAATACAGCCACTTCCCGGGTTCCTCCGAAGGAAGCATTCCCTTTGCCCGAAGAACCTCTCCATAAGCCGTTGTTTCCGCCAGCTTTTCCAGAATAACCTCCAGCTTTTCTCTGGTGCAGGGAATCGTCGTTTCCAAACCCCAACTGGTAAAAATTTCGTCTGCATGGTGATGGTGATGGTCGTGATCATGGCAGCCGCAATCGCAGCCATCCTCGTGGTGATGAGCATGAGCTTCGTGGTGATCGTGACCGTGATCATGGCAGACACAGTCGTCTTCGTGATGATGATCGTGTTCTTCGTGATGGTGATCGTGATCTTCATGATGATGTTCATGTCCTTCATGATGATCGTGATGGTGATCGTGGTCATGATGGTGGTGATCGTGGTCATGATGGTCATGATGGTGGTGATCATGCTCCTGGTACTCTGCCTGCACCTGGGCCAGAAGATCTGCCATCATCGTATCCGGCTTCTCGATAATTTCCAGAAGCTGTTCCCCGGTCAATTGATCAATCGGCGTTGTAATAATGGTTGCCTCGGCATTATGCTCCCGAATCATGGCTACCGCCGCTTCCACCTTATCCTTATCGGCAATGTCTGTCCGGCTCAGGACAATATTTCCTGCATATTCAATCTGATTGTTAAAAAATTCACCAAAATTCTTCATATACATTTTGCATTTCTTAACATCAACAACCGTTACCGAACTGTTCAGTTCCACATCCAGATGAACAGCCACATCCCGCACGGCCTTCATGACATCCGAAAGCTTGCCCACGCCGGAAGGCTCGATAATTACCCGCTGCGGATGATAGGTGGTAATCACTTCCTCTAAGGACTTTCCAAAATCTCCTACCAGCGAGCAGCAGATGCATCCTGAATTCATTTCCCGAATTTCAATACCGGAATCCTTTAAAAACCCGCCGTCTATTCCAATCTCACCAAATTCATTCTCAATCAGTACAACTTGTTCCTTTGCCACAGCCTCTTCTAAAAGCTTCTTAATAAATGTCGTCTTCCCTGCACCCAGGAAACCGGAAATCACATCAATCTTTGTCATCGTTTTCTTCCCTCTTTCTTTACATCCAAACTAATGTTCTGCCCTTTAATTAAGCCTTCAATATAAAATAAGGCCGGACTTCGTCCGATTAAGCTATATTTTTGCACAAAGTACAGGGAAAGTCAAGGTTTTTGCGCATTCCATCTCTAAATGAATTTTGAAGCCAGAAGTGCATGAATCCGTTTAAGGTCTACAAATCAAAGAGAAAAATAAAACGAAAAATATGATTTTGTTTGCTGTCACATCTTGCAAAACGCTGTCACTATGATAGAATAAACATAGGTGTTATCAAAACGGGTAGCGGTTCGACTTTTGCCAAAATGAGTACATTTTGAGAACTTCCAGTACCGGAGGAGGGGATACATATGGAAAATAAAGCGGAAGGGTACATACTATTGGTGTTCGGAATGATTTTGGAACTTGTCGGTATTGTAATGACGATTATCAGCATCATTGTCACGATAATCAGTATCCGACAGACCGAAAGAAATAAAAAACATCAAAAAAGCAACCGCTCCGACCAAAGTTAGGTTGCTTTTTTGAGCTACTATTAACCAAGGCGAACCGTTGCTTCACGGTAACACCTTTTTCTATAAAATATGTTAGCACTTATCTGCGCTTCCGTCAACCACTTTTTCAAAGTAACGGCATCACAAGTGCATCAAAAGTTTCATCAAAATCATCTGGCAGTTTTACCACATTTTTCGCAAGACCAGTCCGCTTGAAAGCCTCCGATAGTAACTTAGCTGTTGCCTCTCCTCTCGACGACATTGTCTGAAAAAGTTCCACAATCAGTTGGATATTTTTCTCTGACTGCCCTTGCATAAGCGTATATGCTTCCTGTAACAATGTCATTCTTTCCTGCCTCCCATTCTTAAATCATAAACCAGTTCATCATGATTAATACAATACAGTTTTCATGCACTGGCATATTCCTATTTTTCACCCTTCATCCAATGAACAGAGCAGCCGGATATAGAAAAATCACTGCTTATTCTCCGTTATTTCCAATAATTTCAGCACTTCTTTACTTATTGTTCCATCAACAGTCAACTGATTATCTTTCTGAAATTTTTCCAAAGCAGCCTTCGTTTTCTTTCCTGCAATACCATCCGCTGTACCACAGTCATAGCCCTTATTATTCAACGCTTCCTGAACCTTCATTATCGTGGCTTTATCGATTACTTCAGCTGCACTAACCGTTTCTGCTGCATTATTGGTTGAAGATGCAGTACTTGCCTTTGATGTTTCTGTAGTTGTCGTCGTAGTGCTGTTTGAAGAATACGGACATACCCCATCACTGTGTAAGTGTGCCGGATGACCGCCGCAATGGTAGTGGTAAGAACCTAAACCACTTTTGTTTTTATTATCCTTATGGCCTCCGCGAGCGTCCGTTCTTCCAGAATGAGCTTCTGATGTAATCACAGGAGAAAAGCCAATAACGTTCTCTGATGCAGAGATAATCATAGTTCCCATCAATACAGCTGCAATTTGTTTTTTAAGCTTCATACAAATTCCCTCCATCCTTATCCTTTTTCCTTTATTATAACTTTTTCCACTTTACATTACAATGAATTTTTGCATAAAATGGTTGATTACAAAAGAGCCTTGATCTACCACCCGCGCCTATGGCTTGCCGGACAGATTTTGCTTGTTGGAAAGTTTCCCAACCTCTCTACTTTGCATTAACTGCGCCCCTGATATTCACTTCGGATAATCTCGTCCATTTCTTCCGGTGTTTCCTTACACCCGCCTGCCAGCCACATTTTAACAATCGCATTAAATCCGCTTCTGAAAAATTCGACATGGTATTCAATATGCCTGTTGTCAAAGTGCCGCTCGGCCTGGTGAATATCATAATATTTGAGTTTGAATTGGTTATCGTAACCGAGTTTGAAATAAGTGCGGTAAAACAACTGGTTTTCCCTGATATGGCAAAACAGCCGCAGATAGTCATTACTGTTAAACTTCTGCGTTTTTTCTGCCTCGTAAAGCCGTTCTACCTCGCCCTCTAAATATTCGCGCATCTTATCCGCAAGTTCATATATATCTGCAAAATTAGCATAAAAGGTGCTGCGGTTTAACTCACACCTTTTACAAATGTCTGAAACCGTTATCTCATGCAGTTCTTTTGTCTGAAGCAATTCGATAAACACTTTTTCTATCCTTTCAATGGATTCGCGCCGCCGCCTGTTATTTTTTGTATTCATACAGACCACCTTTCATTATTCCAACAGATGTGCAAAGATTGATGATTGTTTTTCCATGCCGTTTTCATTATACTTGATTTACACAAAAGCAACAACTGTTGGTTTAATCATTCTAGGAGGTAGTTTCAGATGAAAAAAAGTAGTTTTACTGCAATGGTGCTGGGAACGGTCAGCGGAGTATTATTTGCCCTTGGTATGTGCATGGCGCTCATACCCGAATGGAACGCATTCCAGCCGGGGATTATATTCGGTTGTGTTGGAATTGTCCTCGGTCTTACCACCTTGATTGTGTGGAGAAAAATGGAACACAAAGAACCCGTCCGCTTTTCCTCAAAAACAGTCCTTACCGTTATCGTCGGTGTTGCTGGCGCATTGGCGTTAGGCGTTGGAATGTGCTTTAGCATGGTCTGGGGAAAAATGATCATGGGTATTGCGATTGGTCTTGTCGGTATTGTTGTCCTGCTCTGTCTGATTCCTTTGACAAAGGGCATCAGGGAATAAGCCGCAAAATGCTGTCTGCACTCTGCATGGGACAGGCAAATAAGGAAAGGAATGAAATCATGGCAAAGTCTAAATTGGTAAAGGCAAATGAAAAAATAGCAGAAAAAGTTGTTGGCACATTTGGGAAAATTGAAGATACGGTTGTACAGGGGTACACAAAAATAGAGGACGCATTTGTTGACCGTTATCTCACTAAGAACAGAGAAACCGTGGAGGAAGCGAAAAGGAGAATCAAAAAATTTTCATGAAAAGGTTCGGCAGGGACTAAATCTCCTGCCGTTTTAAATATTCTGCAAATTTTTCCTTTGAATATGTATGAACCTCCCGAAAATACAATTTTTGATACCGTTCCAGGTCAAATAAAATATGTTCTTCCCCGGCCTTATCTGCAATATAATTCGCTATGGCAAGTCTTGACGGGGATTCCTGCACCACACCCTTTTTTAACTGATTCGGCAAAGGATTTCGCTCAAGATTATATACAATAAAAAGTTTCGCCTTTTTTCGGGTAACGGCAATGCTTCCTCCGGTTATATCCGTAAACATCAGCAGACTGTCGCGTATTTTATCTTTTACATTGCGGTTATTTACTTTACCATTCTTAAATTCCACAAAAGCAATACAATCTGCAAACTGCACCAGCGCATCGACTGACGAAGCATTATTTTCGGAAAGGCCAAGTGCATTGACATAGCACCTCTTCACCTGATCAAAATTTACAACTTCCATTTCTGAATCTGTCATATAATGCACAAGGGAAGCATTGCTGTCATCCTTCGACGTTTCTCTCAATGTTTCTTTATTTTCCCGAAAAATAGGATAATCGTTTAAATCGATCACAACCGATACCTCTCATTCTCTAATTCCTGTAAAGGCTGGGCTAACTTGCTGTAAATTTTTTCAATATTATCCGTTACATCCTCAAGATAAGAAATATCATTTTCCGAAGAAGCCAGATAATATTTGCACCGATCATCTATCCCATATTTGGCTGAATAAACCTCTATCGCATTAAGGAAATAAGGGCTATGGGTATTTAAAAGTATGTGCACATCAAATTCCTTCTGCAGCAATACAATAAGTTCCGCAAACAAAAGCTGCCATTCCGGGTGAAGATGAATTTCCGGCTCATCTAAAATAATCGTCCCCTGATACCCTATCGTACCATTTTGCAGCAAAGTTTTAAGAATTGCAAAAGTTTTAAATCCGGTAGATAAATTTTTCGCAGCAAGAACCTTATCCGTATTTTTTCTTTGATAACCCAGGCTGGAATCTTTATTCATTACAATATTTCCACTGCATACGTCCGAAAGTTTGCTGTATATTTTTTCCAGTTTCTTATTCCGTATAATCTCATCAATAAGATTCGCCTGATTTTGAACATGAAGCTTCTTAGCTAAATTTTTTCTATGATCCAAATATCTTACATCATAAGCATCATCCTCATATTCCTCATCTAAAATAAACGGATCATCAATATAAACACATTCTGAATGGAGTTCCATTTTACCAGCTATACGTTTAACTTCATTATCCCTAATTGCAGCTGCCATTTCCTGATCTTTAATCGATAAAATAATTTCACCGCTATTTTCAAGAAAAACATTATTCACCTGACCATGAAATTCTGCATTCAATTTTTTTCTTAAAACAAACCTAAAAATATCATCGTCTGTAATATTTAATCCCGCCATCATCTGTGCGATAAATTCATCAACCCGGGAAGCATCTCTGTCCTTAATAAAGCTTTCGTCACCTTTGAACATTTCATTCACAATAAATGTTTTAAGTTCTTCTGCATCTTTCTTATAAAAGTCGATATTGTCAATAATTCCCGAAACAATTTTTTCCACATTAAACCTGCGCATAGTAATCCTGTGCAAATAGCGGTTAGTCAGACTTCGATACATCGTCATCATTAATATTTCAATATTCTGCATCCTCTCCGCTCTTATTTGCTGTTCAATCTCATAAAAACTATTAAACATCGCAAACAAAGCACGCCCAACCGTACTTTTTCCTGTATTATTTTCTCAGGCAATTACCGTAATCCCATGGATCTATACCGAAGCTTCTCCTATCTTCCCAATATTTTTCAACAAAAGCTTCATGCTATCCCTCCTCCAACGTCTACCCCATCATCGCCAAAACCTTATCGATATCCTTCTTCCTCCCAATCACCATCAAATGCTCATTTTCCCGAATCACATAGTCGGCTTTGGGCATCATATCCATGGTTTCATTTTCATCGGTTCCCTTAATGGCAAGGATGCTGATATCATAATGATTACGCAGATCCAGATCTTTTAAACTCTTTCCCACCCATTTTCCCAAAGGCGGTATCTCATAAATCGAAAATTCGTCTGTCAGTTCAATATAATCAAATACATGGTTTGCACTGTAGCGCACAGCCAGATTTTCGGCAATGTCCCGATCGGGATAAATCACCTCGTCGGCTCCGTTGCGCAGTAAAAATTTTGCGTGAATATCCCGGTTGGCCTTACTGACCACGTACTTTGCCCCAAGTTCCTTCACCATGCTGGTAATTTCCAGGCTGCTCTGGAAATTTGTTCCAATACAGACAAAGCAGAGATCAAAATTGGCAACTCCCAGACTCTTTAACACCGTTTCATTCGTACAGTCCCCAATCTTTGCACTGACCACATAGGGAAGCATGTCTTCTAAGCAGTCCTCCTCCTGATCCACAATCATAATCTCATTGTCCAGTTTTGCAAGGTTCCTGCATAAATGCTGGCCAAACCGCCCCATGCCGATAATTAAAATTGATTTCATCCTAACCGATCCTCCAATCTCTCCTCATTTCCCTTTTCTCCAGAACACTGTTTTGGTTTCCTTTTGCCGATAACAGCGTTCGGTTTCCTTATCTTCCTTATCCCACCGTAATCTTCTCCACCGGCTGCATCACTGGCGGCTTTTTCTTTGACTGCGTAAAGGCCAGCGCAGAAGAAAGGCTTCCCACCCTCCCGCAGAACATCAGAATAATCAGCGGCACACGCGAGGCAAGCAGAAGCTCCCTTGTCGTCCCTGTGGACATCCCCGCTGTCCCAATCGCGGAAAAAGTTTCAAACAATACATCCGACATCGCAAGCTCCGGCTGGGCAAGCACCATCCACATCGCTGCCGCCATGGCAAGCGCCAGATTAATAATTAAAATCAGACCTGCCTGCCGCACCGCCTCGTCGTCCAGCCTCCGGTTATAAATCTCCACCCCGACTGTCTGGCGGATACTTGCCCTGGCGCTTAAGAGCAGCACGGCAAGGGTCGTTGTCTTAATTCCGCCTGCCGTCGATCCGGGACTTCCGCCGATAAACATTAAAATAATCGTCAGCAGCTTGCTCCCGTCGGTCAGCGCCGCCGTATCCGTAGTATTAAAGCCTGCCGTCCTCGCCGTCGCCGACTGAAAAAGAGAGGTCCAAAACATTTCCCCCGGGCGCATCCCCACCATTAAATTATTCCTCTCCAGGGCAAAAAAGAACAGGCTTCCTCCAGCCAGAAGGATTGCCGTCGTCACCAGGACAATCTTGGTGTGCAGAAGATATTTGCGAAAATGCAGCCCTTTCTTCGATAAATCGTCCCATACGATAAAACCAATTCCCCCGATCACAATCAGACTGATAATCGTAAAATTTACCAGCCAGTCCCCTGCGTAATAGGTCAGCGAACTGTAAGGTTCCCGGATTCCCATTAAGTCAAAACCGCCGTTGCAGAAAGCAGAAATCGAATGAAAAATCCCATAGTACACCCCGCGGAAAAAGCCAAACTCCGGCACAAAGCGGATGGACAGAAGTACTGCCCCTGCGCCTTCAAATAAGATCGTCCCCTGGACGATTTTTTTCGCCAGCCGGACAATGCCGCCAATCTGCAGCGTATTCATGCTTTCCTGCATCAGCCCCCGCGCCTTTAAACTCACCCTGCGCCGCAGAATAATGGAAACAAAGACGCCGATGGTAATAAAGCCCAGACCGCCAATCTGAATCATAGCCAGAATCACCATCTGACCAAACAGCGTCCACTGGCTCCATGTATCTGCCGCAACCAGCCCCGTCACGCAGGTAGCACTGGTCGCTGTCAGCAGACAGTTAATAAATCCCAGGTTCTTCCCACCCCTGTTGGCGATGGGGAGCATTAGTAAAAGCGCTCCAATCAATATAATGGCAAAAAAACCATATGCAATAAACTGTGTCTGCGATAAATGACGTTTCTTGCGTACTTCCTTATCCATTTTCCCTGCCTTTCCTAGTTCTCTGATGATTTTTTCAGTCCGCCTGCTCCTACCGGGGATATTTCATCGTCGGCGAACAAATCCCGGACTTTTTTACTGGTTTATTTTCATCGTCTGCCGCTGATTAGACGGCATTCATTCAGGTATTTTTATCCCCGCAGCCGTCCTACCGCCTGCCATGCGCTGAACAAAAGGAAGCACAGCAGGTTTGCCACAACCACGCTGGCCCCCGCCGGTGTGGAGAGGGTATAGGATACGGTCATTCCGATGATAAAGCAGACCATGGAAACTAACCCGGAGGAAATCACCACAGCCCGGAAGCTTTTCCACACCCGCATCGATGTCAGCGCCGGGAAGATAACCAGGCTGGAGATTAGCATTGCCCCCATCATCCGCATTCCCAGCACAATGGTAACGGCGGTCAGTATAGCAATCAATCCATGGTAGAAATCCACCCGCACCCCGGTTGCCCGGGCAAAGTTTTCATCAAAGGTCACGGCAAATACTTTATGGTAGCAGAATACAAACAAACCCAGCACAACTGCGGAGAGAATCAGGCTTAACGCCAGATCCGCCGGACGCATGGCAAGGATGCTCCCAAACATATAGCTGCTGATATCCGTCGTCATCCCTGTAGTCATCGAAGTGACCAGAATACCGATGGCAAGTGCGCTTGCCGAAATCATGGCAATCGCCGCATCGCTCTTTAATTTCCCGTTTTCCGTAATCCGCAGCAGAAAAAATGCCGCCAGCACCACCACCGGAATAGAAACCGCCAGCGGCGACCATCCCGCGGCAATCGCTACCGATAATGCGCCAAAGGATACATGGGAAAGCCCGTCGCCAATCATGGAATAGCGCTTGAGCACCAGACTTACCCCCAGCAGTGAGGCACACAAAGACACAAAAATCCCTCCGACAAAGGCCCGGACTAAAAACGGATAGGATAACATTTCAACAATTACACGCATTCTGCCTCTCCTTCCAAAAATCGGCGTCCGACCCGGCTTTCCTGATAATCCTTAGACGTACCATAAAACAGTACCCGCCGTCCAAGGTGAAGGATCTTATTTGCCTGCGTCACCATATTTCGTATATCATGTGAAACCATAAGGATGCTCACCCCTTCTTCCCGGTTAAGCCTTCGGATAATTCCGTAAAACTCCTGAACCGCCGAGGGGTCAAGCCCGGTAATCGGCTCGTCCAGAATCAAAAGACGGCTGGTCGCACAGAGCGCCCGGGCAATTAGCACCCTCTGCTGCTGTCCGCCGGAAAGTTCCCGGTAACAATGCTTTTTCAGCGCCTCAATCCCCAGCTTTTCCATGCTTTCCATCGTCAGCTTCTTTTCTGCCTTCGTATAAAACGGACGGTTTCCCCGACGGCTTAAACAGCCCGACTGCACCACCTCATAAACCGTTGCCGGAAAATCCTTCTGTGCCGCAGTCTGCTGCGGAAGGTAGCCAATGCCTGTCCGCTTTAACTCCTCATTGACACAGAGCGTCCCTCCTGTAGGCTTTAGCAGGCCCAAAATCCCCTTCATCAGCGTACTTTTCCCCGACCCGTTTTCCCCGACGATGCAAAGGTAGTCCCCCGGTTCAATCTCCATGGTCACATCCACCACAGCATCGACATTTTCATAGCCAAAATCCACATGCTCACAGGTAATCAGTGCATTCATTCTCCGGCCTCCAGACCAATCTTAAGATTATTCACATTCTGCTCCATTAACTGCAAATACGTAATCCCCTCGTCAAACTCCCTGCGGGTAACATTGTGACAGGAATGGAAAAGAAGCGGCTTTGCCCCCGTTTCCTCCCCGATAATCTCCGCTACCCTATGGCTGGAAAGTTCCAGGTAATACACCGCCGGAAGCTTATACTCCCTCACCTGCTCAATCAGATAGGCAATCGTCCTGGCACTCGGCTCCGCCTCCCCGCCGCATCCGGAAAATGCCGCCCGGTAAGATAAATCGTAAGTATCGGCAAAATAGCGAAAGGGAAACTTATCCCCCACGATAATCCTGTCCTGCCTGCGTCCCTCCATCACCTGTAAAAACTCCTGGTGCAGCCCATGAAGTTCCTCAAGATACTGCCTGGTATTCTCCCGGTAAAATGCAGCGTGCGCCGGATCTTCTTCCTCTAAAATCTGCCCGATAACCCGTACAATTTCCATCGCTTTCACTGGCGAAGTCCAGATATGCTCGTCATACTCTATTTCATGAAGCTGCCCTGGGAAATACTCCTCTTCGCCGTCTGCATCTTCTTTATGCTCGTGTTCTATGCGTTCACCTTCTCTATGCTCATGTTCTCTGTCTTCTCTATGCCCGTGTTCCCCGGCATCTTCCATCCCTTCAACCAGTTCCTCCTCTACGGATTCCACATAATCCATCATAGCCTCGGCGCGAAGTCCGGAATGGCCTACCGAATCCAGAATCACATCCGCCCACTGCTCCATCTCTCCCCCATTGTACAGAAAAAGATCCGAATTTTGTATGGCAATAATATCCGCCGGCGTCGGCTCAAACGAATGGCTGTCCATCCCGGAAGGGATAATCAGCCGCAGCTTCACCCGATCCTTGGCAATCTGGCGTACAAAATCATAATAGGGAAATAATGTGGTCGTTACCGAAAGCCTTTCATCCGAAGAGGGCTTGATGATTTCCTCTTGATAAACGTTCGCATTGCCGGCTGTACATCCGCAAACACTTCCTAAAAGGAGCAAAAATGCGGAGATATAAACATTATACTTTTTTATTTTCATAGATTTTCCAGCTTTCTGCCTGTTTCCTTACCTTCATGACTTCCAAAACCTTCACCCTTATCACTTCATCTTCGTCCTCTGCCCGGATAATTCTCCCCCTTACAGCTTCACCTTCGTCCTCTGCCCGGATAATTCTCCCCCTTACAACTTCACCTTCGTCCATTTCCCCGATTTAAATCTCCAGGTCGTCAGCAAAAACCGGCTGAGCTGATCTCCGGCAATGCCCATCCACACGCCGATTAATCCCAGTTTCAGCACATAACCCATAAAATAAGAAACACCGGTTCTTACCAGGGTTACACTGAAGGTTGAAGCCGCCATGGTAAACATCACATCGCCTGCTCCCCGCAGACATCCCATGTAGACCACCTGGGCAATCTGAAGAAGAACAATCACAACCATCAGCCGCATAATCAGTATACCCAATCCGATAATTTCCTCTTCCTCAAAAAATAAATGATAAAGAAATCTTCCGCCCAGCAGGTACACCATAGATAAAACAATCGATATCGTATTCCCCATTCTCTGACATATATTTCCAAATTTCACCGCTTCGTCCGGCCGCTTTTCTCCCAGACTCTTCCCAATCAGGGCCACAGCAGCCGCCTGCATCCCGTCGCCAAAGGAGAAGGACAGGCTCATAATATTCATTCCCACCTGATGCGCTGCCATCGCCGCCGTTCCCAGCTTTGCCGCCATCACCGCCGTGGATACAAAACCAATCCGCATTAATACCTGCTCGGTAAACACGCTGGAGCTGATTTTCACCATACTCTGCACCGGAACAAGCGAAGGGCGCAGCCGTTCCTGAATCATATAGGGAATGCTGACAAAACCATCCTTCTTAAACAGGGATCGAAAACTCATAATACAGGCCAGCACCGTTCCAAACACCGTGGCAATGGCTGCACCTTTAATTCCCAGTGCCGGAAATCCAAAATGTCCGTTAATTAAAAGATAATTGCCGATCATATTAACAACATTCGAGGTAACATTCGTTTTCATGGCAATCTTGGTGTTTCCCGCTCCCCGCTGTGCAGCATTGATAACCAGCGAAAGAATATTAAACAGCATACAGCCCATAATAATCTGAAAATAAAGGACTGCACTTGCATGGGTATCTTCCCCGGAACCGCAGAGGCGGATAATCGGATCAGCCAAAAAAACACAGAGCACGCTTAAAATCGCCCCTGCGCCCAAGGTAAACAAAAGCGCCATCATCAGCGCCTGGTTCGCTCCCCGCTTATCCCTCTCCCCGCGCCTTCGTGCAACCACCGCAGAAACCGATACATTCAAGGCAATAAATAAGGCAAGTCCCAAAAACTTCGGCTGTGTCGTCAGTCCCACCGCGGCAACCGCATAGGAGCCCATTTTGCTGACCATCAGCGAGTCAATCAATCCGGCTAACGCCACAAAGAAGGATTCCAGCACCGACGGCCATGCCATGCGGACTGCAACCCCTATCCTCTCCCGGTTTTCATGCATATAATGCGTAATATTTGCCATCTCTGCAACCTAACTTTCCTTTTTCTCTGCTGGTTTTTCGCACATTCTCCCCCTCAGTATAGCATAGAACAGGAAAAAATCAATGTAAAAAATAAGAATGGGTCACACCCACTCTTATCTGTTACTGTTCACACGTTCACAGCAACGGGCAAAAATCCATGAAAATCGCCTTCGTCGATGGGATTTTTGCTCACTGGCCTAGTTTAACCTACGGTCAGCGCAGCAAGTGCGCAGACCTACGTGAACAGTACCCCTTATCTCATCTATCGCTTCCACGCTTTAAGGTTACACCTTTACCATTTCTCCCTCACTTCCCTTTCCCAAATCAACCGGTATCTGAATCTCCGTCACAAACTGCGATACATCGCTGGTTAATCCATCATCTATCATAGTAATTTCCTGCGAAAAACTCCTGATCTTATACCCGTTTTCCCGGATATACTCCATCAGTTTCTCATAATATTCCGGCGATTCCCCGTGTCCTCCCTGGAAGCGGATCATCACACTGTTTTCCTCCGGCAGGAGGACGGTTTCCCCGCGAAAGCTGTCCTCCTCATCCAGGAGAATAAACACCATCTCATAGGGCCAAAACTTCCCCTTCATCAGCGAAGCGGCAGAGATCCCCACCCCTACCTTTCCCAAAAACGTCACCGAGTTCTCTTCCTGCTGCTCAAGTTCCCGGATAAACACTTCCAGATCCAGATAATTCTTCGGTGCCAGACAGGTGCGCAGCGAAGCCAGGCGGCGCGGAGGGGTTTTCACCACAGTAATCACCCCCAGCTTCGAGGACAGGGCATCCTTAATCTGATGCAGACGATTTTCAATTTTTTTTTGAATCACCTTAAGTTCCTGCTGCCTGCGGATCACCTCCTCCTTCTGCTGTTTTAGAAGTTCCTGCATACAGTCAACGTTCCGGTTTTTTAAAAACAGGGCAATCTGATCTAACGGCATATCCAGCACACGCAGATAGCGGATGGTATTTAAACATTCAAACTGCCGAGTGCTGTAATACCGATATCCTGTTTCCGGGTCGGTATACTCCGGCTGCACCAGCCCGATTTTATCATAGTAGCGCAGAATACTGATGCTGACATGAAACAGCTTCGATACCTGCCCGATAGAAAACAAATCTTTTTTATCCACCTCTGCCCCCTTAACGCTTCTGCCCTTCCAAAACAACATAAATCAATGTATAACACGCCATAATCCCGGACACAATCGGCGCAATCTTTCCCAGCATTCCCAGATTATCCCCATAATAGGTTCCAAAAAACCATACCATGGGAATTCGAAGAAGCAGGGCGCCTGCGCTGCAGCTTACCATGGTCCAGACCGTTTTCTTTCTCCCGTTTAAGTACCCGTTCAGGCAAAAGACCATGGCTACCATAATATAATCATAGCTGCAGGACTTAAAAAACGGCACGCCCACAGCGATAAGTTCCTCGTCTTTGGCAAATACGCGAATCATCGACTGCGGGTCAACCTGCGCCCAGAGCCAGAACATACAGGAAACAATCAGGGCAAAACTCATCCCGTACCAAAGCGATTTTTTTGCCCTCTCCGGTTTTCCTGCCCCGATATTCTGTGCCGTAATTGCTGCCAGGGCATTCGCCATCGATGTGGCGGAAAGCATGGCAAAGACATCGTACTTACTGCCGATGCCGACAATCGCCGCCGCATACACGCCGCAGCGGTTCATCACGGTCATCAGGTAAAGAAAGGAAATCCTTACCATCATTTCCTGGAAAGAAATCGGTATGCCCACCCGCGCAAGCTGTCCCGCCAGTTTTCCCACCGGGCGGAAACTCGACCATTGAAAATCAAAGATAAAATTCTGCCGCTTTAAGTAAATCACTGCCGCAAACATACTCGTCCCCTGAGAAATTACCGTAGCCAGTGCCGTCCCGCTGACATCCATTCCCAAAAACTTCACAAAAACCATATCCAGAATAATATTCAGCACACAGGCAAACCCGACAAAAATCATCGGGCGGGTGGAATCTCCGTATCCCCGCAGTATTGCGCTGATCGCATTATAACCGCAAATAAAGATATTGCCCAGGGAACAAATCGCCACATACTGCATGGTCAAATCAAAGGATTCCTTAGGTGTGCCAAGAAGTTCCAGCAATGGACGCTCAAACCCCAGCATAAGCCCGGTCAGCATAAGTGCCACGACGGCAAATACCGTAAGCGTCGTCCCGATCGTCTGCCTGACCAGTTCATACTCGCGGCTGCCCATGTATTGCCCGATAATAATGGTGCTTCCCAAGGTCAGTCCCGTCACCAGACTGGTCACAATCTGCGTCACCTGCGTTCCTGTGGAAACGGCTGCCACGCTTTCGGATGTACAATACTGCCCCACTACCCATAAATCCACCGCCCCGTAAAGAGATTGTAAAATATTTGCAATTAAAAACGGCACGGCAAATAATAACAAAGTCTTACTGATACTTCCTTCGGTCAAATGATTCTCTTTCATGTGCTCATCCATCCTCACTTCCGGTAAAATTATAATACTTTGCCGCTTTAAAGCAGCTTTAGCCTATCATAAACCCTATAATGATTGTAGAGTCAAGAGAATTTTTAACCTACGCAGCAGAGATTCCAAATTTCCTCTGACCCTTTGCCAAACCTTTTCCACAACCCTGTGCACCTTCTGTTTCTGCCCTTTCCCCAAAAATTCCACAGCATTTTTCGGCTTATCCTCACAATTATCCACACAATTATCCACATTATCCACAATATTCTGCGGATTTTTCCACATTTGGCAATTCCGACGCGAAAAAAAGGGAAAACGGTCAAAAAATAGCATCAGTTTTCCCGTTTCCCCTTACATATGAAAGTCCATCGCCGATTAGGCGGCATCAATTACTTTAAAATTAAATCTGCCGCAACCTCCTGCAGCTTCTGCGCAACGTCCTTTTCCAGTGTTGCAATATAAGAACAGTTTTCCGGCGATTCCTGATAAAGCAGCGCATAAGCCGTACAGGCCGCCAGATAGCTTCCCTCTGGCGAAGGATGCCTGCGGTCATTATCCCAGAGTTCAATCCCCGGGTAAAGTTCGGCACAGCGCATAAAGCTTATGCCGGCAGGAATAATAAGACTATCCAGTTCGGCTGCAATTTCCATATAATTTGCTGCCATAATCTGCTGCAGTTCTTCCCTGCTCTTTTTTTTCATGCCGTCTTTTAAGCCGTCCCTTGGTGCCCAGGTCATAAAAAAGGCCGTCTGCCCTCCCATAGCCCTGATCTTTTCATCCAAAATCCGGGCATAGGGAAACATATCCTCATCTGCTGTTTCAGACAGAGCTTCCTGGGAATTTTCCTGAAGCACCACAATATCCCATTGCTTTGTCAGGGTCTTATCCAGCAGCGCCCCGCCCTTATCCTCCAAATCACAAAATTTCTTTAAAGTATAATAGCCCTGCGACAACTCAAAGACACTGCTTTTCTTCCCTTTCGCCTCGACAATATTGACAAACATCCCGGAAAAATTATTATAGAATGTATGGCTGTTGCCCACAAACAAAATCCGGGGCCTCTCCCCCAGCGCCGGATCTGGGATTTTCCATTCCATCTGTTCATGAAAATCCATCTTCTCTGCCTCATTCCCCGAAGAACAGCTTGCAGTCGTCAAGACAGCCAGGCCCGTCAGCAGCAATAATACCATCCGTTTACCTTTTCTCATCCAAGTGCCTCCATTTCCTGCAGGAGCACTCAAAAAAACATGCCCGCCCAATTCATTATTTTTTTGTTTTCTACTCTTATTCTACACTACTACCTGAGATTTTGTAAACACTTTTTCTTAGCGAATATTTAACATTAAGAAATCGAAAAACCATAACCATAGAGCAATATTGATTTTAAGTTTTTTGGAATTATTGTTTACATTTTCAAAATTTTGATATATAATAGTTCGTGAAAGGAGAACATATGAATGCATATTTAATTACCCAACTTAAACAGGGGCGCCTTAACAAAGGTTTGAAACAGAGTGATGTTACAAAGCTCACCGGTATAAAAAATACTACTCTCAGTAATTACGAAAATGGAATTACAGAACCAGACATTGATACCTTTTTACTGCTCTGTGAATTATATCATTTGAATTATGCCACTATATTGGCCGAGGCATATGGGCTTAAAATTTCTGGTACAGATTTCAACATAAAACCGTCCGAGATGGAATGCATAGAAAAATATAGAAATCTTGATGATTTTGGTCGAGAAACCGTTGATATGATTATCGAACGGGAAGCCTACCGCACTGCACAGGCAAAAGAAGCTGCCGACACAAGCAAACGGCTTCTGTATCAAGAAAACGAAAAAAGTTGAAGAAATTGCTTGACTTTCTCATCGCACACCATCCTGTTTTAAACCGTTAAAAAATATATACATACCCGCGTAAAATCAAATAATCCAAATGAAAGGAAGGAAAATATTATGGTTTTTGTGCCTGAAGAAAAATTAAGACAAAAAATGCAGATCGACGGCAGCGTGCTGAAATATATGTACAGCGTAGCCGGGGTCGGCCTTGGCCTGATTGCCATGGGCGGAATGTGTATCTTTATCGGCATTTTGCTAGGTGTTGCCCTGTACGGCGTTATGGAAACGAATGCGGTTATCCTGGCAGCGGTTATTATCGTGCCCAGTATTTTACTGATTCTTCTTGGCAGTTTTTTACAGAAGCGAAGGGTGAATCATTACCAAAAAGCCTACGAAAAACAAGCCAAGCTCACCCCGGCTCAGATTCATGAAGCCGAGGAGGAATTTAAGCAGCAGGGAACGGTTCTTATGTCTTTTGAAAAAAGCAAAAGCACCAACAGCCTGAAAAAAATGGGTTTTATCACTTCCCATTACCTGAAATTCCCAGGCCCGAACCAGGCGCTTTTTCCCCTGCAGAACATGGTCGCCTGCTTTTACACGAAAAAATATCTCTGCCAGGACGGCGGCTATGACCGTGCACTGGTTGCCTATACCGACGACGGGGACCTTGGCGTTTTATACAAAGACCCGCCGGAAAAAGCCTGCCTGGAAATGATTGATGCTATTGCCGCCCACAACCCTCTTATCATCACCGACCACCACTTTTCCTACGAGGGAAGGGAATATGACGCTGTCAGACAACCCGAAGAAGTTATCTCCCTTCACCGGAGGATGCGTTCCGGGCAGTAAAATACCCGTCCGGACAATGACCAATACTACTAAACCATGGAGTAAACAAGATGAATATTACTGAATTGCGCTGCAGTGCCTGCAACGGAACCTTAAAGGTTAATCCCCAGAACCCAAACGTAGTCGAATGTGAATACTGCCACACAAAATTCATGGTCGAATGGAACCATCCCGGCAGCCAGGGCGGACAAGATGTACAGCTCCGGCAGATGCCGCAGAGAATTAACTATCAGCCCTCAAAACCGGCAGAACCGAAAAAAACCGGCTGGGAACCTTATGGCTGGAAGCGGGGCGTCGCCCTGGTTATTCTCTTTTTTGTTATTATGGGCGTGTGGAAAGGCCCGGCCCTCTACCGCCGCTACAAGCTGAATCAGCAGATCGCCGCTGAAAAAGCTTTAGAAAACGGCGAAAATGGTGAAAACACTTCCAACGACGGCCTGACCTCCGCTGACAATCCAGCAGCACAGACACCCCTGACCGGACTGTTAGCCCTCTTTGCCGAACAGGTATTTGACCAGCCCGCAGAGGAAATTTCCGAAAGCGATCTGGCAAAGATTCAATGGCTGGAGATGCGCAATACCATTGATTTCCGCTGCATCGGCTACAGCTTCGACGACCCATCCGAAAACCCGGATGCCGAACTTACCTGGGTGGACTTTCCAAGGGATGATTACCCGGACGCTGACTTAACCTGCCTTCCCGCCTTCAGCGGCGTAAAGCGGATCAGCACAAACCAGACCCTTTTCCCGGAATATATCGAGGGACTTTCCCTAACCGGAATCAGCGGCTATTACGAAAGCTTAGAACAGGTTGCCTCCCTTGTGGACGACCCGTCACAGCTTCGCTACCTGTCCCTTACTTCCGACCCGCTGAGCCTTGCCGGTCTGGACAAGCTGACCAACTTAGAAACCCTAATCTTAAACGGCGATCATCTTGAAGAAGAAAAGTCCCTGGTCAATGCCAAATCCTTAAGGCATCTGACCCTGGATATGTACGACGGCAGCATGGACTTTTCCACCTTCGGCATGATGCCCTGGCTGGAAAGCTTATCCATAGAATCCCAGAGCATCCGCGATTTAAGCTTTATTGCCAAAATGGAAGCCCTGACCTCCCTGCATCTGAAGTACGGAACCTTCCTCTCCTTAGATGCCCTGCGCGATCACCCGGCACTGACCGAACTTTCCTTAGAAAGCTGCGGCGAAGTTAAAGACATGTCCGCAGTTTCCACACTGACCGGATTAACTGCCCTAAGACTGGATCTGCCCTATGGCTGTCCCCAGCCGGATCTTTCCTCGCTTACCGCAATGAAGGATCTTTATCTGGAACGTTTCGACAATACCTCTTTCCTGCGCTCCATGCCTGCACTGGAAACCTTGGTATTAAACTACACGCCTGCAAGTTCAGCTTCCGACTTTGATCATCTGGTCAGCTTAAAAAAACTCCAGTGCTCTGCCTTTGCCGCCTCTGATCAGGACTTTAGCTTTATCACTCATTTGCCGTCCATCGAAGATGTCAGTCTTCAGGGAACCATAACCTACAATGATATCTCCGGTATATTTAACCTGCCGACCTTAAAGCGGCTGAATATCAGCAATATGCAGTGTGAAATCAACTTTGCAAACCTTGCCGAAAACACCAGCTTAGAAGCGCTGTCCATCGATAAGATCAAGCTCTTTAAAAATGTACAGGTCAGCGGCGGAGGCGGGATTGTTTACGTAGACTGGGACGATGTAAGCTTTACCGAAAACATTGCCTTTTTGGAAAAATTTAAGGGATTAAAAGAACTGAGCATAAAAGAAAACGAACTGACGGAAATCGGATTTGCTGCTGCCTTAGAAGCATTGCAGAAAATTGACTTTTCGGACAACTATGTTACCGATATTTCTCCCCTGTCCGGGTTAAAAAACCTCTCTCAGGTCATCTGTACCGAAAACCCGGTTTCCAACACAGAAATGCTGGGCGAAAAAGTAATCGTCATTCCGTAAGCTTTCACCAATACAAAAAACGATACCTAAAAAACTATACATAAAAAATGATGCCTAAAAAAAACCATTAAAAAACTGCCATAATCTTGTCTATGGCAGTTTTTCTTTATCTCCTAACCAAACATCCTGTTATACTTATCTTCTACTTTGCCACAACCTTGGCATCCTTAAAGTAAAGCCCTGCCGAAGAAGTCATGTAAACACCCTGAACATAATCCTTAATCAGATAATTATTGGCCTTATAATAAAGTGCCATCACCGGATAATCCGCAGAAACAAGTTCATCTGCCTGCTTTACCAGTTCAGCCGACTTTGCCGGGTCTTTCTCCGTCTTTATCTGGTCAACAATCGCGTCATACTCCGGATTGCTGTAGAAAGAATTATTTGTTACATCATTCGTATATAATAACGGCAAAAAGCTCATCGGATTCACATAATCTGCGCTCCAGCCCATAGCACCCACTTCATAATTGCCGCTCTGAATATCGCTGTAAAATACTGCCCAGTCTGCAGAACTTACTTCTACACTAATTCCAAGATTCTGCTCCCACATCTCCTTAATTGCTTCGGCAATTTTCTTTACATTATCATCCGAATAGAAGGAAAGCTGTACCGTCGGGAAGCCCTCGCCGTCAGGATAACCCGCTTCAGCCAGTGCTGCCTTTGCTGCTTCTACATCTGCCGTAGCCGATAAACCAAAATCGGAACGACCTTCCAGAATGTCCTTCCCGTCAACCACATATCCCGGGGAAAGGAAGCTGTAAGCCGGCTGTGCATCCACCTGGGCCACGTTATTAATCAGCGCTTCCCGGTCAATCGCCAGATTCAGCGCCTTTCTTACCAGCGGATTATTATAAGGCTCTTTGCTGCAGTTAATATCATAGTAAACCGTGCCGTAACTTGGAACCGTCTTCACCCCTGCATTCTCTGCCTGCAGACGCGCCATATCGCTTGATGGAATCGTCCGTACACCGTCCACCTCGCCGTTCTCATAAGCTGTCAGCGCCGTGGAAACATCCAAAATATAGCGCAGCGTCACCTTCTCGAGCGCAACATTTTCAGCATCCCAGTAATTCTCATTCTTCTCTAAAATCATGCTCTCGCCCATGTTCATCTGCGTAATCTTAAACGGCCCGTTGCAGATATAGGTATCCGCCTGGTTCGTCCACTTATCCCCGTTCGCCTCTACAGTTGCTTCCTGCACCGGCCAATACACCCACATACTTACCAGATCAATAAAATAAGCACAGGGATCTTTTAACGTAAATTCCAGCGTATTATCATCAATCGCCTTAATTCCCACATCTTCCGCCGAAGCCGTACCGTCATAAAACTCCTGCCCGTTCACAACATAATCCGAAATCATATTGACATACTGCGAAGTTGTCGCCGGTGTAAGCACCCGCAGGGCCGAATAAACATAATCCTTTGCCGTCAGCGGGCTTCCGTCGCTCCACTTTAATCCCTCTCTTAAGTGGAAGGTATACACCGTCATATCGTCATTCGATTCCCAGGACTCGGCATTCCCCGGAACAACTTCCCCATTGGCATCATACGTAACCAACCCTTCAAAACAGTTCATCAAAAAAGGAACCGCAAACGAGTTATTCGTCACCGTCGGATCAATCCCATCCGGCTCATTATTCAGCACAAACGTAATCTCCTGTGCCACATCCCCGGCCGGAGCCTCACTCTCTGCATTCCCTTCTGCCTCTGCCGCTGTCGTTGCTGCCTCCGTTGTAGGCGCTGCAATCGTCTGCGGCTCTGTCTGGTCACTCTGTCCCCCTCCGCAGCCAGACAACGCCGACACGCTGAAAAGTCCCAGTGCCAAAAGCAAACTAACTTTCTTCTTCATAATATTACCTCCTGAAAATAATTCGGCAGTGCCCAGGAAACCCATAAAACCATAAAAACCGTATCCATTTCGCAAATTGCCCAAGCACCCCTGTCTATGTCCCAAGTGCCCCAAAATAACCGCACAATGAAACCCCTGTCAAACAAAAACCGTCAAACAATCAAATCCGCAGAGAACCCCCTAACTCCCCTCATACAAATGGCAAGCCACCCCATGCCCCCCGCCCACGCACCGAAGCTTTGGCATCTCCTCTGCACAGACCTCCTTCGCATAAGGACATCTCGTATGAAACCTGCACCCTGTCGGCGGTGAAATCGGGCTGGGAATATCCCCCTCAATCCCGCTCTTTTCCTTCATCCTTGCCAATTTCGGATTCGCCACGGGAATACTCCCTAAAAGCCCCTTCGTATAAGGATGAAGCGGATGCTTATAAATCTCATCAGCCTCGCAGACCTCCACAAGCTGCCCCAGATACATCACCCCGACATCATCCGACACATACCGAACCATCGACAAATCATGGGCGATAAAGAGGTAGGAAACCCCTTTCTCATCCTGGAAATCCTTCAATAAATTAATCACCTGCGCCTGAATCGACACATCCAGCGCCGAGATCGGCTCATCACAAATCACCAGTTCCGGCTGCAGAATCAAAGCCCTTGCAATTCCCACTCTCTGCCTCTGCCCCCCGGAAAACTCATGGGCATAGCGTCCGGCATGTTCCTTGGTCAGTCCCACCCGCTCCAGCATAGGAAAAATAAATTCATTTGCCTGATCTTTTCGCTTAACCACCCCGTGCGCCATCAAAGGCTCCGCGATAATATCCCTCACCGTCATCCTCGCATTCAGTGAAGCATATGGGTCCTGAAAGATCATCTGCATCTTTTTCCGAAATGGCTTTAACTGTTTCTGATTCAGGCCGCTAATCTCCTGCCCGTCCAGAAAAATCTGCCCGCCGGTAGGATCATACATCCGAATAATCGTCCGTGCACAGGTAGATTTCCCGCAGCCGGACTCTCCCACCAGCCCCAGTGTCTTTCCTCTTTCCAGAGTAAAGCTTACGTCATCAACTGCATGGACGATTTGTTTGGAGTTCAGCTTAAAATGTTTTGTCAGGTGTTTTACCTCAAGCATATTTTCCATGATTTCCTCCCATTCCCGTAACAGCCTCCGTCCTCATCACAGCCACAGCCTTCGTCTTCATCACATCGGTTCTCCCATTTCCGCCGCAGCCTTCTTTCCCCTGCCACAAAACGGATTATGTTCATCCGCCGGCGCGTCAGGATAGAGCAGGAAGCACCGGGACTGATGTTTTTGTCCGCATTCCACAAACTCCGGAAGCTTATCCTTACAGATTCTCCTCGCGTAGGGACAGCGCGGTGCAAACGGGCAGCCGGGCGGCGGGTTGGTCATATCCGGCGGCGACCCGGGAATCGGCGCTAATCTTTGGCGCTTATCCTGGTGAAGATCCGGAATCGACGCCAGAAGTCCCATGGTATAAGGATGGCTTGGCGCTTCAAAAATATCGTCAATCAGCCCCTCCTCCATAATCAGCCCGCCGTACATAACAATTACCCGGTCACACAATTCCGCAACCACGCCCAAATCATGGGTAATAAAAATAATACTGGTTCCGTACTCTTTTTCAAGTTCACGAAGCTGACAGAGAATCTGATCCTGAATCGTCACATCCAAAGCCGTTGTTGGCTCGTCAGCGATTAAAAGTTCCGGTTTATTGGCAAGAGCCATGGCAATCATCGCCCGCTGACGCATACCGCCGGAAAACTCATGCGGATAAGCATGAATCCGCTTTTCGGGTTCCGGTATCCGAACCTTGGCAAAGAGTTCCAGAACCTCTTTTTTTAACTCTTCCTTTGTCCTTTCCGGGTGATGTTCCTTAATCATCTCCAAAACCTGCTTCCCCACAGGAATTAACGGATTTAACGAAGACATGGGGTCCTGAAAAATCATGGAAATTTTTTCTCCCCGGATTTTTCGGATGGCCTTCTTTGAAAGTTTAGTTAAATCCTGCCCGTCAAAAATAATTGTTCCCTCTTTAATGCGGGCAGTATCTGCTAAAAGGCGGAGAATCGACATGGATGTAACACTCTTTCCGCTTCCGGACTCTCCGACAATCCCTAAAATTTCTCCTTTATGCACAGAAAAACTTACGCCCCGCACAGCCTGGACTTCGCCGTTACTGGTCATAAAGGAGGTTTTTAAACGGTCAATTTTCAGTATGGGTTCCATCACATTTACCTCTTATTTCTTGTTGCTGTTCACAAGTGAACCGTAACTATTTCTTCAATTTCGGATCTAAGGCATCCCGCAGGCCGTCCCCCACAAAGTTAAAAGCAAACATAATCAGACAGATCACCAGCGCGGGAATAAACAGCTGATGAGGACAGGAGCGCAGGTTTTCCGTGGCATCATTGCACATGGTTCCCAGACTTGCCATCGGCGGCTGTAAGCCGATTCCCAGATAGCCCAAGAAGGCTTCCATAAAGATAGCCGAGGGAATCAGCATCGTTTCCGTAACCAGGATGGAACCCATGGCGTTGGGAATTAAGTGCTCCAGCAAAATCGTTTTCGTCGATGAACCGATGGTCTTTGCCGCAAGAACGAACTCATTCGCCTTTAAACTCAGCACCTGCCCGCGCACCACCCTTGCCATATCTACCCAGTAAACCAGACCCAGAGCCACGATAATGCTCTGCAGGCCCGAACCCAGAATCACCATAATCAAGATCACATAGAGCGTCAGGGGAACCGTACTGATAATGTCTACAATACGCATCATGATATTGTCCACATTCCCCCCGGCATAACCGGCAATCCCTCCGTAAAAAATTCCAATCACCATATTTACAAGGGCAGCCACGAAAGCCACCAGAAGAGAAATCCTCGTCCCGTACATCAGGCGGGTTAAGATATCCCTTCCCAGGTTATCCGTTCCCAGAACAAAAGATCGGTTCCAGACCACAGCCGTGGGATAGATGGTATTATTTTCAGGATTTGCAATCACATAGGGTTTCTGCCCGTAGTAAAGGGCAATCTCCGTCCCGTCACAGTCAAAAATCGTCATCATCCGATCCGACTCATCCCTGACCTTTTTTAACTGGCTTCCCAGAGTCCCGTCCTTTTCCACCCGCAGAACCTTTAACGCCTGTGTAATATAGAGATAGGCGGAATGATCAGGCGTTTCGTACACCTTCATCCTTGGCGGAATATTCACCACCTCCAGATTTTGGACAGAATAGCTGTACCGGGTAAAATACGGCCCCGCCAGAGCAAAAACAAGCAGCAGCACGATAATCACAAAACCGGCAATCGCTGTGGGCTTGTGCCGAAACCGAAACCATACATCTCCCGCAAAGGTTCGGTTCTTCGCCCATATCTTCTCCCGCTCCTCATTCGTGGCTTCCAGTAATTCCCATTGATTATCCATTTCTTCTTCCTCATCCCTGTTTATATTCGGATTTCTGACGTTCTGCCTTCAGACGTTTTCTCCCAGGCAGCACACCGGAGCCTGTCCGGTATTATTCGTACTTAATCCTTGGATCGATAAGACAGTAAAAGATGTCCACGATAAAAATCATGGCCATTAAAAACGCGGCATAAAAAATCGTTACTCCCATAATCGTGGTATAATCCCTCTGGGACACGCTGTTGACAAAGTGAACCCCAAGACCCGGAACCGCAAAAATCTTTTCTATAACAAAACTTCCCGTCATTAAATTTGCTACCGTGGGACCTAAAACCGTAATCACCGGAATCAGGGCGTTGCGCATCGCATGGTGCAGGATGACCCTGGTTTCCGAAAGCCCTTTGGCTCTGGCGGTTCGGATATAGTCCTGCCCCATCACCTCTAATAAGCTCGAGCGCATCAGACGGGCCAGATAGCTTAAAGAATAACCGCCCAGAGCAATCACCGGGAGCACATAGCCCTTCCAGGTGTCAATTCCAAACGTCGGAAGAATATTTAACCGGAAAGAAAAGGTATAAATCAAAAGAGAGGCAATAACAAATGAAGGGATGGTAACGCCGATGGTCGCAAACGCCATCACCAGCATATCCTGCCATTTCCCGTTTTTCACCGCCGCTAAAATTCCCATGGGAACCGCCGCCAGCAGGACAAAGATAATGGTGATTCCTCCCAGCTTTGCCGATACCGGAAAACCGTTGTGGATAAACTCATTCACTTCTTTTCCTGTATATTTATACGAAGGGCCGAGATCGCCGTGCAGCACACCGCCCAGGTACTCAAAAAACTGTTCGGGAAGCGGACGATCCAGATGATATTTTTCATTTAAGGCAGCTTCCACCTCCTCGGATACCTTCCGGTCGCTGGTAAACGGGCCGCCGGGAATCGCATGCATAATGGTAAAGGTGACAAGAATAATAAAAAACATGGCAATCAGCATCATGCCTAAACGCTTAATAAAATATCGAACCATTTCCATTCCCCCGATGTAATTATCTGATGCTTATCCGTTGCTGTGAACGTGTGAACAGTAACGCTTATCCTGACAAAACAACAAATATCCCCATGAAAGCTCTATTCATGGGGACAATTATAAGCCTTTTCTACAGTTTTTGTCAATGCTTTTTGTCTTTATCAGGTTAAAGTTAAAATGTTATTTTCCCCGCCTCCGTCCCAAAAACAGCAATCTGGGTCAGGGAAGGAAAGGGCGACGGGTCATGGGATCGGATTAGCTTTCCCAGCCTCAGCCAGGTAATATTTTTGCGCACAATGGAAAATACATGGGGCTTGCTGCTTTTTTCCATCTCTACCTTCTCACTGCTTCCGTCCGAAAACTGAAAAGTAGCCGCTGTCCACCAGTTATCATGCGGAAAATCCGCCCTGGTGTATAAAACAATGCGGTCAAAATCCACCGGGCGTCCAAACGCCAATGTTAATTCTGCATCATCCTGCATATTTATTCCCCACGAACTGTAAGGCCATTTTCCGTGGGACATATTGGCAACCATACCGTCGATAACCGTTCTCGCTGCAAATATCGCCTGCCCGCGGGTTTCCACATTGGCAAAAACATGTGGAAAACAATTGGGATTTCCCGGCTGATCCATAACATTTTTGGCAAGATTGCGGTAATTGTTCACCTCATATTCCTCTGCCCGGCGCAGTGTCAGATAGTGAATATTTCCGGTAAACGCTTTGGGATTATAAGCCATTCGCTTATCATTAAAAGGAATCGTATAAAGCATGTAGGAATCGGTCAGATAGACCAGGGACTCGTCCAGCGCATCGTCAATGCGGATAACATAAAAGCAATGGCTCTTTTCCACAGAAAGGTGAATCGTATCTCCTTTCTTATATTCCTGATCAAAAACAAGTACCGCCTGATCTTCCCCACAGGCTTCTCCTCGGATATTTCCCATTAAATCCCGAACCGCAATCGTTACCTTCGCCACAATCCATTTCCTCCCTTGGTTAAAATTATATAAGAACTTAAGAATATTTTTTAATTATAACAAGGTTCTGCGGAAAAAAAAATTGCCTTTTTCCCGAAAAACCTGTCCTTTTTCCACATTATTGGTTAATCTTCCATAAAAGCAACTTTTTATCGTCCGCTTTTTGTAAGAGTTATTCGATTGCGGTTTTTACCGGAAGAAACGAAGTATCCGCTTGAGCATCTGCTTAAACGATAAAAAGGCTCCGGCGAAGTCCTTACCAGGCATAAACGCCTGCAAAACTCTGCCGGAGCCTTTTTCATGACTAAATCTGCAGTCCAGCCTGCTAAAGTGGGGGGTGCAATTGCTGAAACTGCCTGTTTAGGAAGACATAATTTGTATTAGGCGCATAAGTAAGCTGCTAATTCATGCACCAAACTGTCACATTCTGTCGAATGCACAACCATTTCCAGTTTCCTGCTTCCTGTCATGGCGATGGCGCCCATAAGTGATTTCGCATCAATAACAATGCTTCCGCTTTTTAAATCCACATCGCCGTCAAAACCACTTACAATTTTTACAAAATTTAAAACGTCTTCAGTTTTCCGTAACATCACGGGAAAAGTTTTCATTTCCTTAGCACCTCCTTACTTGCTTTTACTTTAATTCTTCCCTTACGGCAATATAATATACCAGAAAATGAAAAATTTCCATAGTAATTTTTCATGAAAAAAAGTAAATTTTTATCGCATTTTGCATGAAATCGATTACAAATATTTTCCAAAACCACCCTTTCCCATGCCAGGTAACACTCCGTCTTATACATCCCCTTCTTTCCAACACAAAACAAAACCACCTGCCCCGAAAATCTTCCGGGGCAGATGGCAGAAAATAAATGAAATCGTTTACATTTTATTTTTATTTAATCTCTGGCGATAAATGGAAATCACTTTCTCCACAGCTTCTCTTGACGGCGCTCCCATAGTCATTCGTTTTTCCACACAGGTTTTCATCGAAATCGCGTCATAGATGTCTTCTTCAAACACCGGGCTGACCGCCTTAAACTCTTCCAGGCGCATATCTTCCAGGGCAATCTTTTTTTCAATACAGTAAAGGACAAGCTGCCCGATAATCCCATGGGCATCCCTGAAGGGAACACCTTTACCCACCAGATAATCCGCGGCATCCGTGGCATTGGTAAAACCGTTCTTTGCACTGGCTTCCATCCGGTCTTTGCAAAAACTCATCGTAGAAATCATGCCGGTGAATAACAGAAGACAGCCCTTGACCGTATCGATGGCGTCAAAGGTCAGTTCCTTGTCCTCCTGCATATCTTTATTGTAAGCCAGAGGCAGCCCCTTCATCGTCGTCAGCAGGGAAAGCATGGCACCGTACACCCGCCCGGTCTTTCCCCGAATCAGCTCGGCAATATCCGGATTTTTTTTCTGCGGCATAATGCTGCTTCCCGTAGAATAGGAATCGTCAATCTCAACAAACTGGTATTCATTCGTATTCCAGAGAATGATTTCCTCACAGAACCTGCTTAAATGCATGGCGATAATCGACATTGCCCCAAGGAGCTCCAGAAGATAATCTCTGTCCGCCACCGAATCCATGGAGTTTAAGGTCGCGCCGTAAAAGCCAAGAAGTTCGGCTGTATATTCCCGATCCAGGGGATAGGTGGTTCCCGCCAGAGCACCCGACCCCAGGGGACAGTAATTCATCCGCTCATAAAGGTCACAAAGCCGCCCGTGATCCCGGAAAAACATCTCCACATAGGCACCCAGATGATGGGCAAGGGTGATGGGCTGGGCTTTCTGCAGATGGGTGAATCCCGGCATAAAGGTATCCAGATGTTCTTCCATCAGGTTTACGAGTTCATTAATCAGGGAAAGCAGAAGCTCCTCCATCTCCTTTACCTGATCCCGGGTATAGAGTTTCATATCCAGGGCTACCTGATCGTTGCGGCTGCGCCCGGTGTGAAGCCTTTTCCCGGCCTCTCCAATCCGCTTTGTCAGTTCCTCTTCGATAAATGAGTGGATATCCTCAGCCCCGGCGGTAATCACAAGCCTGCCTTCCTCCAGATCGGCAAGAATCCCTGCAAGCCCCTGCAAAATAGCCGCTTCATCCTCCTTCGTTAAAATCCCCTGCTTAGCCAGCATCTTTACATGCGCCGTACTGCCCTGGATATCCTGGCGGTAAAACTTCTGATCAAACGATAAGGATTCATTAAAGTTGTGCACCAGTTCATTCGTTTCCTTGGTAAAACGTCCGCCCCAAAGTTTCATGGGTTTCATCCTCCTTATTATCTAAAATATGATACCGATTGTTCCGCACTTCGTGCTCTTGCAATCCTAAAACATATCATCATCCTCAAAAAACCGTTCCAGATCTTCGATTGCCCCCTCCGGGCGCACAGGCGCTTGTGTGAAAGGAAAATCTTCCTCCAGAAATTCCTTATCCGGGAAATCCTTGTCTGAAAAATCTTCGTCAAGAAACGCTTCGCCGTCAAAAGCTTCTTCTCTGTCCTGTTTTTGTCCTTCGCTTTCCTGCTGCCCGGATAACTGCGGTTTTTGTTCTTTTGGCTTTCTAAGGCAAAGCACTCCGGCAAGCCCAATCAAAAAGATGCTTACAAGGCTGATCCAAAAGCCCTGGATTAAGCCCGGCGGCCTATAGGTCAGTGTGATTTCATGGCTTCCGCCGGGAAGTTCAAAGCCAAGAAAGGTATCAAAAACCTTCTTGCCTTTCACCTCGCGGCCATCCAGCATAATCTTCCAGCCCTGATCATAAGGTATGCTGGTAAAGAAGGTTCCGGGTGCCGGGGTATCGGCATATCCTTTAATCAGCGTATCCTGCCAGCTGGTCACAACAAGCCCGTATTCCCCCAGACGGTGATACACATCCTGCAAAACCCCTTCCTCAAAGCGGTAAGCCCTAGCGTCCATAACCTTATTATCTTCGGAGGTAATCGTCACTTCAACTCCGGCCCTGCACCAGCCAAGTTCCAGAAAATATCCGCGATCCACATGGTCAAAGCTTTTGCTCTCACCATCGGTACTTACCGTAACTTTTTTGACATCCTTATTAATTACATAGACATAGTAGTCGCCGTCACTCTCGGGAAGAAAGCGGAAGGTCTGACCATTGGTTTCTCCCCAGGCATCGGTAAGCACTGCCCCGCAGCCGCAAAGCTGTGCAAAGGAATTTTGTACCTCCGCCGGTGTGCCGGATTCCGGAAGGAAGTTTTCTTCCAGTTCCGGAGGAAGCCAAAAGCCCAAGGGAAGCGTACAGGCATTTTCATACAGATAGGTTTTTCCTGATTCCCCGAGATAGGTCAGCAGGGGATATTCTTCTGCAAGTTCCGAGTACAGGCCGTAGCGCACGGAAAAAAGCGAATTCACCAGAGGCGTGCTTCCGGTGATGCTGTAGGCATTCGTCGAACTTTCACAGCCAAGCTGACGGAAAAACTTCGTCAAATCCGCATTGGCCACGGAAGAAAACAGGGAAACCGAGGGAAAATTCATCCATGCCCCGTCATTTTTTGTCTTTCTGGTCATCTTCTCCACGCGGTAGAAGCTGTCTTTAGGAATAACCTCCTCGACCAGATACTCCACATCCTTATTGTCCCGGATATAGCTTGTGCGGCTGGTGGTGGTTATGCTGGTTGCCGTCATATTGATTGCCGATTCCATGGACACCAGCCCCAGGGTGAGAAGAAGAAGGACATTCCTGTTCTTTCCCCGCTGAAACAAAAGGATGAGTCCTGCATACATTGCCAGAAATAAAATCGCCACATAAAAGACAATAAAGTGAAAATCCTTTTCCGTTACCAGCTTTTCGGCAAGAATCACAAATCCGGCAGCGCCCCAGAACGCCAGAACCACATGCTTTTTCGGGATATCCTCCAGATGAAGATAAGCGTGGTAGCACAGGGTGAGCAAAAGCAATATATAGATAAAGGACTGGCGGCAGGGCAGGCTGTTGGGGTAGTGAAAACCGTGCCACAGAAAGTTTAATACATTGACCGAAAAACTCAGGTAGAAAAAGAGCATCAGCCCGCAGAAGACAACCTTTTCCTTAAGCGAAATTTTACGGCAGGATAAGTACAGCAAAAAAAACATCAGAACCGCTATGCCGCAGTAAATATTCGGCCAGTGGTCCAGCCCGATTTCCACATCGACGTTCCCGATATGGCGGGCAATCATATCGATAATCGAAAAATAAGAAGAAAAGGTTTTGGGGAAGGTCGAACTTCCGGAGGCCGTGGACTGAAGCGCCAGTACCTCCGGCACTAAGATCACCCCGGCAAACCCCCCGGCTGCCAGCGAAGCAAGAGCAAACTGCCCGATCTGCACAAACCGTCCCTTCAGGCTTTGCTTTTCTCCCAGGCAGAAGAGCACGCCAAAGTAAATCACCATAAAGATACAAATCATAATGGAAATATAGTAGTTCGATAAAATCGAAAGCCCCAGGGAGAGGCAGTACAGCCCCCACCGCCTTTCATACACCAGGCGCTCCAGCCCCAGCATAATCAGCGGAAACAGGATAATGCAGTCCAGCCACATAATATTCCAGCTGTAGGCTGCCATATAGCCGGAGAGGGCATAAAAAATCCCGAAAAAGGCCGCGCCGAAGTCAGGCTTCTTATAATGCTTCTGTAAGTAATAGGTCATACTCAGTCCGCACAAACCCGTTTTCAGCACAATCAAATAGGTCATAAACTCAATAATCAGTCCCCTCGGGCATAAAAGCAAAAACCAGTTAAAGGGACTGGCCAGATAATAAGCGTAAAGGGCCGCAAAGTTGACCCCCATGCCCACATTCCAGCTGTAAAGCAGGCTTCCCCCCTGGGTCAGCTTATGGCGGAACTCCGCAAAAAACGGCGCATACTGGTGATACATATCCGTCCGCAGAAAACTTTCCTCACCAAAAGGAAAAATCTGCCGCTGAATATAGATAATCACCATAATCAGCACAGGAACAAAAAAAGCGGCCAGATAGGCATCCTGGGGATGGATCAGGCTGTTCTTTTTTTCCGCCGGACAACCCTCCCCTGGGGCGTCCTGATACATTTCTCTTTCCTGAAATTCCCGGCTTTTCTCTCCGGAATTTTGTAATTCTTTATTCATCACTGCTCCTTGTCCTTCTTCTGTCCGGTTTTTCTGCACTTTATCTGTCTTTGGCCGGTTCATGCCCTGCCGCTCTTTAATCTGCAGAAGGGCTTCTTCCAGCTCATGAGAAATACTCCCGATATCCGAAACTCCCATTTCTCATCTCCTCATCCATCCGGATCATTACTGTTCACACGTTCACCGCAGTTCCAGATCACCTCTTTTTAAAAATCCACCATTTGCTGAGCACATAGTTGACCACTAAATTAATCACCGAAACAATGGCTTTTGCAAGGTAAACGCCCAGAGTAAGATTTCCCAGATAAATATTCTTCCACAGAAGAACGTCAACAAAAACAACCATCATCACCATAACCATTACACCGGATACTGCCCTGGCAGCAAAAAAACTCCACCACTCTTTTAAAAGACGGGCAGGCTGAAACTGATAGTTTTTAAACACCACAAGCTTATTTACAATATAGGCAAAAATCACCGCACACAGCCAGGAAAGGGCCGTAGCCGCACGGTAATCGGTCTTTAGATGCTCATTAAGAAGTGCAAAGACCAGCCAGTCCACCAGCGTAGTTAAAACCCCGCAGAAAACATAAGTGATGATTTCAGCATTGATCCATCTTTGCGTTTGCTGCTTTTCTTTTTGCGGTTCCGACTTTTGCGGATTAGACCCTTGCTGCTCTAACTTTTGCTGGTTTAATTTCTGCTGGTTCTGCATAATAAAATACTCCTTGCTGATGCTGCGCAGATCTGCCTGAAAGCTAACGGCAATCTTCTGCGCAATATTTATTGTAGTATAGCCGGGGCAAATTGTAAAGGACTTCTGCACCATCACTCACTTAGCAGTGCTTCTGCGCCGTCGGAACAGTGAATCTCATAATCCTCGGTAATGAAATACGCATATACGCCCTCCAGGGAATTGGCCAACTCCATCCCCTGTTCAAGTCCCAGGGAAAAACATGCCGTGCTCAGACCGTCGCCGTCCACCGAACGGTCGGAAACAATCGTGACACTTAACAGGCCGTTGTCATAAGGATAGCCTGTTTTCGGGTTCAGAAGATGATGATAGTGCACGCCGTCCTGTTCAAAACAGCGCTCATATACGCCGGAAGTCACCACAGACTGATCGGTGATATTTAACACAGCCACGGTTTCTTTCCGATCAAAATACGGTTTTTGAAGTCCTATCTTAAACGGCGTATTATCCGGGCGCGATCCGATGCAGAGAATATTTCCCCCCAGATCAATTAAACCGCTTTCCACGCCCTGATCTTTTAAAAATGCCTTTAACCGATCCGCAATATACCCCTTTGCCACTGCCCCGGGCTCAATATTGACCTGATCGTCCAAAAAACGCACCTGGTTTCCCTCCACGGACAGCTTACGGTAATCCACCCGCTCTGCGGCTTCCCTAATAGCCCGGGCATCCGGCACTTCCTTTACTTCCCCGGTAAAATTCCAGAGCGAACTCAGCGGCTCAATGGTGAGATCAAACGCGCCATCAGAAAGACTGGAAAAATACAGCCCTTTTTCAATCATTTCCGCGGTTTCATCCGAAACTTCCATCGCCTTTACGCCCGCCTCCCGGTGGTTTATCTGATAAATCTCACTGCCTTCCACGGTTTTGCTTAATTTTTCCTCATAATCCCGGCAAAGCTTCACCGCTTCCTCCAAAAGCTTCTCCTCGTCCTTATCGTAAAGTGTTATGGTAACAAATGTATTTAAAAGAAATTCGGATCTGCGCAGGGGTTCGGCGTTTTTTTTCTGCGCCGCGCACCCGGAAAGAATTCCTGCACCGAGAACAATTCCCGCAAGCATCCTCCTCATCCGCCTCTTTTTGCTTTCAGCCATCTTTTCCTCCATTTTGAGCCTGTTTCTTATTTTCCTCTTGAAAAAACTGCCCTGCGGGTTATCTTACCTCCCCACACGGCAGTTTCTTCCTGCTTACCTTTTCCTGGCTCTCTGATGATTGACGAATTCCAAAGTCAACGATCACATCCCCGGTTTACTTTTTCCCAGCATCTTGTCAATGCTGACAATCTTTACACAGAGTGTAAAAATCTCCATCGCCGTCTTTAAATCTTCCAGACAGGGATAGGTCGGCGCGATACGGATGTTGCAGTTATGCGGGTCCTTTCCGTAAGGATAGGTCGCCCCCGCATCCGTCATCACCACGCCTGCCTTTTTTGCCCTGGCAACAATGGCTTTTGCACAGCCGTCTAAGGAGTCAAAGGAGATAAAATATCCCCCCTTGGGCTTCGTCCACTCGCCGATGCCCAGACCGCCCAGTTCAGCTTCAAGAATATTGACCACCGATTCAAACTTCGGGCGCAGAATATCGGCATGAAGGCGCATGTGCTCGACCATACCGTGGATATCTCCAAAGAAGCGCACATGGCGGAGCTGGTTTACCTTGTCATAGCCAATCGTCTGGATCTTTAACTGCCTGCGGATATCCTCCAGGTTATTGGAAGAGGTGGCAATCGCCGCAAGACCGGAGCCGGGGAAACTGATTTTTGACGTCGAGGAAAACTTAAAGACCATATCCGGATTTCCCGCCCGCTTGCATTCGGCGAGAATTTCAATCAGATGATCCTGATCCTCGTCATACAGGTGGTGAACGCCGTAAGCATTATCCCAGTAAATACGGAAATCGCTGGCAGCAGGCTTTAAGCGGGCAAAACGGCGCACGGTTGCATCGGAGTAGGAAATCCCCTGCGGATTGGAATACTTGGGCACACACCAGATGCCTTTAATTGCCTCATCGGAAGCAACCAGCTTTTCCACGATATCCATATCCGGCCCGGTAGAAGTCATGGGAACAGGAATCATCTCAATTCCAAAATGCTCAGAAATAGCAAAGTGACGGTCATAGCCAGGAACCGGACATAAGAACTTTACCTTATCCAGCTTGCACCAGGGCGTGCTGCCCATAACCCCGTGCGTCATCGAGCGCGAAATGGTATCGTACATAACGTTTAAGCTGGAGTTTCCGTAAATAATAATATTGTCAATGGGATTTTCCATCATATCGCCGATGATTTCCTTCGCTTCCCGGATTCCGTCCAGCACACCGTAGTTACGGCAGTCCGTTCCGTCCTCACAGGTTAAATCATCTTCGCTTCCCAATACATCCATCATCCCCATGGATAAGTCCAATTGTTCGGTACAGGGCTTTCCTCTGGCCATATTTAAACTCAGGCCCTTTCCCTGATATTCTTTGTAGCGGACACTCAACTGTTTTCTTAAGGCGGACAGTTCTTCCTTCGTCATTTCTGCATATGGTTTCATGAGTTCATTCCCTTTCTTTGGCTTTTATGAAATCTCTTTCTTTTTTCGATATTATACACATTTTTCGCTCTGCGTCAATACCTATTCCGCTAATTGTTCCCGTACAAGTCGATTTATCACTTCCGGATCGGCCTTCCCTTTCATGGCTTTCATCGTCTGTCCGACCAGAAAACCTGCCGCCCGCTGCTTCCCGTTTCTAAAATCCTTAACCGACTGCGGATTATCGGCAATCACCTGCACAACCACCTGCAAAAGGGCGTCTTCATCCTGCACGGCATAAAGCCCCTTTTCCTTAATATAGTCTTCCGGATTGGTTTCTGAAAGAAACATCTGCGCAAAAACTTCCTTTGCCGCCGTCCGGTTAATCACTTTATTTTCCACCAGTTCAATCAGTTTTGCCAGATGCACGGGAGAAAGCCTTATTCTCTCCGGTCCCATGGCCTTCTCTTTTAAAAGCCGCATCCCCTCCGTCATCAGCCAGTTGGAAACCTCTTTGGGTTTATGGCAGATAAGCGCCGTCTGTTCAAACACTTCTGCCATCTGACGGCTCTGGGTCAGCAGCAGGGCATCATAGGCGGGAAGATAAAATTCCTTCTGAAAACGCTCTGCCCTCTCCTTGCGCATCTGCGGCTGCGCCTTTCGTATCTCTTCTATCCAGGCTTCGGAGATTTCCAGGGAAGGAAGATCCGGTTCGGGGAAATAGCGGTAATCCTGGGCGTCCTCTTTTGATCGCATCGGCCGGGAAACTCCGCAGTCATCATCCCAGCGCCGGGTTTCCTGCACAACTGCCCTGCCGGCTTTTAACAGGGCAACCTGCCGGCTCTTCTCCTCCTCTATCGCACGGACAATGGCTTTAAACGAATTTAAGTTTTTCATCTCGGTTCGGGTTCCCAGCTGCTTCGTCCCGGCTTTCCTGACCGAAAGATTGACATCAACCCGCATGGAACCCTCCTGCAGCCGACAGTCCGAAGCCCCAAGATACTGAATCGTTGTCCTTAAATCTTCCAGATAAGCGATAACCTCCCGGGCCGAGCGCATATCCGGTTCCGACACGATTTCAATTAAAGGAACACCGCTGCGGTTATAGTCCACCAGCGAACACGCCCCCAGCACAGGATCATCGTGAATCAGCTTTCCCGCATCCTCTTCCATGTGCAGTTCATGAATCCGAACTTTCTTTTTCCCTTCCTCCGTTTCAATTTCCACAAAACCATCATGGCAGATCGGCGCATACAGCTGAGAAATCTGGTAATTCTGCGGATTATCGGGATAAAAATAATTTTTCCGGTCAAAATGGCAGTGCCGGTTCACCTGACAGTGCAGCGCCAGCCCCACCGCAAGAGCATAGTCCACAACCTTTTTATTTAACACCGGAAGAGTTCCCGGCATCCCGGTACACACCGGACAAATCTGTGTGTTTGGAGCCTGACCAAACGCCGTAGAACAGCCGCAGAAAATCTTCGTCTTCGTCGCCAGTTCTACATGAACCTCCAGGCCAATCACCATCTCATAATCCTTTTCGATAGCCGATCACCCCTTTCTCTTTCCGGAAGCTTCCGTTTTTGTGCTGCCGCTTTCTGCTTTTCTTATCGCTTTGTATTTGGCGCTGTTGCTGCCGCTTTCTGCTTTTCTTATCGCTTCACACAATCCCGGCTTTTTATATGCACGCATCTGTTCAAAACAGCGGCCTGCACGAAACAGCGTCTTTTCCTGAAAATAATTCCCAATCATCTGCATTCCTATCGGCAGCCCTGCACTGCTCGTCCCGCAGGGAATCGCCAGGGCAGGAAGCCCGGCTAAGTTTACCGGAACCGTATACTTATCCTGGGCATACATCTGTATCGGATTTTTTAAGGACTCCCCCATTTTCGGTGCCGTGGTCGGAGCCACCGGTGTTAAAAGGATGTCAAAGCGATCAAATGCCCGGGCAAATGCCTGAGCAACCAGGGTCTTCACCTGCAAAGCCTTAAGATAATATTCGTCATAATACCCTGAGCGCAGGACAAAGGTTCCCAGCATAATCCTGCGCTTAACCTCGGTTCCAAAACCTTCTGTCCTGCTCTTTTTTATCATCCGGTGAAGCTCCCCTTCATCCCCGGCCCGATAGCCGTACTTTACCCCGTCAAACCGTGCCAGATTAGAGCTGGCCTGCGCACAGGCAATCACATAATAAGCCAGAACCGCCTCATCGACAAGAGGGAAAGAAAATTCCTCCACAACGGCACCATTTCCCGCTAATGCCCTTGCCGCATAGAGGATGGCATCCCTTATCTCCGGGTTCAGTTCCCCGTCAAAATACTCCCTGGGAATCCCTATGCGAAGCCCCCGCACATCCTCCGATAATGCTTTCGTAAAATCACATCCCTTGCGCCGAACCGAGGTAGAATCCTTAACATCCCGGACAGCCATCGCCTCCAAAACCGCCGCACAGTCCCGGACATCCCTAGCAATGGGACCAATCTGCTCTAAAGATGACCCGTAGGCAATCAGCCCGTACCGGGACACCGTTCCGTAAGTCGGCTTCATTCCGGTCACGCCGCAGAAAACACTGGGCTGCCGAATCGAACCGCCCGTATCCGTCCCCAGGGCATAAAAGCACATATTGGCCGCAACTGCCGCACACGATCCCCCGGAGGAGCCGCCGGGAACACAGTCCGGATTCCATGGATTTCCCGTCGGGCCAAAGGCCGAGGTTTCCGTGGTGCTTCCCATGGCAAACTCGTCCATATTCGTCTTTCCCAGAATCACTGCACCCGCCTGCACAAGACATTCGACCGCTGCTGCCGTGTAGGAAGGGCGAAAATCGGCAAGCATCTTTGATGCACAGGTTGTCCGCTGCTTTTTTATACAGAGATTATCCTTCACTGCCACGGGAACCCCCGCTAACGGCCCGGTCAGCGTCTCGTCCTCAATCCTGCGCTGAACCTCTTCGGCCTGTTTTAACGCCCCCTCACGGTCAATCTGAATAAACGCATGGCAGGACGGTTCTGCAGCCTCTATCTGCAGGAGCGCAGCCCTCACCGCCTCCACTGCGGAAACCTGCCCGCTTCTAATCTGCCTTCCCAGTTCCACAGCAGTTAAATCCAGTATATCCATAGCTTCATCCTTCCTGTTTTATTCCGGAGTATGTTTGAAGATTCATTTCTGCCATCGGTATGCGCTGCATTGTTACTGTTCACACGTTCACAGCAACGCTGCCTCTGCTCAGACAATCGTCTTGGGAACCACCACTGCCCCGTCCTGCATCTTCGGTGCATTCGCCAGAATGTCTTCCCGGTTTTCTACCAAAATCTCTTCATCTTCCCGAAATACATTATGCACGGGAAATACACTGCATATCGGCTCCACACCCCGGGTATCCACTTCCTTCAGCCGATCAATGTATCCAAGCATCTCTTCTACATCCTTCTTTGCCCTCTCCCGCTCTTTTCCGGTCAGTTCAAGCTTTGCCAGAATCCCAATCTCATCGATCCATTCATCGTTCATCGAATAATCCGCCGTTCCTTTCCTTTTTGTTTGCCTTTCCTTTTTGTTTGCCTTTCCTTTTTGTTTGCCTTTCCTTTTCCTTCCTGTTATCCCGTAAAATCTCACCGAATACCCTTTTCCATAATGTGTATCATCATAACACACAATCCTTTTCCTTTGCAAGACACAAATCGATAAAATGCGGTTCTAACCCATACTTCATTACTGTTCATAGGTTCACAGTAAGCATCCTTCCATGTGCCAGAAGATGTTCGCAGAGGATTCTCACCCCCATAAGCATTAAGATTACGCCCCCGGCAAGCTGCGCCCGAAGACGGCAGCGGCTGCCAAAAACATTGCCCGCCTTCACCCCTGCCATGGAAAGAGCAAATGTTATCATGCCGATAAAAGAAACCGCATGCAGAAGCCTTACCTGTAAAAATGCAAAGGTAATCCCCACTGCCAGGGCATCAATACTGGTCGCCACAGCCAGAGCCACCATGGTCTTTGCAGCAAAAGAATTATCCAGGGCTTCTTCCTTCCCTCCCACAGCATCCTTTACCATATCCAATCCGATAAATCCCAGAAGAAAAAAAGCAATCCAGTGATCGACGGCGACAATTGCATCCTGAAACTGCAGTCCCAAAAGGTATCCCAAAGCAGGCATCCCCGCCTGAAATCCTCCGAAATACAGTCCGGCCAAAAACATATGTTTTATTTCCACCCGCGAAAGCGAAAGCCCCTTGCACACCGACACGGCAAAAGCATCCATAGACAGACCCACAGCTAAAAGAAAAAGTTCCGGCAGCGACATTCTCACACCCTCCTGTAAGCAAGCTTTGTTCCTGCTATCATCCTATTATTCCGGACAGGAAATCAGTACAAAAAAAGCTGCTGCACATCCCTTTCATGTACAGCAGCTTCCTTATTCATCGGTTCATCCATTCATCAAACCTGCACGTATCCGCAAAATCTATTAATAAATTCCAGCCAGCAGCATCTGAATATAAGGTTCACTAAAAGGCTCATAGATGGCAGAAATACACTCAAAATAATGCGTTCCCACCTTCCGGCAGTAAAGATCCTGTTTTAGAACACCCTCCAGATTGGCCGACAGCTTCGCGTAAGTCTTTCCTCCCAGAGAAACCTCGGTGATCTCATCGATGGTATAGCCCTCTAAAATCAGCCGCAGCCCCCGCAGCGTCACTATGGAATCCAGCGACGTTTCTGCACCCTTGGAAAAATTATAGGCATCCAGATATTCCAGTTCTATCCCTGAACCGGTTCCGTCTGGTGTCCAGAGGACGAACTCTACAAAATTATTGCTCTCCCCCAGCCTTCCCGAATCCATGGCCGTCGTCCTGCGAAAGTTCTCGGGCACATTCAGGTGAAGCCCGGACCAGTCATTGCTGTAATTATTCCCTGTCCACACGCCGGGATAAATATCGGAAAAAATACAGCCGTTCCATTTCCCGTCATTTCCAAACGCATAAAAGCTTCCGTCAATCAGACGGTAACAGTTGGAGATCATATAGCCCTGTTCGTTAAAAAAATACCAGGAACCATCCTCATCCTCATACCAGGTATTTATCGGATAGCTTCCGTCTGCATTTTCATACCACCAGCCCAGATGATCCTGCTTCCAGCCCTGGGCAAAGGAAGTAAAACCCGTGCCCAAAATCATCACTGCCGCCAGAAGCACTGCCGCCGCCCTTTTACCTCTGCTGTATATCATAATGTTGCCCCTTTCCTGTCAAGATATTCCGCATAAACGTCCCAAAATTACTTTAGGATAATCATACCTTTCTTTCCAGGAAAATGCAAGAAAGAGTTTTTTACAAATTCCGGCAGGAATCTTTACGATATTCTGTAATTATTCGCTGCCGTGAACGTATAAACCGTAATCATTCTTCTGCATACACCCGCACAAAGTTCTTCTTTCCGCGCTTAATCACCTTTCCATCTCCGGCAAAATCTCCTCTGGTAAAGGTTTTCTTCACATCCTTTTCCTGTGTCCCATCAACGGAAACACCGCCCTGCTCCACATTTCTTCTTGCCTCCGAACGGCTTCCCGAAAGTCCCGAGCAGGTTAAAACCGCAAGGATATCGATGCTTCCATCCTTAAAATCCTCATCCTTTAGGCAGTAACTCGGCATATGGGAAGCGTCCCCGCCGCCGGCAAACAGCGCCCTGGAAGCCTCCTGCGCTTTATTCGCCTCTTCTTCGCCGTGAACCAGGCAAGTCAGTTCATAAGCTAAAATCTCCTTCGCCTGGTTTAACTGGCTGCCTTCCCACTTATCCATCTCGTCAATCTGTTCTAACGGAAGGAAGGTCAGCATCCTAAGACATTTTAAGACATCGGCATCGGCAACATTTCTCCAGTACTGGTAAAACTCAAACGGTGAGGTCTTATTCGGATCAAGCCATACCGCACCCGCCTGGGTCTTGCCCATCTTCTTGCCCTCAGAATTCAGCAGAAGGTTAATCGTCATTCCGTGGGCATCCTTGCCAAGTTTGCGCCGGATCAACTCCGTACCGCCTAAAATATTCGACCACTGATCATCGCCGCCGAACTGCATATTGCAGCCGTAGCGCTGGAATAACTCATAGAAATCGTAGCTCTGCATAATCATGTAGTTAAATTCCAAAAAGCTTAAACCCTTCTCCATCCTCTGCTTGTAGCACTCTGCCGTCAGCATACGGTTCACCGAGAAATGCACACCGACCTCGCGAAGAAGCTGTACATAATTTAACTCCATCAGCCAGTCCGCATTATTGACCATCAGCGCCTTATCGTCCGAAAAATCAATAAACCGGCTCATCTGCTTCTTAAAACAGTCAATATTGTGCTGAATGGTTTCTACGGTCATCATCTGCCGCAGATCCGAGCGTCCCGAAGGATCGCCGATCATACCCGTACCGCCGCCAAGCAGGGCAATGGGCTTATTCCCTGCCATCTGCAGCCGCTTCATTAAGCACAGCGCCATAAAATGACCGACATGAAGGCTGTCTGCGGTCGGATCAAAGCCAATGTAAAACACAGCCTTTCCCGCATTCACCATTTTCCGAATCTCATCCTCATTTGTCACCTGGGCAATCAGGCCGCGGGCAACTAATTCATCATAAATCTGCATAATCAACGGTTCTCCTTTTTCTTTTCACATTTTCCGGATCAAAAAACCCGCCCCTCAAACCGAAGGACGAGTTTCTACCCGTGTTACCACCTTACATTCACAGACTGCTCACGCCGCCTGCCTTACTAAGTCCTACATCTGGTTGACACCCGGTCAGGAAATTTTCATTCCCAAACCACACCAGCTCTATAGCACTCGCACGATAACGGATGCAAAACCGTCGCAGCCTACTGCGCCAGGAAGCAAATCACAGGCAAAAGCCTTTCTATGCCAGTCCCCCCAGGCGGTTCAGTGCAAAGCTCAAAGATGTATTCATATCCGACTTTCCATGCGCCTCTCATCTGCCGGCTGCTTTCTGTATGCTGCTGTCGGATACTACTTCTTCTTATCATCGCCTCTGTGAAGTTACAGATTATTATATAGAAGAAAGGTGGGGTTGTCAACCATAAAATCAAAGGGATACGATTTTATAAATTTCCAGCAATCAGGAAAAAGCAAAAGTTTTCCCGGCATACAATTTTTACCCTTTTCTCCTCTATTGGAGCGCTTCAGCACACCAGCCAGTTTGGGAGCATAAATATTTCCTCGCTCCTTATTTCAATCACTGCATACATATTAAACACTGATAACAAAAGATTCGTTATAATAAGGAATCAAAGTATCATGTGTCATAAACTTCATTCCTTCAGATTTTGCCTGTGCAAGTAAAATCCTGTCAAAAGGGTCTTTATGTGGCGGAGCATCCTTTGGACGTACCAAAGATTCTAACGCAACCGCATGTTTATTAACTATAGGCAACGAAACAAAGCCATTTGCTTCACATCCTTTTTCCAGGTATTTCCCACTGAGTAAAAATGTTTCCGGATGTACCATATGCTTGATCGTAATCTCCCACACGGAAGCGGTACTGTAATAGATTTCATTGTTCTCATCAAGTATCATTGCTCTGGCTGTGTTTGACAATTCCTCTGAATCCAGTATTGCCCATATTACAATATGTGTATCCAGCAAAATCTTCATTGATCATCCACCTCAAATAATCTGGCAATTTCATCATTACACTCGTCTATATCATGACCATCCGCAATAAATTTCTGCCCTTTCATACTTCCAAGCCTGCGTTTTTTCGTCTGTGTGGCAACACCATAATTTATACGCACACTCCTTGATTCTGATGGCAGTACAAATCGCTGAATCATATCAAGAATAAAACGCAGGCTGTCCTCCGAAAGCCCCTCCAGAGATTGTGTGATCTGATTCTGTAATGTTGACATAACAGACACCGCCTTTCTATATGATGTGGTAAACCTATATCGGATCAATCTCCACCTCTGCCACATTTTATTATACTAGAAAAACCGCTTTTTATCAAGAATAATCAACTTTTGAGAAAATTGTGTATGAAATCGTGTACACTCCACTGCTAATCCCTATTGAATAATTAACTGATCAAATTGATAGCCATATAGTGCTGTTCCTGAACCTGGCACAAAGTATCCGGTAAATGATTTATATGGGACATATTCGCCTCCTAAGGATAAATACATTATTCCGCTTATTTTTAACCGCCCATTTTCTATACTGACATCTACGCCTTCCTGCGTTTCAAAATATGTATCTTCCGCAGAACCAAAATTTCCTGTTGCTGATTCCATATAATAATAATTTGAATCTTCCTTCCACACCCATGAATCAACAAACGCCTGCATTTCTTCTGCTGAAGCTGACCCAAATATTTCTTTCATGATATTCTTCATATCACTTTTTTTCGCCTTGTTGAACTCGCTATAAGAGCCAGAACCTTGCGATACTCTGCTGTCATCATACAGACATTCATACACCCAAAGGACCCATGCTTTTTGTTTAGGAGTAAGCATTCCACTTGAAACATTATAATTTGACATAATGGCAGTCTGATGTTCTTGCTCTGTCTGAAAATATAATGATAAATGCACATAATCCAGTATCCCAATTAACTTTCTCACCTGTTCATTTGTCAATGAAACCGATATCTCTACCTTGGCACCATTTCCATCCACCTTCACACCATCTGGGGTAGTTGTATTCACATACAATGTCCCATCACTGCCAAAATAATAGGACTTCCCACCAATCGTTTTCCAGCCGCCGGAAACCATAATCCCATTTTCAAAGTAATACTTTTTCCCGTTCTGTGTTACCCAGCCATTTTGAACCGCAGCAGCCTGACTGCCGCCAGTCACCTTTGCACCTGTTTCATCAACTGCTGACCCATCTGGAGTTACCGTTGACCTGTACATCGCTCCATAGGGAATGTTACTGTTTAACGAATACCGCCACTTTTCCTGTTCACTGTTAAAAAAATAATTCCCCATATTCCTTACCGGCTGGAAAAAATATTCCTTCCCGTCAATCGTCTGCCAGCCATCTGCCATCTTTCCATCTGCCGGGTTTAAGTAATACCAGTATCCATCCTCACTGTCATGATGCCAGCCGGTTTTCATCGCCTTATCTGATTCATTAAAATAATACCAGTTCTCCCCTGCATCAATAAACCAGCCGGAATACCGCTCTCCTTGCGGATCAGTCAGGTAATTTACCCCGCCTACATTTACAATCGTTCCATTGGGCAATGCCTGTGCTGCACCAAAAGCAAGGCTGCTTCCTGCCAATGTCATTGCTGCTGTTATCCACGCCGCTTTCATACTCTTTCTTAACCTTAGTTTTCTCATAAAGCTGTTCCTCTCTGCTCGAATTTTTTGTTTAGTTAAATATTTTCAACAAATTTTTCTTAAAATTCCTATGGCATTACCATAAAATCAATAATTTCTGTAACATATTCTCCATCAAGCCGAACACCTACTTCTGCATTTCCATACCAGGACATTGCACCATCAAGCCATTCTTTAAATTCCACGAAACTCCTGCTCTGTTTCGTATTGCTATTAACAATTACAGTGACATTTTCTTTGACTGGAATAAAATGAATTCTATCTGCTTCATATTCAGGATTTGGATTTTGAATACCATCACAGTAGGTTCCCTGAAGATAAATCGCATTATCTTTCCAATAATAATTTTTAATGTCTATCCATTCATCACCTTTAAATTTGTGATTGCCTTTATAATCCACCTTAGATGATGCAGTATTGTTGACTACCCTTTCACCATTTCCATTTACCTGCACACCATCCGGGGTCATCCTGTTTACATACATTGCCCCATCTGCACCCACATAATATGTACCATTAATCCAGCAATTCACAGCAAGACTTCCATCAGGATTGAAATAATACCAATTTCCACCACTCTGAACCCAGCCATTTTCCCCGTTCTGGCTTCCCTTATTAGAAATTTTTGCCCCATTCTCATCCACAACTGAACCATCCAGCGTAGTAGTATTTATATACATCGCTCCATAAGGAATATTTCCGTTTAATGCATAACGCCACTTTTCTTCTTCATTGCCAAAATAATAATTCCCCATATTCCTTACCGGCTGGAAAAAATATTCCTTCCCGTCAATCGTCTGCCAGCCGTCCATCATCTTCCCATCTGCCGGGTTTAAGTAATACCAGTACCCATCCTCACTGTCATGATGCCAGCCAGTTTTCATCGCCTTATCTGATTCATTAAAATAATACCAGTTCTCCCCTGCATCAATAAACCAGCCGGAATACCGCTC